>Ga0056128_1003482_pt1 | contig 19324 bp, 14 predicted proteins | sample WorMetLIZISLAND2_FD_71113 | JGI IMG/M metagenome (GOLD analysis project Ga0056128, IMG submission 71113) | Marine gutless worms symbiont microbial communities from Max Planck institute for Marine Microbiology, Germany - Olavius geniculatus... ... | reverse complement strand
CATTAACTGCTTTTAACTAATTTTAACCATGTATGGCACTGAATGGCCTATTTTGTGCTGATGTGCCATTAAGAAACTACTCACTCACTCACTCATACTGTGTACAACAACAGACAAAGATGATATTCAATTTTCCCAATTAAAAAAATTATGCCCAGTTTCACTAGTTCTGAACTGGACCAGCATGTTTGTCATAAGTAAGATATTAAATCTGTATCTGTGATATTGAACCATCGGCTGTGTGGGCTCTAGATGTGGGACGATGGATGAACAACAAGAGCGAAAGGCCTAAGTAGGGGGCTTGCCCCCTCCCGGTCACAGAGGTCTGGTAGTGTCACCCCGGAAAAAAATTCTAAAAAAAATCGGTGCAAGTCTGTCCAATCTGGTGCATCTTGGAGGTGAAATGCAGAAAAAATACACACTGAATGTCTGATTTAAATCTTGAGAGATCAATATGATGACACGAGCGATCATCAAAGTGGCACTGAATCGGTGGAATCAACTATCGCTGCCATACAAATTTTGTGGCCACTGTTTCACAGTTTTAACTGTAATCTGGTAAACAGCCCACCCACACAGAAGACACCTACGACGACTGCGCTACTTGCACAGTTTTCTTCAAACTGTTATGACAAATTAATCATTATCATACACTTGTGTCAAGATCGAAAATGAGTTCAGATATAAGAAACACATAAAGGGAATAAATGCATAGTAAAAACATCGAGCATTGGAAACTGCCAGCTTATAGCAGCTACCTCATAGTGCAGTGACGATGGCGAAACTGCAACATCAGCACGACCAACAGCAGCAGCTCCTAACGTTGGACTGAATTTAATCAGGTCTGCAGCAGCACAACAATCAAAGCTGCTAACACAATCACACAGAAACAATCAAGTAGCAGTTTAGCATCAAGAATCATGGCCACAGTGCTCTGCCAATTCTCACTTGTCCAATATTTTTGTACATCTATCAAAGTACTAAACATGGTGGCACCCTCAGTCAAACTGATGATGCAAATGTAAGCACTGTGATACGTATAAGTTAGTGAGTGAGTGAGTGAGTAGGATTTTAAGTCTCGCCCGACACAGTACCTGACTACAAACAAAATATTGATCACTGTTGTCAGCATCAAACCGGTGTATGGGCCTCAATTTCTTTGCCTGGCTCAAGTCATTATTTTTCAGCCTGACCTATTTTCCTGCTAGAACTCCAGACTCAGCTGAGTTTTGTGATCACTGGCTTATGGAATACAGCTATATTGTATTAAAAATCAATAAACGAAAATTCTATGAAATTACAGAGAGATGAAACAACAACTGTATCTGAAAATTTGACTTCTGAGCACAGCCTTGGATCAATTTGGCTTAATCCAGATGAGTTTAACTCGGGTCAATTCTAGGCATGGCCTAGCCTGTTACATGTTTGGTTGGCATTTCCAGCGACATTGTTGGAAAAAAAGTACGTGCGATGAAAAGTTGCATTTTTCCAACAGGCAGCTGCAGATTTCTGACATTGTATACTGGTACTCAAAATTTCAATTTTACCCCTAAATTTCTCCAAAAATGCATAGGGTTTCAGCCCCAAATTATGCATTTGTAAATGATGATTTTCGAACAAAAAGAACATTTTCTGACAGCCCAAAATTCACGATGTTCAGATACTACTGGGCATTTCAATTATACTCTGTTTTCTGCTGGTTGTTGGGAGAAGCAGCAACCAATGAGTACTAGCAGGTAACATGACAATGTCGTATGCGTTTACATGTAACACACATGGCACAGCGTAGAGCACGGAAGAACACCGTCAAACCTGAATCTCGCTGGCACTTGATACGCAGCATCTTGACTTCATCTCGAAGCTGCTGCAGCTCTTCTTCACTAAACGACTCCAACTGAACCTGAATGCTGCGGTCAGATACCAGCTTACTGGCTGCAGCAGTCTCACGTGGCTCCATCTGTCCACAGTACACACAAAACACAACGCTGTAAAGTCGGATCAGTGACGATATCAAAGACTTTGTGTTTGAGGACAAGGCCAAGGACAAGCACATGGAACCCGAGGACAAGGACAAGGACTTGGAACGCCAAAAAAACTCAAAACCAAAACCAAGGACATCCAAATGCCACTATTACAGCAACACATTACCGTCAACTGGGGTGACTTTAGTAGGATTTTGAACATCATTAGTAGCATGATAGCATCATAATGATAATGTCAAACATACTATTGGAATGGACCAACAATGCTAAAAATATCAGACGTGCAAAAAAAACTGACTTCTTGTGACTCTTGCAATTCCACCCTGAGTAGGTTTTAACTTTTGTGACAAACTTATCATTATGTTGTATTTATGTACAACTTTAAAGACGTTGGCCTATATTTTGTTCAGAGTAATGTTGATAATGATGTCGTGTTGATTTCGACAATTGTCGAAGATGGTGGTGTCCTTAAATTACACATAGAAATAGGTCAAAATATTGAACCCTAAGAACATCAGACCAATGTGACATAACTGAGTGGGCTCCATCCAATTACTAGCATCACAAGTTTCGGTATGACAATAGCTAATGCATAACATCTTTTCACTTTTGTGTTCAAACTGTGGGTAATAAATTAATGGACAAGGACACAGCTCTTTGTCCTCGAGGTGTCTCAAGGACGAGAACAAGTCATCAAAGACATATCACTGGGTCAAGATACCAGCTTAATTGCACATTGTGACTCCATCTGTCCACATAGTACACACACAGCCAATCAACCTCAACACTGCGGTCAGATAATAGTTTCCTGGCCAGAGCACGGCTGTTTAGCATCTCAGCAGAGTTCATCTGTAGACAATTCACAGCTGAGCTCAGGTATGATTATTTTAGTGACAGACAGAAGAACAACAGCTAATTTGTAACTATGGAAAAAAATAATCATAAGCAATGCAACCTGCTGATGCAGATATGCCGATCATCAATGATAACAAAACAAGAAAATACTATCAGCAACCTGCTGATGCTGTTCAGCGGTGGAAGCTTCAACGTTAAACATTAACTTGTCTTTGTCGGCAGTTGATAATTCAGCCTCAGCAGCCCCACTGTCTCTACTGCATGAATCAGCTTCCTACACATGCAACAAACACAGACGACATACAGGAACAAACTCTGAAAGACCGCAGCCCAAAATGGATGGCAAGGTGAGCGAATACCTTTACGAACCCCGTCTTCAACTTTGTCTACTCACAGGATTCCTACAGATTTTCTGTAGCAAAATTCCCTGACTTTTCCAGTAATGAAATGACAATTTCCCTGACATTATAGAAACAATAACCTACCGCACAAATGTCATAAATAGTATCAAATAATGAAACGGTATTAGTACAGCAATATGCAAACGACAGAGGCCCTCATTGAAGGGTCAAGGGGGCAAAGCTCCCTGAAGCTGAAACATGTCTGTCTTCTGCACGTTCAATGGAAGCTGCAAATTTGCCTGCTTTTTAATATTTGGAGATGCAAAAATTCACAGGTATCTCCAGTCTGCATGATCCAAGATCATTTTCCCTGACTTTTCAAAAATAATATTTTCCCCTGACATTTCTCTGACAACACAAATTCCCTGAGATTTTCCAGTTTTCCCTGACCTGTAGGAACCCTGTACTCAAAACCTTGTCAGAGGCTTGGACTTGAGCAAGCACAAATTGAACAATTTAAGAGCTGTAATAAAATGTGGCCATAAAATACTCAACTGACCCTGAAATGAGTACCAGTAGTTGTATCACGCGGTTCAGTCACTGCATACACTTCACCATCTGGCTGCTGCTGTTTGTTGCTTTCAACTTTTTCTTCCAATTCCTGACCACAATAACATATGACATTCATTATCAAAATACGAGCGAAAAGCGAAAGTAAATGCCCAGGTGCTTGCTATATTGCACTGAAGCCGCCAGTTAAATGAAAACATGTTTAATCAAAAACTAGCTATGTGACATTTTCTTACAAATGAATTTGTTTCATTTCAAGCACACTGTATAAACAAGAAAAACCCAGCTAATGCAAAGGGGAACGCGCAACAGCGGTGCATGTTTGAAAGCCAAGTAAAACAAAATCAGTCACCAGAGGGCGCCAAACAACTGGTGGCTAATTATCTAGCGTTTTGCTCATACTCACCAGAGGGCATGACCTGTCTCGCTCAGCCAATGCCATATCGACTAGAAATCACAAATTTTCCCTACCCCTCTGTCATTTAGCACCCTCGCTTGCTGTGATCCCTTTCGAATTTATGGAAAAACTTTACTGATCCTGAACCTAGAGTCTTCCAGGCAGCCGATGGTGAAGATTTGGTGATCCTAGCTCGCACCATTTTTGACTGATCCACCCATGTTACAGACAGATGGACGAACGGACAGAAAGATAATTTTGCGATGGCTAAGACGCTGTTGCACATAAAAACAATGAAATCAACATCACGGACTGCAATGTAGCTGTCTTTCTGTGCAACGGCATCTTGCACCTGCTCCAACTTGTCATTCAATGCCTGCACGTCATCCTCCAGCACTGAACATTTCTCTCTCAGAGCCTGAAACAGTGCCCATGCAATGCATCAGTCTGCTAAATTATATGTCACTACACTGCGGGGCATAAAAAACACACCAAATTTTTTTTACTATAACTTGAAGAAGGGTTATCCAATTTTTATAATTTTCGGTACACATATTCACGACACAACTGGCCATCAAATGGTCGTCAGTTTCCCACCTCACCCAACATCTGCTTCTGCGCTATCTGGTAAAAACAAAACAGACAAAATATGCATTTAAATCAACAAAAAAAAACTATAAAATTTCATCTTTCCAAATATGTGGCCACCAACAGCCAATCAATTACAAGGTTTGACTGTTGTGCAGCAGTACGTCTATTAAATAGGCCTAACATTTAGGAATACTGATGGATGTATGAAACAACTGGTGAAGTCTGAATTGGTCTGCAGCAGAATGTTGTCAACGCTGCTATCAACGAATGGAAAAAGTGTCTCCGAGCGGAGCCCATGTTCATGGGCCAACATTTAAAACATTTCTATAGGCAGTTAAAAATGGACAATTAGATAAATAAACTATCAGCTCATGACCCCATTATCTTTGAGGCGCCATATCTCCATAATGGTGCAAGATAAATGCATGGTGACGATGGACCATTTATAGTAAATCAAATGGTCTCGTGACTGACAATGTCTATTGTTTAGTTAAAATAATAGAGAAGGATGAAAGGATCATTGCTGCTGTACAATTTGAAATTAAACTGTTTGATTTTTTCTACCACTCTAAACAGCTCACTGATTATATTTATACCGACATATACTGTAAACTATCGAAATGCATAGGACAGACTCCGTGTTCGTATGAACACTATCTTGTTTTTCTTTTTTTTCCTCGCGAGATCTCCGAGCTCCGTCGACCGATCGCCGCCAAATTTTGCACGATGCTTGGAAGTGTGTTCAATTTCATAATCCCAGGCCAAAATTTCGGAATGGCCTCCGCCAAAAAATTTTAGGGGCAAAAACATGCGAAATTTAACCCAATTTCAGTCAACTTCAAAGTTCGATGGCGAATATCTCTGGAACAGATGAAGATATTCACAATCGTACAAATATGTGATTGACTGCGATTCCTCCTGCATTAGGTGAAAAAGTCCAGTGAACTTTGGTCCACTAATTACTGAGATCTTGACGTGGAATCATACTCACCCAAATTGACTTTTTCGGGAGACCATATTTTGCCCCCTAAGTGATGCTGTGCCCCCAAATTTTTACACATGCTAGAATATGACCCCTTACAATTTTTTTCAAAGGGTGTCAGAAATTGGCTTAAAATTTGACATATCAGTGCCTGTAACATTTGGGATAAAGGGAGTACCCCCATGAAACGTCGCGACATAATGGGCCATAAGGTGGGCATGACCAGTTATGTACAAATTTGGGGGGCTTGCACCCCGGAAATTTTGGAGGGCCAAAAAGTCAAAAATTCGACCCGTTATCGGACAACTTTCGACTATGACCGCGAATATCTTAGAAACCGATTAAGATATCAAAAATCGGAAACAAACTTGATCAACAATGATCCCCATTGGGTTCAGCAAAAAAATTGGTAAACTTTGGTACACAAACAAAAAAAGTTGCAGGCGCGGATGTTGGCCCACCCTAAGTCGACTATGCGCGTTCTGCGTATGCTAATGCATTTGACTGCAGGCCACGTAACTTTGCTACCGGGGAAATTTCAACCCCCTGAATTAACCCCCCAATCAAACTTAGGGCGCCGACCGGACTCACATTGGGCTTTGCCCCAAATTTCCAGTCTGATAAAAAGACAAGAAATTAAACAAAGAGGTATGATCATGTAAAGTAATACAGCATTCATACCTGGGACTCCTCAGTGACATTCTGCAGCATAATTGCAATGTCCGACTGTACTGCTTCATTGCAACCCGTCTCTGCAACATTCTGCAACATAAATACAATGCCACACTGCACAGTTTCATCACAATCTACCTCTAAAACAAAGTACACTGTCACACTGTACAGTTTCACCACATCTCGTCTCTGCAACTTCCTGCTAGACACAACATAATACACATCACCAGCGTAGTGTTATCACTGACGCCAAGGCTAAGAAACAGTGCAAACACTTGAATAATTTAAAGTAAACTACTGCAAACTAAAACTAAATTAAAACAACTTGAATACACACCTGAGTTGTAATTTTAACAATATGAGATACAAATGCACAAGTCTTGAATAACCTATTTACAATGAACAAATTATACAACCCTGAAAAATGAATACTCGGCAAAAAATTAACAGGCAAAAACGCAATAAATCAATTTGATTGGCAAAACTTGAAAAAAGAATGAAATAGTTGCTGTATGAAGAATGAATAGCTCAGACTGCTCTAATCATATCTCAAAGACAGTGAGATGCCAACAGACACTGAATGAACAACATCACACAAGCTATGACTAAATGAAAACATTCGGTTATTATCTCCGCCAAGTGTGAACGTAGTGACCATTGGAGGAGATTATGAGATTGGTCATTCTGTGTGTCCGTCATTCTGTCATCAACTCGCTTCGACCGCGAGACACAACGGTGGCACCCTCCTGTGAATACTTCTACATTTTACAGTAGTAATGTTTAATCACTTCACTTGGCGAAGATATGCACTCTCACGAGCGCCTTCTAGTTTGAAATAGTGACAGCCCAACGGTGCAGCAAACTGACATTTGCATCTGCAGTCTGGAATGCCTGAAGTTTATCGTTGAGTTCAGCAATCTTGAGCTCAAACTGTTGAGATGCCTCGGTCATGGCATCTGCCTTCTCAGCCTCGAGTTGTTCAATGATGACATTCTTTGCCTTCAGAGCACAGTGCAGCTGATCCACCAGTCTCCAGTTCACACACACACAAACACCACACAGCTGTGACATTTTTGTTTCATTTTTGTGTGTTTTTTGTTAACAAATTCATCATGTTTTTCATGTTTTTTCATTTTTAGCAGTTTGCGTTTACGTTTTGATTAATGAGAATCACACAGACAACTGTAAAGTCGAAAAAGAACAGTGATTGAAAATACATTCACAGCAGAACTTACTACAGGCCAAATGACCTTGTTGACCAGTCATAATACACCGTGGGTGGTCCATAAAAGACGTGACACTACTTTTGTCTATATCTTCGCCAATTATTGACCAATTTTCACAATTCTTTCACTGGCACACTCTGCAGACAATTTGCAATAATGTAATTATTATATATCCCACCACAGGGTAAATGTGTTTCTACACTAACCTGTGAAATATAAATGTGAGCAAAAACTAATGATAGTAACAAAAATTTAGGTAAATGAAAAAAACGCTTCGGACCAACATTGTGATGAATGATTCGTATGACACTAAACTGTGTTATACCACACAGTCTAGTGTCATACAGACCATTCACTGCAATGTTGGTTTGAAGTATTTGTTATTATCGTTATGTATGCATATTTCATTGATATTTCACAAGGTACTGTAAAGACGCATTTACGGTGTGGTGGGATCTATAATAATCACATTACCGCAAATTGCCTGCAGAGTGTGCCAGTGAAAAAATTTTCAATTGGTCAATAACTGGTGAAGATATGGACAAAAGTAAAGTAGCACGTTTTTTGGCCCACCCTGTACATTCACACCAGAACTTATTACAGGCCAAACGACCTTCTTGTTGACCAGTTATAATATACCAGAGCACAAAAGTCTACTACTGAAAAACAGACTCTGTGTATACCAGAAATTTGAGCTAATGCTCACGAGACGCGCGAAAGCCTATAGCAGTTCCGGTTCAGTAGTTTAGCTAAAATTGGGGTGTTCACACAAATTTAATATACAAATACCAAATTCTCTATCTGGATCGCATAACGATAATTCCTTAGCGCCACCTTGTGAATGATATATACTTGTATCGCAGCCCAAAATTGTCCAAAAAATCCATAAACCCCTATTTTGGCGTTCAAGGTCATTCAAGGTCATTGAATTCGGCGCCAATCGAGAGCCAGTGTACAACTTCCTATTAGTGATTGATAGTAACCTAGGCCCTATCTCGTGCCATTACTGAGATACAGTGATTTATTGGCCAAAAATCGCAAATTTCACCTACCCCCTCTCATTTAGCGCCCTTGTTTGAAGTGAGCCCCTTCGAATTTATGGAAAAGCTTTACGCTTCCTGAAACTAGAGTCTTCCAGGCAGCCAACGGTAAAGATTTTGTAATCCTAGCTTGCACCGTTTTTGACTGATCCACCCGTGTGACAGACGGACAGACAGACAAACAGAATTGCGATGGCTAAGATGCGCTGAAAGAAGTAGCTGCTTTCACGCGTAAAAACTGTAAAACACTAAATAAACTGAGATAGCTAATAACCACTAGAGCTCTACTTACTCGTCTCTGTTCATGAGTAAGGCTGAATCACCGGACACATGCTGGTAACGAAAGCACACACACCAACAAATTGTCGTTTAATTTTAGCTTAAAGACCCCTGACTAAAACAATGAAAAAATCCAGATGATCCAGATCCATGTTCATTGTTCATGGGAAAAATAATGCATCCATTTTTGTGCACAAACAATAATGTCTCTAGACAAATGTAAAATTTGCTGCGCTAATAAACAAACAGTGACAACTGAATATTATTCTTAAGTTTCAGCCAAGCCATTGGGATAAACTGCAGTCAGTCACATTCTTTCAGCAACTAGAGTCAGTTAGTGACTTGGTTTTACAGTTACGCTACCGATGCATGCAATTCTTTCTCGACAAATAGTTTACTCTGCGCGACAATAAAAGCTCACAAAGTATCAATTCTCAAGATCAACGTAATAGATAGAAAAATTTAGACAAAAACAACTATGCAAAAAGCGACCTGACAATGCAGAAAACCAAAATACACCAAAAATCTCATATCACCATTTAGCTAGTAACGATGAAATAATAATCTATTAATAGTACAGCTGTACATCGTGTCTCAAAAAACAGTCAAAATTGTTTTTGGCATAACTTTCCCAAATTTCCACCAACTTTGATAATTTATGGCACAAAGATGGCCAAGACGATAGAATTATGTAAAGTGCACTCATTTACCACTTCATCTAATTTTTGTCAACGCATTACTGCGTGAAATGCAGATGCTCCAAACTGTTGCATCACACAGCACTTATTTGTATCAGATTGCTCACCTTTGCATCATAAATTCAACAGAGGGCACCACATGATTTAATAATTTTGTGGTATTAAATATTTTACGGTGATAATAGCAGACAACAACACAGCTGACTGATAAGCTCAAAATACATCTAATCGATGAGTGAATGTCGTTTGATCAGTTGAACGTTGATTCTGCTATCAGCCAGTGGGGTTAAATCTAAACCATTGTGTCTGTGTTTGCGGAACACACTTTGGGCATAAACTCTAATAACTTGTGCGAGTTGTTATACAAACCTATAATTTTGCTAAATAATTCACATTTCTGTATATTGTCTGCTTAATTAAGTCGTTACAACATTTACCGGAGACAACTATGTGGCATCATGCAAGAATTTGGAGCATTTATGTTTCACACGGTAGTGCATTGACAAAAATTTGGTGAGGTGGACACTGAGTATAATTACATAATTCGGTCATCTTAGCTATCTGTGTGCCAAAAATTATGAAATTGGTGAAGATTTGACAAAGTTATGGCAAAAACAATTTTGACTGTTTTTTGAGATGCAGTGTAGTTACTATAATCATCATCATCATCATCAATCATTCATACCTTTGCATCGTCACAGCTGTCGTTAAGTGACGCATCCTCAATAGCGCCGAGCCTCATCTGCAGAACTCGTTTCTCCGTGATGAGTTGACAACAGTCGGCATCCAGTTGCTGGTTGACTGAGATGAGCTCTTGCAGTTTATGACTTGACTCCTCCAACTGACCACGAAGCCTCTCCACCTCCTGCATTAGACGGTGACATGCTGTAATGAGTGGGTGAGTAGCGTTTAACTCCCGGCCAACACAGTATAGATCATTTTGGGGACGGCCTTTCCAAGCAATGCACACACATAAGCACACAAACACATAATGAAACACAAAACTAAAATTTAACCTTTTTACGAAAAAGAACCAGATAAGGAACACGTGAAAAACACACAAAAAAATCCATCGTAACCAAAAAAAATTTAAGAACTGACCATTATTAGTGTGCATATCTAACAGTAATGGTAGTTGTAATAACAGCCAAATCCTATCCCCATAACATGATCCCATCTATGCCCAACCAAAGAGTTTGATGCTGTTGTTGTCGTGATAAGCCCATTAGGCACTGCCTTTATGAAGGGGGAGGAGTCAGATGCCCCAAAGCAATGAGAAAATCCGTCACGTTGTCACTATCCTGGAACTCCTAGTGCTGTCTCCATTCTGTCAGCACTAAGAAGGTCTCCATCCGTTCCATGTGTCCCAACACCACAAAATTCATGCAGTCAACTAGTGAAAATAACAAAAGAGTGTAAATTTTATGACAGATTAAACTGATGATAGTAGAGGTTTGTTTACGACATATGGTACTATGTGGTTGATTGACTGACTTATAGTAGTGGTAGTGGTAGTAGTAGTAAAACTAATGTCATCATCCTCCATTCACACCCCTCATCACCCATCACAACCATCATCTCACACAGTTCTTCAATCAACCTTCCCTTCTGCCTTCAGACAAAGTATTGGTTGCATTCTTTTCAAAGCCTGACCACGTCTGGTCAGATGTGGTCAATTCCAAGTTGTTTTTCTATTGCTTCTGAAACGAAAGTTTCACCTTCTTTAATTGTTCTGGACTGGCCCGCGTCGATCCAAAAACGTTCCGGAAATGTAACGCGGAAAGCCGCGATGCAGCCGTACAGCGGAAAAAATGATTGTCGTGAGCCAATCAGACGTGTTGTTTACAGTTGACTGAATTTAAGTTTTTTGCACTACTTGTGTTTAGTTTTATACGTTTTGATGTGCATAAACTAAAGATAACTGTACAGGCGTGTGTATTCATCAGCTTGTTAGCCAGTACTTGTATTCAGAAAATAAATTTGTAGGGCAGAAAGCACTACTTCAGTACTTTAGTCATGCTATATGCATTTACCATCAATCAGGTAAGATCCAGGTCTAGGTAACAAATCGCTGCATCTTTCCAGAACATAAAAAACAGACCCATTCACAAGAAGGCCAATACAAGGGCGATCGATGGAATGGAGATTCCAACCCCAAAACCTTCATTTTCCTTGATGAACTATGTCCCATCTACACTGTGTCCGGAAAAAAAGAGTCTACATGTTTTCCTGAATAACCTCAAGAAATGTGAACTTACTTTTATAATTTTTGGCACACATTATCATTATGATAGGCTTTACTAAAAACGTCTAAAACTTATCTTCAAAATTCACTTCTCGCTACATATAGCTAATGTACTGGTGACGTCATCAAAAATGCCATTTTTGCGGAAAGTAACGCAGAGAATAGATAAGCCTCTGCAATACGAACACAGAAAAACTGATGAAGAAAAATTGCAGTAATAAACCATGAGAGATTGTTGACATAGAAATAAATTACTTTTTATTAAAATTTTTTAACTTAGTCGTGCTTTTTGCCATGTTAAACGTGACTGTCGCATGCACTACGGAGATGTCATCGTGCAGAAGCCATTATCAGCAGGCAGCGTCATTTCTGCAGCATGCGTTAGCATCGCGGTAGTGTACATTTGTAACAAAGTTGTTAACTCAAAAGTTGGCTAATAGCAAGTTTTGTTACTGTTGCTGACAACTGGGGATGTTAAATTTGTTTGTTCCCAAATTCGAATTTCATCTGCAAAAATTCGGATTAAATTCGAACTTCGTTTATACATTTGTGGATAAGCTTAAGCAATTTGCGTTTGATGTCTGCACCGTGGGGCGAGATGAAGGTCACAGCACGCACGCCACAACAGTCTATCAACAGTGCAATCAGTCAGGACGTCAAGCCATGTCGCGCTCTATTGCCGTCGATTTAAGTCTGCTCTGCATCTGGGCCACCAAGATTTGTCACTTTGATAGCGTGCATCAGTATACAACATGCGCCAGGGGCGCAGTGCAAGACGGAGATTAATTGAATGCTGCGGCAGTATGCATGTAGAAGAGGGAGAGGAGGGGTAAGCAAACATGCGCCGGGCGTCGCTTGAATTGACGACCAGCAGAGAACAAAGAAATCGTCACACCATGCACCACTGAAGTAACAGCGCTCCACTTTCAAGGCAAAACTGTCTGCGTCTAATTAGTGATGCTTGGATTCGAATATCGAAGGGCTAAAAAACGAATATGAATTCGAACTTGAAATTCAAAGTTCACAAATCCAAACTTCATTTAATAACCCTACTGACAACTAAGGCAGCTACAAACTGAAAAAAAACTATTTTTTGTAGGGCTGGTAACGATTAAATTTATTTTAATAGTTAACTTTTTGAAATTTAACGATTAATTAAACGTTAATTTTAGTTAAAATTCAGTCATTGAAAATGCATTGTTTAAACCATAATATCAATAAAAAAGTCACTGTAGAGTTATATGCACTGAAAGTGTTAATTAATTAAGAACCTTCTAGGTTTTTAGTGTTACTGACACCAGTCCCGGAGACAAACAAGCATGTTCACGGTTGATGGATCCAGCGACGAACGTCTCTTGTTGACGATGTATCCGGCAGAACCGTTAATCGTTATAAACAAAATTAATCGTTAATTTTCTTTGTTAGTTAACGATCAAATTAATCGTTAAAATCCGCAGCTCTAATTTTTTGCATTTCTGTTTATTTTGGTGAGGAGTAAAGTAAGAACACGGTAAAGTGGTGTCAGTATTCAGGCAAAGTGGACTATCAGTACACTGTCAGTTGTGCGCTACTTTCTAAATGTTGCCTACAAAAAATTATAAACATGTATACTTTAAGATTTGTTAAAGTTAGCTGTTAGCTTTTTCACCTCGGATACAATAAAAATGGCATTTTCGATGACGTCATAATTACGTCAGCTCTATGTAGTAACTCAACAATATAGAGAGAAAATATCTCATCCGTTTAATGAAGTGAATATTCAGGACGACTCTTGCCAAAAATTATGAAAATAGGTTCAAGTTTGTCAAAGATATGTCAAATATACTGTAGAATCTTTTTTTCCAGACACGGTGGTGTGTGCGACAAATGCGGCCACTATCAAATAGCATCTTGTTACATCAAATATCTTCAACAGGAGTGTGATAAACAGACATAGACAAACAGACAGACCTCACCACAATAACATCTATCATTAATTATAGCTGGCATAGCTGATGCCGCCCAGAAACCTACAGACTGATACAGTGCACAGAATCAGCCAGAACTCACAGCATTGCTGGCCTGAAGGTCCATGAGCAGTGAAGTATCAGAGAGATTGGTATCAGTTTCACTGAGCACCTTGGCACAGTACTCAGCAACTGCCTGCTGGCGAGCTTGCTCCAATTGTATCACATGCTCACCTGCCATGCTGTCCAATGCATTCCTAACACATTTTGTCAACAGAAGAATTGCACACACTACACTAAGTGAGTGAGTGAATGAGTAGGGTTTAACGTCCCACCGATACGGTATAGGTCATTTTGGGGATGGCCTTTACAGGCAGAATGCACACAAACACATAATAATGGAACGGTAAGTTTAAACTTTACAATAAACAGAAAGTTTAACCTTTACAGAAACACAAAACACAAAAATGAGCTTAACCAAAAATTGTAAGAACTCCATTACACGTGTGCACATGTAATTAACATAATGGTAGTTCTAATAATCTTCCCTTTATCCTGTTATACATTAAGCTTCAAACACAATTAAGCTGCAATGCAATAAAAAGTTGGAAGCACAGCTGGCTTCATTTAACAGCCAGCGAACTGACTGCCAGCAGCCTACACTGTTACACAGAATTCACTCTTTCATCAGTAGCGATGGCCTCACTCACTACTGCAACATCACTACTCATTCTGCCTACTCACAGAGAGATGACCACTAGGCTGATTTATCATGAGACGTTTTTCGCAAATGCTTGCATAGCCTATTTTTAAATGTATTTTCATGCTTGTGTTGTTAGAGGTTGCACTTATCAACTTTTTATTAAACGAATATATGATGATAATATGATGATAGATAGTTTGGTTAAATTACTCAAAACACCAAAATGGCACACGTCGCACGACCAGGAATAGTCACCTATCTCAGTATTAACTTTGCTCCACTCAATACACAGTACGTTTCACAATTTGCATATGAAATATTCACTGAACACTGCACTTGTGCACTGACGCCAGACAAAAAAAAAACACCAACCATGCTTTCTTGAGCAGTTCCTGTTTATCCACGAGCTCTTTTTTCAGGCTTTCAACTTCAACCTTCAATTCTATATTCTGCAGAAAAACAAAATGTGAAATTACACAAAAAATTACAGAAGCACCAAGTGCACATTTTCACTAAACTACTTAACATCTTTCGGCAATGCTATCAAATATGAAATGTCATGACGCAATTTTATGTGAAAACATAACATTATTACATGAACGGCGTTGAATGCAAAACTGACAACAAACAACAGTCACACATATAATACACCCAATCAACTAAACTATCAAATATGCAATGTCAGCTAACTAACGATGACCGCCATATATAAATCTGCCAGTCTTCCCGAGACAATAATAGAAATTACTCACTAATCATTTTCTGCAAACTTCACGAAAAGAGATTAACTTTTCAAATGTTTACAACAATAAGTGAATACACATAGTACATACAATGTTGTAAACATCTTCATTAGGAATTCCATCTTTCTTCATTCGCTCCTCAAGAAAGTAAATTCTCAGTTTCAGACTAAAGTTCTCTTTCTGCATCTCTGCAATTTGCTGCACATGCAATACAGATAGAAATGAAATGTTATTTCAATATACTGGGACTGCTACTGACTGATCACACAGAAGTATAAGCCAGATGAAACAAACATTTCTTAAATTTCACTTTAAAAATTTTAATCTGAAAACAGTTATCATTTACATTTTGTAAACATCAAATAACATACAAAACCAGCAGCTCTAACCGACTTAAACATCATCCGCTTAGTTGTCACGTTTGCAGCAACATATGTTGTCCAACGAATTATTTCCGAGCCACAATTTTTTCAGAACACCAAGGCAATGCAACTAAATAATTGTTATCGGTTCATGAGCAGCAAGCTATATAGTGACCCTTAAATTCAGGCAGCATGTCTGTGGCTATGTCTGCGACTGCCCATGTGTCTGTCCACTGTCTGCGACTTGATACATTCCAGCTTGTGATAACATCACCTACTGGCATACATGTGTAAACATAAATTGTATATGGTAAGACACAGTCAAACCTGTTCATATTCTTTCATGGTCCGAGCTCGAACTGGAGTCAATCGACCACTGCCACCTGTCCTCTGTACCACTGCACCTGATGTCAAACACAAATTAATGCAACAAAAAACGTTTTATTGCTTTTCACTGTTTTTGTTCTAATAATACTAACAACAAGATTAATTAAACAATTATAGAGTGCAAAAACTAGGAGAGAATTTATCTTATTGAATAGAACATGTGAGTAAGCAAGCGGTTTCATGATCAATTTGACACCTAATTTGTCATGCTAGAGACAAATCTTTAAAGTAATCACTTGCACTGTTACTGGCAGCAAAATATCAATGACAAAAAAATCAAATGCATCCCAGACAAATAAAGACACAGATAGATGATCAACAATACGAAGGCATTCAATAAATTCCAAGACTATTCTTCTCAGTAAGCAAAAAGTGACAGTTAAAAGAAACTTGAGCTAATGCTCACGAGACGCGCGAAAGCTTATAGCAGTTCTTGTTCGCAAATTCAAACTGTCAGTCTATCTCCAGCCATTTTGACGTGACTTTTACGGGGGTACCGCTCTTTGATGCCCTCGTGCGCAGGTTTCCTTGAACCTAAAAAATCGAGAATGGACCATCAAAATCTACCTTCAATGCCGAAAATTTCATATGCAGCTAGTCCATGTCTATCTCAATTGGTTTCGGCGCACTGCACTCTTGAAATATGTCTCGCAGCCTGAAATCGCCAAAAAATCCGTAAAAACCCCTATTTTAGCATTCAAGGTCATCCAAGGTCATTGAATTCGGTGGCAATCAAGAGCCAGTGTACAACTTCCTATTAGTGATTAATAGTAACCTAAACCCTATCTTGCACCGCTATTGTGATACACCGACTTATTGGCTAAAAATCACAAATTTTCCCCACCCCCTCTCATTTAGTACCCTCGTTTGGGGTGACCCCCTTCGAATTTATGGAAAACCTTTACAGATCCTGAAACTAGAGTCTTCCAGGCAGCCAACGGTGAAGATTTGGTTATCCTAGCTTACACCATTTTTGACTGATCCACCAGTGTGACAGACGGACAGAATTCGATGGCTAAGACGCGCTGAAAGCACGTAAAAAAACCAAAACTAAAGTTGTACGGCCACTATTGTACATCACTTACCATAGTTACCGTGTTCTCATTTATGATGTCACAAAGTGACGTTATTATTATTAAGACATAAATGATGGACGTTGACATTTGAATGTCACAGAGAATAATAGTGAAATTTTATAGTCACAGAAAGTGTAGCAAGTGCTGAAATTTATTGTTGATTATCTGTAGTATTTAGCAGCAAGATTCTATCACTTTTGAGAGTATTTGAACAGTTTGCCCACTTTTGCAGTGGTCATCAGTCAGTTTATTGGTGGGATAGCTCAGTCGGTAAAGCGCTGAGCCTTGGACTGAAAGGTCCCAGGTTCAAATACTGTTATGGTCGACTCAGCTCTTCATCCATCTTGGTCGATAAAATAAGTAGCACTACGTGCGGAGGTAACAGGAAGTCTTTGTTGAGGACTAATCCATCCAACAGAAATGTATGCAATCTCGAGTTGTACTCCATGGCTCAAGAATATCACAAAGGGATGAGCTCCTCTATACTGCGGCTACCGGCCTTGTGCAGTATAAACCATTTACATTTTACCATCAGTCTGTTATTGATGATGTCCGTGTTGGAGCATTGCATAAGGCAATAACAATTAGCTACAGGCAAAGCATTTTTTGGTTCACTTGGAGAGTTGTTCTTGCAGACTTTCTGCTTGAAGAACATACTGTGAATGCAGATTGTGCATTATTGTTCGAATGATTACGACCAGCAACTTGCAGAAATCGACAAGGTTTGCTGCAAAAGGTGTCATTCTTCAAAATGACAGTGCACCACCATGCGATAGGCCCGTTAGACAGTTGAGAAAATAGAAGAGATGGGCTGGGAACTGCTACAGCATTTGCCATGCAGTCCAGACTTAGCTCCAAGTAATTTTCATTTGCTTGGATCACAGAGCAAATCACTTGGAGACATTAAGTTCAAGAATGATAAAGATGTTCTATAGCACTGTGTCCAGAAATTTATAGATGGTGCCAACAAAAACTTAATGCTACGGATTCCAGCCGACTTGTAGAACAATGGGAACATTGCAGTGTACTGCAGAGAGAATATGTTGAAAAGTAACATAGCTGTCAGAAATGTGTGATTTGCTGTGGTTGTATTAAGGACGTAGTCCTGGAATTTATTAAACGCTCCTCGTACTAATTACCTGCATCATTGCTACTGCAAGATGAGAGTAAAACACCAATATTTGCACAAAAAACAGACAGCAGATTTAAACTAAAAAGCACAAAAGAACAGCCATCATACCTCCCTCATCTTGTTCACCACGAGCTGACGAGGCAGCCACTGAACTGCCACTGCAAAACACACACATTACATACATAAAACAATAAGCTTATATCAAAGCTATACCAAGTAACAAGTGCAGTGAAGAACTGAAAAATCTACAACGTTCTACGTTATCAAGTGACAAGACATGAGTGATGACTACCAGCACTTGCCGCAACTTCTACAAGCAGCTACAATGACTGAGCACTGTGCAATGAAACCTAAAACTAGAGCTGTCACAGTTGACGCATTAATTAACGCGTTAATGCGTTAATAAATTAATACGCGTTGAAAAAAAATTAACACGCGTTAAAAAAAATTAACCAACATGCGTAAATTTACAGCAGTAATGCCCCGCTAAAGCGTGGCTACACGCGACGATTTCCTCAGACGAAGTTTATAAACCTCGGAAAGCCTGGTCACGTCAGACAACATTTCAGACGAGGAAATTGGTGCGTGTAGCCACAGCGTTACACATTTAAACTGAAACATTTGCGCAACATTTTCGTTTGTGTCTAATAGGGTGTTTACACAACCCAGCAAACGTCCAGTAAACTTCCAGCAAATGTATTCAAAATACACGTGCTAATGCTGGACGTTTGCTGGATGGTGGAAACACTCCATAAGTTACCTGCGGATGTAAAAAAATTCTGAACACTATGCTCAACAGTCTACACACGTTTTGCGTCAAGGCATAATGGCAACAAGTACATGTATTAGAAGTCGGAGAAATAAAAAAGTAAGCAGATAAATAGGCGAGAGAGAGGAGAAATTTTTCGTTTAAGCAATTAACCATTAAAATAAAATACTGTAATAGTTAAATAGTAAATGGTCTAAATACGTTTAACAAATAAAAATTATATGTGTTTTTTAAACTTTTTTTTCATTTTTCTAACTTTCTATATTCTACAGGCGGGTCCCATAAACGTCTCGGGCCCGGGGTAATTTACCTCCTACTCTCCATCTCG
>Ga0056128_1003481_pt1 | contig 19325 bp, 14 predicted proteins | sample WorMetLIZISLAND2_FD_71113 | JGI IMG/M metagenome (GOLD analysis project Ga0056128, IMG submission 71113) | Marine gutless worms symbiont microbial communities from Max Planck institute for Marine Microbiology, Germany - Olavius geniculatus... ... | reverse complement strand
CCAGACCCCCGTTATAGGCTCGCGCTCGGCGCGCTCGCCATGCCTCCCCCCTTTGCCAAATCCTAAATACGCCACTGTTTAGTGATCACCTTCAGTGTGTTTGTATGTCTGAAGATCGAACAGCAAATGAAGAAGAAGGGACATATGAGTTCGTCTGTCTGTCTATCTGTGCATGTAGATTGAGGGAGCGATGAAGAAGAAGGGTCATGAGTTTGCGTGGAGCGAGCGTCTCGGCTTCATCTGTACTTGTCCGAGTAACCTCGGCACCGGGCTGCGTGCTTCCGTACACGTCCAACTGCATAAGCTCAGCAAGGTACGATGCACTGGCCCGACCCGCAGCACAGCCGGCGGCAGTTTGTGGCAAAATTGAAATTTCGAGCATTTCCTCTGTTGGAAATTTGTAGCTGTCTGTCCGAAAATTACAATTTCCCGGTAGTGCCTTGCCCTCCTCTACCTCCACGACGCCGCGGTAGCTATGCTTACTGATAGACAACGTATACACGAGGCGACTGTCGCGATGGCGACGATCGCCGCCACCGTTTGCCCAAAAGTGTTCGAATGCGGCGATCGTAATGGTGTTCCATTAGAGCGACACAAACGGGTTTGTCGCGGAGTTGTCACGAACTTTGTCGCAAACATCTCGACATGTCGAGATGGTTTGTGTCTGCGATTTTCGTAATTTGTGTCCACGACTTTTCCGTCGGGGAAGTTTCGGTAAAAGTCGGTGTAATGGAATTCGGGCTTAACGAGTAATGCAGTAAACTGTCTATACCGTTTGACTTAGTTAGTAACGTCGTTGGTCGCATCAGCGAAGTTAATCAACGCCGGGCACTGTTAGTACTTGGATGGGTGACGGTTTGCAGACCGCTAAACCACTTCGGTATGTAACCAGCTACCCAGGTCAACTCAGCCTGGCCATCCCTCCGTGAGTACAATGCGTACCAGCAAAAGATGGGACGTAAACGGGCAGACCGCGGGCTGCAATAGTCCCGTGTCCGTGGTCTGACAGTGTAAACTGGTGTTTGGACTATGCCGCGCGTATGAAAACGCGGAGCGGATCCGCGGCGGATACGCAACAGATACGCAGGTTTAGGAATACGGATAGGCGCGTGTCCGCAGTTCGCTCAGCTGGCGGATCCGCCCGAATCGAGTCGAGTTCGATTTGAGCGGACAGCGTAGGCCTACGCGTTATGTGAATGTGTTTATACAAATCAGCGTGATCGATTAGAGCGTATCCGTAGCCTATCTGCGCGGACTACGCGCTGCTGGACGGATACGCCTGGGAATCCCGCTTAAGGTGACCGAGATCATGCCGCCCTATAATAAGCCTTATGGCTGGGGAAGGGTCAGATTGCGTTACGGACTGTGTGTATGTGTGAAGGACCCGCGGTTTGACGACATCATCCTTGCTCTCCAGCTGCAGTGGCGTGGTACAGGCGGCGAACACACGGCTGCCGTCGATGACGTTTACGACATCTCGAACAGAGCGCGTCTCAAGAAGTCCGAGGCAAGTATAACATCGACCAGCCTGGACGATCGCGGGCACGGACTCCAGCATTTACACGTATTCTGTTGTAAGCTTATATAGCCAAGATAACCAGGATGACTGTCTCAGTTCTGTCACTGAAAATCATATCAGAGGCAAAAGCGGAAAAATTTCTCGCTTGCTTTCTGCGCTATCGCTCCAGCACTAGAGTGTTTTCTGACGTTAAAGTTCTATGTGTCACCAGTGGCGTAGCCAGAAATGTGAATTCGAATTAATCCCCTCCTCTTTCCTTCCCCTTTCGTCCTTTGTCCCCTTTTCTACCCTCATCTTTCTTTCGTTTTTCCCCTCTTTCTTTTCCTTCCACGGACAGTTCTCACACCAGATTCGTCGGATTGACATTATACGTCATGCGAAATTAGTAAGTTTTTGCTTACTTACAGACTCACTGAGCGTACAGCGTGCATGTGTGCGGTGTGCAGCGTGAGTTCGTGCAGTTGCTGATCGACGGCGTCGAGAAACTGATTGAGATGGAGAAGCGACTGGAAGAAGGCAAGTCCATTGACGACATCATACCCGTCAAGAAGTAAACAACATCAGCAGCGACAGCAGCAACAGTGTTAAACGCTACAACTCAGTCCATCCTGCAGAATGTTTTGTCTGTGTCCCGCTGTCTGTCCGTGTGTCTGTCCGTCTGTACTGTGTCAGCAGTAGGCCCAGAGCATCTGTTCGTAGCACAGCAAGCAATAAACCTTCTCAGTCGGTCTTTCTGTCGGACCCTGTATCTGTGTGACAAGAATATGCTATGTCGCCAGGTTGTGACTGCCATGTGCCACAGTGACGGTGCTTATGTATCCCTAGCATTCAGCCTGTTCCACCAGTGACGCTGTAAACAGCCGGTGTTGTGACTTACTTTCTAGCATATACTGTGAGCAGCGACAGGTTGTCTATAGGCCTATAGTCATACTAGCCATGTACTGCATGCGACGATGCAGTGAACGTTCATGCACTGCCTGTTGTTTGTTATACACATCGGACGCACAATAAACCATATACATTGAACACTGACATATACCGACACCCAGTGAACTAGTGAGTTGATGTTATTTGTGCCAGACAAACCAAGGATACAAGGCCGACAGATGGCGTGGCGTACAAGGTTGAACCCATAAATTAAAATCCACAATGGTGCCCAGAAGCCTCTAAGCTAGCTCAATAGACTTTTTAGTTAAAAGTGCGGAGAATGTTGGCGCATCCACTGTTGACTTGGTGCATGGCCACACTCCGCGCAGGCTTACTGTAAGTTCGGTGTGCAGTCTGAGGCCGGAGACAACAGCTATGACGTCAGAAGATGCTCTGTGTGCACTGACAGAGCCAGAGAGCACCTGTGTGACGTCACGGCTGTTGTCTTTCAGCTTCAGAGTGCACAGTAGACAACGCCGTTGGTGCGCGTGTCATTGCACTAAACCAGCTACGTGTGGTTTCCATCAGACGCAACGCACGCAACGTACGCAACGTACGCAAGGCAAGAATAGACAATACACTGCAAAATCGCCTTAGGCGTAGCAGCTTATAATGTTTGGCAGTAGGTCCTAATGTTTTGCTGCCAGAATCTCAATCGGCAGGTCAATTTGGTTTGGTTAGCCCCACTCCTTTAAGACGCATTACTATGCCTATTTTATTGCATGCTGTACGCTGATTGCATGCCCAGGTGGAAGGACTAATGCTGTCGCGCGTCACGTCAGCTTTGCTCAGCTAGATTACTTGTACATCCTGTCCAATGCTAGGGGCCTAGCTAGGCATTGCATTGGACAGACAAAATTGCTGTCTGCACTGCAATAGCGAGGTAAAAAATGCCGTGGTGCACTGACTGCATTCGATTTGACAACTGATTGCATCAAAGTTTGATAGGCCTGCCAGTAGCTATAGGATACCTCAACGCCACCGTATAAGATATAGGCCTAAGCCTACACAAATACGCTTGCTTTTTGGCGGCAGTGGTAACGCGTTTAATCCGATCAACGAAGTTACTCTACGGCGGGCCGGGTTAGTAGTACTTTGATGGGTGACTGCCTGTGGGCAGGTAAACCATCTCGGCATGTAACCAGCTGCCTAGGTCAACTCAGCCTTCCATCCCTTCGGGATAGGTAAATCGAGTACCGGTGTCGTGGAAAATTTGTCATCATCATCATCATCATCATCATGACGCGAAGCGTTCAGCCGTAGCATCCCGCCGTTGCGATTTGTTGCCAAAACGAGCGATTTTCTGCCAGCTGCAGAGCGTCGGTCACTGATATATTACCGCGTCCCAGCGGATCTGATGGATCCAAGTGATGGGAGGTCGACCACGAGTGCGTTTCCAATCAGGAGATGGCCGGGCACCGTCTTGGGCTTCGCAGCAAGTCCGAAGGATCTGGTTTGCTGGAACGTCCTCAGTGAGTCTGGCAACATGACCAAACAGTCCGAGTCTTCGCTTGCGAACGATGGAAGAGGCTGCCAAGAGACCGGTCAGGCGTAAGACTTCGTTGTTAGATACGAAATCGTACCATCTGGTGTGAAGTATCCGCCGCTGACACCGCGTGTGAAAGGAGTCCAATCGTTTCCAATCTGCGTGTGTAAGAGCCAGGTTTCCATAGAGGAGAACTGCATGTGGAGTATATACGAATTTTCGTTGACATGGTGAGATTCGTTTGATTCCAGATATGGTCTAGGCGTTTCATTACTCCAGCGGTGAGTCCAGTACGTCGGGTACATTCGGAGCTGGAATTTCTGTTGCTCGTTTGGATGTTGCCCAGGTAGGCCCTATGTGAAATCTTGTAAGCTTACTGGCTGACAGTGTTACCGTTGACTACTATAGGAGAAGGTGTCGACCCACAGCCGAGGTTCTGGATCTTCGTGGAAAATTTGTCGCAACTGGAAAATTTTTCCCACCTCATAAAGCCTATTCTCATAATGTAACTAACCCTAACCCTAACCCTGACCCTAACGCTATAACTTTTACCCTATCCCTAATCTTAACCCTAACACGGCCGTACTGCTGCTTGTGGGAATTATTTTCCGGTGCGACGGTACGCATTTTCCACTATACGTCACGTGACCATTCGACTCGCGGTGGTCGACTTCCTATGGGTAGGTTTAACCGGGTGGTCCATTGTGACCATGCGTAGGCCTATATCTTGCGCCGTTATGGAGATATTATGAAGCCTCGAATGTTGGAGTGGACGGACGCACGGGGGACGCATTGAGTGCAATGCAATGCATAGCATTGGACAGACAAAAAATTCGTGAAGTGTAATACTTTTAGTTGATGGACGCTTTCTGCAATGAACAAGTAATTTGAGAAAAGCTCACGTGACGCGCGATAGCAGCGGTCCTGCCACTTTGGCAATCAGTGTAAGCTAGGCCTACAGCAATAAGATATTAATGCATCTTGAAAGAGTACTCAAATATGAAACCTCCGTATAAAAGACTCCTTGAATTTAAGAGATCAAAACTTATATTCTTAAAAATGTACGTTCTACGCTAAAAATGACTGTCATACGCAGGTTGTCCAGGTCCATCTCCAGCCATTTCGACGCAATTCACTTTTAAAATGTGTGTCGCAGCCGGAAATCGCAAAAATTCACTAAAACCCTTATTTTGGGAGTTCAAGGTCATCGACGTTGACACCAACAAAAAGCTTTTCACTGCTTGTTACGATGAGCAGCATGTATGTACAGGTTATTATCTGCAATCGTTTTCACGCTACACGAGATAATATCGGTGAAAATTTCGTACGCAGGTTGTCTTGGTCTATTTCCAGCAATTTCGTCGCAATTGAGTGTTGAAGTGTGCGCTGCATCCAAAAATTGAAAAATTCACTAAAAACCTTTTTTTGGGGGGGGTTCAAGGTCGTTAATTCAAGGTCATCGCTGTTGATAATTCTAAAAAGCCTAGCTGTTATTAGTTTGTTATGATAAGCAGCATGTCTGCAACCGTTTTCACACTATACGAGGCAATAACTGCAACATTAGGCACAATTTTTAGAGGGGGTGTACCCTCTTTGATGCCCTCGTTCGAGGGGAACCCCGCAGCCGGGGCACGAAATTTTGTCAGGATAAACTATGACCTTGAGGCAGCCATATAGTGATAAAGATTTCGTGGTCCTAACTTGCACCGTTTTGACACAATACAGCAGTGTTTCGGACGGACGGACGGACGGACGGACAGACGCCCAGGTCAGGGCTAAGACGCGCGAAGCGCGCTGCTATCGCGCGTAAAAAGCGGGTCTGTTTGAAAATATGGGGGCCTAGGCTTAGACCTAGAACGGTGAAGGACAGCCAACATTAGGCGCAATTTGTCTATGTTTAATAAGCCGGGTTGGAGTTGCTATTGCTTTTGATGAGGAAATTCGACTAAACTGTCTCGAACTGTACACCTTTCTGTCAGCCAGACCCCCAACACGGTCCACGTCTGACAGTTTATATTTAGCAACCGACAACAGCGAACAGGCAGGCACTCAAATTAAATGAATGGAACAGCAGCTACTATAGCCACAGCCCAGGGCTAGGTACTGAATATTCATGACATTCATAGCAGTCTCAAACCCACGTGCGAGGAACTACTTTCCCATCGATCCACGACTCATGAATATGTATCTGTGTCACGTGTGACGTCAACAGCCTGTCCAATGTGGGCGTGGCCTCGCTCTCAGTCCGCCCACGCATCGTGCGTAGGCCGATAGTGTATTGTTGCTATTTTCTCACACTTCGATCAATGGCACAGGTCTACTCTAAGACTCTATAGAGGCAGAGTTATGGATAATCCAAGAAGTTGCGGCTCGACGTTATGCACCGTACCTCAGCAAGTTATGAACGATTTTGATGAAATTTTACGAATTAGTGAAGATGAGCGGTCCAGTGAGCAAATTACACAAGATTTTGGTGGCGATCCGGTTCAGGATCCGGATATCCAGGGTTCCTGTATAGTTGTACAGCAGTTGTCAACTTGTCATGTAGGCCTATTTAGTCCACATTTTCGACGGACGTTTGAGACGTCTGGTCGTTTTTGGTTCACTATCTTATGCCTAACAACATCCAGCAGTAGAACAAGTTGAAGTCAGCTGATTCGCGACTATGCGTACGTCCACTATCCACATTCCAATAGGCCTACATGGCCTTTTAGTCCCACAGGCCCAATCAAAATCCAACCAAAGTTTAGCTTGTGGGGTTACTCTATCCACATAAAATCGGGGACGAATGCCAGAATCATTCAAACATGAGCATAATCATGCATCAAATCATGACTTTGCCAATTTCTATAGCCTACGTTCCTCTGATTAGGCCAACATGCCTATTTGTATTCTGTAATCTGTAGCCTAAGAGGCCTACATGGATTATTAGCGGTTAGCCTACTGATAAAGTAGCAGAGGCAATGGTGATGTGCAGAGTGCAAAATCTAAAGAAAAATGATAGGATTCACATTCCAGTTTAATTCGACTCTTTATTTCATCAACAAAACATAACAATAATAACAACGGCAAGACAAAAATATAATTACACGCACAAAACAAATAAGAATCTTGTTGCAGGCGATAATTCAAAATTTCGACGCATCACTAAAACTACAAACTGCATCACTTTACAGCACCTGTCTCCAGCAATTGTATCAGGAAAAGGACAACTGCCATCTTCCCTACATTTTAGCCTATCAGAATATGCTGTCAGGAAATTTTCTTCAAACAATGTAAGACTTGGGCGCTAAGTCACCATTTTGTGGAAAATTTACGGGCACATTAATTTTTGATGAACACCCGTAGGCCCTATCTTGTCTGCTGGAAATTTGCAACTGTCTACCAGAAAATCCCCCTCTCGCCCAAACGTTCTAACCCAAGACGGCTCTTCCTGGCTCTACAATAGCATTTAGAGATGCGACTAACAAACGCTACCGTACTGAATACTCGTAAACTGATACTCTGAGTATTTGTCAGTTCACAAACGAACTATCAATGCTGACAGCACAAACAAAAGCAGTGAAGAAAATGTTGTAATAAATTAACACACGGCAAAGACTTTCCCTTTGCTCCTTCTCTGTTTCCCCAGTACTGATTAAGGGTGTGATTATGATCACGTAAATACAGAAATTGTTTCGGAAATGTGGCAGAACACTTAGCACGCTGAATACACGTTAAAACAGATAGGCCTAGAAGGTGACACCTCAATAAAACATTTTGGCAACGTTTTTTATGAACGTCAAGAAATGCAGGGGTTTTTATTTCACAACATCGTGTGTTCCCTCTGCAGATGTAAGTCCACAAATCAAAGACAATAAGTGAATAATATGCAAAGCATACAATTTCATACATTTGTGTCTTGAATGTCGGATGCCGGACACTGTGCACAACTACTTTATGCACCACTACGTCAATGACAACAGTAATTTTGTGTATTGACAATAATTACCGCAAATAATAACAAAAGTTAATATACGCAGCAACGAGTAGAGCAAACTGAGACAACAGCCATGACAACAACGTAAAAGCAAAATAAAAATATTCATATTCAGCAAACATGTTCATCGTATCACAATGATATTTCACAATATCTTTCCACCTTCACAACAGCTAGTGACGTCACGGCCATCTTTAGCAGCTCACTAATATTCATATGCTACGCCATTGGCTACATTCAGTGGCTCATTAATATTGACACGTGTCAGTGTATAATAACAGATATACATCATAAGCTTCAAGTAGTCTATGAAAAGCAACACAATGTAACATAGCGGCAATCAGGCCTAAGACAACTACAATCACAAAATAATGTAAAATAATCACAAACTGATTACCTTGACTGGACTAAGTAAGATAGCACAAAATGTTGCATGAATCGCTACAAAATACTTGTCAACTATATGTATATTGTTATCAGTATGAACAAAAAATCAATAACATTTATTAATAATATGAATTAATGTTGTAGGCTATAAATGCAGTTTACATTAAACGAAGTGGTTTGCCAGCTGGTCAATAGAAGGAGCAATTCAGAGAACAAAGCGCAGACATTAGCTCTGTAAATTGAAAAGCATTCTGTTCTTAACTGAGAAATCAGCAAAAGAATCCTTCTTCATTTACAGTCAATTTGTTGATGCATTATTCTCAGTAGGAGTAAGCTAACAAAGACCACCCGCCACATCAATATTATCAACGTTAACATTGCGAACGGCTGCTACACGCAGGCTACTTTATTACACACTGCTTCGATTACATCATATGACGTTAAATCTTTAACTTAATGTGATGCATGTCCAACACATTTTGCTGTTTTTCATCATTTTCTCATTGCCAAAGCTGGGCAGTAGTAATGTAATTACACTTAAGTCAATTAAATAATTCAATTACAACTTACAACTGTAATTTGTAACTAAATTACATGACAGCCAGTAATTTCCTGAGCTCTGCTCATCACTGCAAACAGTTTTCATGCAACATAACATCAAGCAGCTGTCACCAGAAGAAGAAAAACAACTTCAACACACTGGAACAAAACTGTCAGGAAAACAACTGGAAAATATTCCACGACAACCACCAACACATTAAACAGCATGACTGCAGCAACACCGAACTATGCTGAAATTGTACAATACAAGTCTAGTTCTGTGCTGACTTTTATGATTACGATAAAAATGTCAAAAATAACACAAACGACATTATCGTGGTAATATCGAGCAGCAAACTTAATCATAAAAACACAACTGGCACATTCACCAATGTGAACGCAGACCTGCGTAGCCACATGGCAGAAATAGTTTGACATTGTTTCTGGCCTACTACTCCCTTCCTCTTGTGAGTAATTTTCCTCCATTAGTAACAATTTCTCCCTCTGCCCCACAGAATTATGTCCACGTAAGCACAAGTTTTACACCAGCAAAGTCACAACAGCAAGCAAATGTGAACAGAATGCTTTGGACTGACTAACATTTGTTAGGGTCAGAACTTGGCTTTAACCAGGGCTGTCTGTGCCTCTTGTAGCACAGCAGCAACTCCCCCCTCTACAATTACTCCCTCCCTGTATCCTCTTCCCCTTTTTTGCTTCCCCTTCCTGCTACTAGATCTGAGCAGCATGGTAGGCTCCTTTAGTGGTGGATCCAGAAACTTAAAAAAAGAAAGACATGGTCGGATTAATAACGCAAGCTTATAAATTATGAGGGTCTTGGGGCTTAGGCACCAGTGGGAACAAGGGGCAGAGCCCTTGGTCAGAAAGTCAGGGGAAAGCTCCCTAAAACTGAAGGCATTTTAGCAATCATGCAAAAATGTGGGTCTAACATTGTGTGTTTATTTCAAAACATTTCCATCTCGTATTTCACATGTTGCTTCAAAATGGCATATATATTCATATTGGTCATTGCATATCACAGGGAGGGGAGCCCCCCCCCCTTGGGATCCACCAGTGTGTGAGGCAAAGCTCCAGCTGCTGTCGATTATGGGACATACATTATCCCAAATAATACCAGCTCTTGCTCTCCCAGAATTTCTGAAAACCTTCTGACTACTTTTATGATCTGCTCCAGCAAAAATTGGAGAGAAAAATGACACAGTGCAAAATGTTGCTAACTTTCTCCCTCAAAGGGCTAAGCTGCCTCTTAGTTTCCTGATGAGTGAGTGACTAAGGTTTAACATCCCAACCGACACAATATAGGTCATTTTGCGAATGGCCTTTCCAGGCAAAATGCACGTACACATAATAAAGGAACAAAAAGTTTAACCTTTACAGAAAGTTTAACCTTTATGAAACACAAAACCTAAGAACAACCTTAAACTAAAATTGAAAAAAACTGCCAATTCTAAGTGTGCATGTGTAACTAACAGTAATGCAGTTCTAGTAATCTTCCCTCTTATCCTCCAGACAGTCATCAATGTCAGAATGCTGTCTATCGGAGGATGAGTAGGGACCAACCAAATTCACGGGAAAAAATGCATGATTTCACGGCAGAATTTTTAAAATGTGTCAAATTTCACCAAAAATTCACAGAAAGAGTTTCGGAAATTCACGGGCCCCACAGACGTTATTTCGAGGTGCTGCGCTAATGCAAACGAAGAAATTTCTGAACAAAGAATATTTACTACACTAAATCAAGACTCAAGACAGTCAATGTCAACTACTTAGTGCTAAAGTGCGACACGTGGCAAACAGCAACATCCGTACAAAAGCTGCTGATAAAACTCTGGAATTGTCATAAATTAAACTAAAAGTGCTAAAATTCACAAAAAATCACGGATTTCACAGAAATTGGCGTTTTTCACGGAAGAAGGCCAATTTCACGGAAAATGTCACGGCCGTGAAATCGTGAATTAAGTTGGTCCCTAAGGATGAGAGGTATTAGTTTCATGATGGTTTATACGGCCTGGCTTCAACTACTGCAGAATACAATATATGGCTTGAAGCACAACACACAGACACGACAGAAGACACAGCAGAAAAATATATCATATCCACTGACAAACGAATAATACTGGAATAATAATATTATGATTGTACATTGTACCATAATATCGCTATATATACATACCCACATTTACAAAGATATTTACACCAGTGATATATGGAATACAATAATAGATATATGTGAAATATATACAGCAGCAATACAATATATTTGTGATATTTACATACTAGTAAGTCACTTAATACTCTACACAGCACAATCAATAATAATAACATATGTTGGATACACGACACCAAGCTTTCATCCAGATCTTCACCAAATATTGACCAGTTGTCAAAATGATGCAATAATGTGACTACTGAATATCCCACCATATTTCAACTGTGCTAACTTGTGAAATATAAATATAGAAAAAAGTGATAATAGAAAAGTGGCTTTCATTCCAAGATTACGGTAAATGACCACAAAATGTGCCAGTGAAAAATTTTCTAAAATGGTCAATATTTGACCAAGATATGGACAAAAGCTTGGCGTTGCTTTTTGACACACAGTGTAGATAGTATACATTACACAATGCTGGGATATATACGTAAGGAATATAAAACATCTCATTAATGAACTGATGAGCAAAATATATGGAAAATTTGCAGTAATATGATAACAGGTGGACTCTTAATTATCATAATTAATATCACTAGTCCTATCATTCATACAAAAATCATCTTTACCATTAATGACAGCAGCGATATATTACATATATCCCTGCTAGGTAAATTACTCCAGTGACATACATGCATTATCAATTAATGAAAAAAAGAATAACAAAAAGTAGAAAATAAAGCAAGGAATGGTCCGGTCAGTGACAGAAAAACTGACAGTAAACTAACAACTTGTAGTGGCATACTGGTTTAGATGACAAAAATGAGCAGAACACAGGAAGCTGTCAGGAACAAACATCGGCAATACTGAAACACACTGAGACGATGAACACTTTATGATGAACAATCAGTCCACTTTACTAGACTAATGTAGCTACAGTGATGAATGATGGGCAACATATGCCATAAGTGTAAGTAATTCTGGCACAGGTCAGCCACCCTCTTGTGACATCAAACAATCTGAGCATTTGGTCAGAGAAAACCAAGAAAAACTACCCAAAAGTACAAGAGACAAAGAGATGAAAAGAACACTTAATTGGTCAGTTAACTCCACTGCTTTACTGTAGCCATAATACACTAACAATGACCAACTGACGTACCACTTCATATGATGTTCATGCATGGTGCACATGCAATGGGATACAATAAAACAACCCAGTAAGTAAGTTCAAACAACTAGAACTGACAAAAGCAGATACATGCATTCAATTGTCAACGAAATGCTAGATACTATACATCAGTGAAATGCTGCCCTTTCTTTGTTACATGTTGGCTAACATGACAAAATTGCATGCCATTGAAACAATGTGACATTATCCAAACTTATTCCATGGTTGCACTCATACTGTCCATCTTCAGCACTATGTCCACCGTGCTATAGCAAAGTGACAACAGAAAAAGGAATGTTAAGTACATATCAGTGAAATGCTGCCATTTGTCACAAACACGACAACCACAGATGGAGCTATATGAAACATTGAAAAACAATTCAAAATTAACCACCAGTCAACAAGCAACGACCAACCACTATAACTCTTATCACGATCAATCTTCACTGTTCATTCTAAAGCATTATTGCAATCAACGTTTACAGACGTTTTCGTGTGGTATTTCTCGCACAAAAAAAACTTCTTTTAAAACTGTCTCTCCTCTTAACGTTTGTTACGCCAATGTTGTGAACTGTCAAGATTACTTGACAAAAGATGACGACTGAGGAGCGGTTGAGACAATTTGGCATTGCAATGTCACACAGATGCAAAAACACCATCAGTTTAAATACTACTACACAAAGCTTAGCACTGCAGTCTACTGTCCATCATTTGCTAAACTACACGGTGTTTCATAAAAAAACCCCTTTGTGTTGTTTTCATAATTTACTCGAATGATAATCAATTTACACAAAATTTGTACCAGTTGTAGCTGAAGAAATACTAATTCAAAATATTGCAACAAAATATGGCAGTTGATTAAATATTCCTGACGTAATGCTGATGTCATAATGTTTCACGGGTACAAGCTGGATAGTCTCAACTGGTGCTGTTGGTTGCTACCCTGCTTCGATGGTGAGCTTAATCTGGTTCACTAATGAAAAATGTTTATTGTGTCAGCACTAAGCAACATGGGGACATGAAATCAGGCGTATTGCAATCCAAAAATGCAACCATTTTGCAAGCTTGGTGTGCTAGTGCAGTCTCTTGCTCGAACACGTAAAAGTCCAACTGTCCCCACAGACACGTAAATGACATTGCTTTGCATGTTTTTGTAACTGTAACTGTAAAACTTCAACAATTTCTCATGAATGAACCAGATTTTTCACCATTGGAGCAGGGTAGCAACTGACAGCATCAGTTGAGACTATGCAGTTTGTACCCATGACACAATATGACGTCAGCATTACGTCAGGACTAGGAAAGAATATTTAATCAACTGCCATATTTTGTTGCAAGGGGTCCTTTCTTATGAAACACTGTGTATAAATAGACTCTAAATATATCACATATAGGGCTGTGATGGTACAGCAATTTCTTCTACCTAACCAGACCCAACCTGCAGCATGTAACCCATACCCAACCTGTTAGAATGCCACTCTTCCCATACTCTTCCCTGCAGGTACATGCACAATGTTTCTGTTTACCAGACTAGTTATCTAAAAAATTATGTTAGGTTAAGTTACTCCAACCTAAAGCAATCTCCATCGGGAACATTGGGAATTACTGTGGTAAAACTTTTGGAAGCCCAACGCCCTTGCTGTCACCCAACGACTATAGTTACTGAGGAAAGACTACTGCAGAAAAAAATCATCACGAAAATGACACTACAAAATGCTGCATAAACTAAAAAACTGCTCATATAATGGAAATCAAGACATACAACAAAAGCGTTCCACAGAACATTTTGCCCATGAAAGTGAACCCGTAGCTGCGGGTATAGGTACAGGGAACCTGTGGGTATACGTATACTCATACAGCCCTACTCACATGACCTGCAGCTATAAGCCAATCAGAAGCTTGCACACAATGTGAACACACTTGCAACAGTTGCACACAATAACGGAGAAGTATGACAGAATGATAAGTCTCTTACTGCAGAATGAGACATCAACTTCAACTTAACAACGGACTATCACTAGTATAGCAACTGCAACGACATTCACAAAATTAAAGCAAAGCATGGGACATACTATGGCAGATAAACAACTGGACATGACTTGATGACTGTGAGATGACAAGCGAGATGACAATGAACAATGACTGACTCGAGTACAGGCTTAACAATGACTGATGCCAGTACAACAAAGGACTAGTGGATGAGCTGGTACTAGGCTAAGCTCATTCAAACAGTTCAAGTAGTCAGTGCCGCTACCATCCACCAGTGTCTGTCTGTCTCCAACCTTCACCAATGTCATTTATCAATATATCACAACCTCGTCAAACACACCTCAGTGTTTGAATAACTGCCATATCCTCCTCTCTAACCTTTGCAAATGTCACATCTTAGCGAACGATATTTCAGTGTCATTTCAAGGTCACACACTGAGACACTGCGAAAAGGTCACACATCATTTTGATGTCACTCATTCCCAGATACACTTCCAACATAACTGGGTCACACTAGCACAGATATAGACCACCCTGACCCAATTACATCACATGCCTCTGACCTCACTAAAGCTCAGAGGCTGCTGTGGCAGCACACTCAAAACAACAAGCCTTGCAATATGAACAACAAGACGAGGACTCTGATGGCGTCATGATGACATCACAACATGGCGACTGTGAGGGCGTGGCCTGTGGTGAGGACTGGGTGGAGCTTCCAGAGTACTCATATGTACACACGGCGTAAGGGTTGAGATTGGAGTAGCAGTAGCCAATAGGCGGACAGCAGAACGGACCATAGTAAACCTGATCAATGACCAGATCCACTGCTGATTGGTCAAACAACGTCGCCGTGGGTGGAGCCAAGTTCCCATTGGCTGGCGAGGATGCTGGGGGTGAAACTAAGTCAAGAGCTTTCTGCATGGTGTGTCGGTTGAGTAGGGTTTGGGCCATGTTGGAGATTAGACTGAGCGTTAGACGTCGCTCATGACCCATTAGACAGACTGTACTGCTGTTGATCACCTGCACACACAAGTTGTCTACAGTCAGTAGTGTCTGTTGCAACTATGACATTCAATAACATAATGCAATAGTTCATGGCTATTATCCAATGTTGCCCAAGTCACTCTGCACCACTAGAGCAGCATCATCACTGCAAACATGCTATTATAAAGATCATAAGAAGTTAAAGGTTGCATGTAGCTCTTCATAGAAACCTATCTCAAAGCTATGGAGCAGCATCAGTAATATAACCAACGACCAAGATTAACTCAGTTTACTATCGTTTTGGGATAAATCAAGTACTGGCGTGTCTGGCTAGGGTTATGACGGGGCATATATGCGCTTGCATGGGGTGGCAAGTAACACTTTGCAATCATAAACTGGACTAGTTTGGAATGACTGTCTCCATGAATGTTTCAAATTTTGTAAAAATCTGTCGGCTATTAACGAATTTACACCAACCTATCTGTAGGGGTGTTGCTAATTTTAGGGCAGGACGTAGGAAATTTGTGCTGGGTACCTGTACTTGTACTTTACATTTCAGCCAGTGTCATTAGTAGCACAAGTAACACCACGGGTCAATGAAAGTACATGTATGTCACTGCCTTCAGCCAGGAACAGCAAAACCTAGTGAGACAGCTGTCCATCATGTAGCTTACCAATCAATAGATCATTGCTAGTACTGTTAGCATACAGACAAACACTGCTATAATACTATTGTATACATCATGGTTCATGGGCCAATATGTCAAATCCAGGCACGCTGATGGCAGCTGGGCTAAGCTATGCAGTGTGCAACAGCTGGTGCTATACAACAAACTGACTGATGTCTAGCACCAACTGTTTAACAGACAGATGAATTGTTCCACTGGTGCTGAGGTACAGCCAAATAAACTACATAATTAGATACAACAATAAATGCTACTCATTGCCAGTCAATGATGAAAAAAAGAAAATCACAATAGTATAATTATTATCCAAGTTGATAACTACTGTAAAATATTTAGAAGGAATAAGCAGCAAGAATTTTTTGAAATTCTCAAAGCTTGGTTGGGATTAAAGTGCAGTGCATTCACCTGTGATGAGTTGCAGGTAACACTGAGTGATCCCATATAGCAGGTGATGCTCAGTACTCTCAATAATGCCTGCTGTTACTGCACTACCAACAGCACCGCTACCATTACCATTATCACTACCAGTTCTCTGCAGCTACTACAGTGTAGTAGTAACGGTAGGCGTGGTGTAGTGGTAACGCGTCCGATCCGATCAGCGAAGTTACTGTACGCCGGGCCCGGTTAATACTGCGATGGGTGACTGCCCGTGGGCAGGTAAACCATCTCGGGATGTAACCAACTGCCTAGGTCAACTCAGCCTTCCATCCCTCCGGGGTAGGTAAATCGAGTATCGACCTATCTGGCTGGGGTTAAGGCGGGGCGCGTTCACCTCTGTCGGGCGGCAGGTAACACTGTGTGATCCCATATGACAAGTGATGCTCCGTAGCTCTGAGCTGGGTTCGCTCGTTAGGAGCTATATGCGACCTTTAACCTTTAACCTTCTTTAACACGTACCATCCAGAGTGTGGTGAGATACCGATGCCGTAGTAAATCATCAGAGAAGTGATCGGTCAAGTAGTGCTGCAGCTTCACTCGTTGAGCCTCAATGTCGGGAAAGTCGATGAAAAACCGCGAGCACATGTACCGCTCCAACTTGTGCACGTCGCTCTGTTTTGTCGGTCGGAAATTTCTCACGATGAGGTTGCAGTATTTCAGCAGGCCGCCACCACGTATCTGCTCGGGGTTCCTTGTGGCAATTAGTTTGCGGTTCAGATGATCGATCGCTATGTCAAAACTTCCGTAGACCGACTCTGCTATCACTGTGGGGTAGAAATGTTCCGACATGCTGCGACAACAGACGGCGTAGAACGTCAACAGACTATCCAGCATTATCTACACATGACACACACCACTACTGCACTATCTACACTGTAGCTGTATCACAGGTTACCAGTGCCACTCCCACTACCACTAGTACGCTTCCTCAGATGAATGGACTCTGGTTGTTTTTTGTCATAACTCTGCCACCAGCGCACAACACATAGAAAACAAGAAAAGCCCTGCTAACGCAAAAGAGAATGCACAACAGCAGTGCACCGTCGTCCGCTAGTGATCCGTAGACTTCATCAGTAGATCTCATCCGTACGGCTTTTCGCTACAGTTTCAAAGAAGCCCAGTAAAACAAAATCAGTCACCAGAGGGCGCCAGACGACCAGCGGGTAAATATGTATAGTGTCTTACTTGTACTCAAAAAAGGGCGCCACCTATCTCGCTCTGCCAACACCGTATCGGCTGAAAATCGAAAATTTTTCACACACCCCTCTCATTTAGCACCCTCATTCGCGGTGACCCCCTTCGAATTTATGGAAAAGCTTTACGGTTCCTGAAACTAGAGTCTTCCTGGCAGCCAACGATAAAGATTTGGTAACCCTAGCTTGCACCTTTCTGACTGATCCACCTGTGTGATGGAAGGACCGACGGACGGACAGACAGAGCGACGGACAGAATTGCGACGGTTAAGATGCGCTACAGCATTAGCTGCTGTTGCACATAATTAGTCCTGTAACTCCTGTATGGAACTCCGCTCAACTCCCATGTACAGTGTATTGCAACATCGCATAACAGTAAAGTTCTAAATCAAGAGACACAAAACATTAGACTAAGTATCAGCTAGAAATTTAAGACAAAGCCCAACGTGAGACCGAACAGCACCGTAAGTCCAACTGTTTGGGCCCATTGCTGCTGATTCATCAAGCTGTCAATTATAAATGTGGCAAAATGCCCTTCCCTCCAAAACCTCTCAATGGATCTTGCTGAAATTTGGCCTCAATTCCTTCTGAACAAAGACCATCCTTCCTCCAATTTTGGCGTTGGCCTTGATCTGCTATCCGGTTTTGGAAAAGTGGAAAATAAAGAAGAAAAAGAATTTCAAAAAACTAAGCAAAAACATAAGGCCTTCAGTAACAAATACACTAGCCTGCAGCATAAAAATCTGGCCTGACTGAATTTAGATTGTCCCCTAGTTAAAGAATCACTAGTCAACTCAACTGCCAGATCAGTCCCTTTGTGATAGGTAGAGGAGATGGACTTTGAAAATTAAAAAAAATATTCCAACTCTAAAGCTCTTGTGACCTTTGATCTTTGATCTGGTTCTATATACATCATACCGACGTGCAGCATTCATTTACCTCCACTTACATACCAATTTCATTTGAATCGACTAAACCATTGTGGACAGACGTACACACAAGACTAGCTTTGTTAGATTGACTCACTGAAAGTAGATGCTCTAACCAAATGAGTGCAGTATGGCACATGTAGTAGCAATAACATAACTGACATAAGTAAGTAAGTAAGTAAGTAAGTAGTCTGCATTTGTAACGCGCCATATGTCAAAACAGAAGTTTGAATCATAGGCACGGATGGTAACAGTTAGTCGATGGCGGTGTTGCTGGAGAAAAGATGAGTCTTGAGGTGTCGTCAAAAAGTGTAGTAGTAGTAGTTTTTAGTAGTGGTAATTTAGTTGCAACAGTTGTAAGTACCAGTCTGGGCAGTGTCTAAGTCTAATAGCAGTAGCAGTGTCTAGCAGTACTAGGTGTGCAGTAGTGATGTTAGGTCTTGTCTTCAGTATTCTGGCCTTGTACTGGCATCACTGACGTGCAGCATTGCCAGAGCTAAGCAGTAACAAAATTGAAAAATTCTACGTAATTCAATTACAAATTACATTTGGTTTTAATGTGATTTGTAATTGGTAATTCAATTACATAGTCAAGTAATGTGTAATTTTAAATTACATTACAGTTTTCAACTACATTTGAAAGTTTCAAGTGGTAACATCTATTAGTTCTATATTAAGCACCATGTCGATCTCTCTTATTCACTTAACTACACTTTTCCATGTGATTTACATTTTCAGCTATAACTGTTTTTTTTGCACAAGTAGTTTTTGTAACTAGTGTAGACTGTAGATAACAGACCTTCCATTTCGCTAATTGTGGGATGAACACTAAACAGTCTGCATCGCCAATCATTGTCAAGTCATAAAACATTTCTACAATTGCTCTTTACCCAGGCATTTAAAGTGACATAGACCTTCACGTGATTTACATGA
>Ga0056128_1003480_pt1 | contig 19326 bp, 12 predicted proteins | sample WorMetLIZISLAND2_FD_71113 | JGI IMG/M metagenome (GOLD analysis project Ga0056128, IMG submission 71113) | Marine gutless worms symbiont microbial communities from Max Planck institute for Marine Microbiology, Germany - Olavius geniculatus... ... | reverse complement strand
GCAAAAAACGTGCCAAAATCGGTGCGATTTACGACAACTTTCGAGTTTGAGCGCAAATATCTCTGGAACCGATGAAGATAGCGACAAAATCTAAACGGCGTTGATGAGAACTATCCTATCTGCGTTGAACAAAGAAAATTTTGTGAAATTCCGTCCACTACGAACAAAGATAGGCGCTCATGTTGACCTATCCTAAGTCGACAATGCGCATTCGGCGTATGCCAATGCATTTGAGTTCGGGCCACGTGACTGATGCCGGGGAAATTTTACCCCCCCTCTTAAATCCCCCCTAATTTCCCCCAATCGGACTTAGGGCGCCGGGCGGACTCACGTTGGGCTTTGCCCAAAATTTCTAGTTATATTTTATATTGATTTTATATTTTTTCTGAATTTATTCCAATCTGGTGATATTCAGTGGTTGTTTTTGCTTCATATTATAGGTTTATTTGCATTGCCAGTAATATTTGCTGGAAAAGCTATGTACAGTTTTACTGAAATTTCGGCAGGATAGTTTTTGGAACAGAAAAATGAATGATTAGATTTTTAGTTGATGAGAATTCGGATAGCTTCAAAATTGCGATGAAGGCCCGACTGGCAGGCGAGCGCGCCTGCGCCGCTGTCTTCGTGACGAAGTTTGCTGCAGTTCGTGGCGCTTTAGAATATCAGTTGATCTGGCAGACAGGGGAATCTTATGGTGACACTGTGAATGGTTCATAACGTAACGAACACGTTCTAGTTAGCCATTCGTTTTTTGGCGTTATTAGTTGCTGTATACTATACAATATAGGCTACTCTGGCGTCGCCACTGCTCGGAGATATGGGGTGAGGGGCAATGTCTAAAGAATCTCGGGAAGTCTCGGTCAGACTCGTGTTCGGGGGCACAACAGTTAACGGGCTAATTAATATCAGATTTATACTATCGAAAGTTCGCTCACTGACACGTCTGACATGTCACCCTTTTTTCGGAGGCTATAAACTTTTTCAGAACGATAGTGATAGTACATAGGCCTAGGCCTACGACATTGACGTCTATTGTCTGTGGACCACCCAGCCTGTCACTCTGTCTCCTTATGTTGGCTGCGATTGCTTTCAGAGTTCATTCTCAGATGCAAGGCCGTAGTGAAGATTTTTTGCATGGGAGGGGTTTACAACTTTCACTTTCTCCTGCTTTTTATTTTCTATTCCTTTCCTTTCCCACTGTTTCCGTGCCTCCTCCAAATCCAGGTAGGCGGTCTGGGGGCGTTTTTGTTGCATTTTCGGTTTTCAAAACGCATCTCAGGCCTTTAGTCGTTTGTGGGGGCGGGGGTAAAGTCCATGGCGAGCGCGTAACGGGAATCGTTGGGTTTAGGGGCTGAGCCCCTGGTCAGGAGTCAGGGAGGCAAAGCCCACCTCCTGAAGCCGAAAGCCTTTCAGCGTCCGATGAAGCATCAAATTTGCCTCATTTTCTGTATTTTGCAAACACGGAAAATCTCAGCTACAGTAGCATGCATCGACAATGAAAGGTCATTTGTGCGTGGCATCAGATTATAGACCTTCATTGGATGCTGATTGCTGACACAGTGCAAGCATTGCTCCTAGCGGTGTCCAAAACCAGACATCCCCTGCAGCTGAAAGCCTTTATAGCTTTTTGACGTCGCATGAAAGTAGCTCTGAGTCATGGGGGTTAGAGGGTTTTGAATTCCCCCCACTAACCCCTCCCCTTTGAATACGCTACTGGCCGCTATATAGATAGGTAAGTACAGTGGTTTACAGTAGTTTGCAAGTGAAGCAGAGAATTTTTACGCGCAAGACGGCTAACTAGCTATAGCACGTATTATCTATGGTAATTCTGTCCATCCGTCTGTCACGACCTGGTACCGATTCAATCTCAGATGAGATAGAGTAGAGACTTCAGGTTTTCACCATGTGATGGCCTAGGGTCTCTAGTAGGCTTTTATTTCATGACAAAATTTTATGCTGCTGAGTGAGAGAGGTCCTCTTGAATGAAGGGAAAAAGCGAGGCACCACCTACAAAGCTGTTATTTGTTCACTATTGGATTGTCTAGCGTGAAAACGGTTACAGATAGGCATAGACATTCTGCTCGTCATAACAAGCACTGGCGATGAGCTTTTTATGGTGTCAACATCGATGACCTTGAATGACCTTGAACCCTCAAAATAGGAGGTTTCAGCAAATCTTTGAGATTTCAGACTGTGACACACATTTCAAGAGTGAATTGTGCAGAAGTGGCTGTAGAATGGAGATAGACCATGACAACCTGCATATGAAATATTCAGCATTTGATGTAGACTTATAGCTGTCCAAGTACCAACCCTTTATGTTCGTGGAGGTTTGCACCCATGGGTGTCAAAGAGGGGTACCCCTCTAAAAGTGGTTATTTTACCACTATTGGCTTGTTTAGCATGAAAACAGTTGAAGATAGGTATAGAGTACAGACATGCTGTTTATCAAAGCACTGATGACAAGCTTTTTTAGTGGTATCAACATTGATGACCTTGAATGACCTTGAGCCCCAAAAATAGGGGGTTTAGTGATTTTTTGTCACGATTTTTGTCTGCAGAAGAGTGAATTGCAACGAAATGGTTGGAGATAGATCCAGACAGCCTGCAAGTAGGAACTACTATAGGCTGTTGCGCGTCTCAGATTTTTTGTACATTCAGTTTATTCACTGATTTTAAGCCAGTAAATATATGTAAGAATAGGAGTGGTGCGAGTGAATCTCGGGATCTTCAGTGATAATGTCAGCACCAGTGAGAGTTAGGTATTGATCTAAACGTTGTTTGACGTGCTGCCTTGGCATCCAGGCGTGAGGACTTAGTGCAGTATGGAGTATTTAATGGAACAAATAAAAATCATAATTAGTTACTTGCGATTGCAATACACTTAACTCTAATTACATGCAAATTAATCTCATGCTTGGGGTGACCACTCACCTGGAAAATATAGAAAACCTGGAAAAGTCTGGGAATTTCTAAGTGATCAGGTAAAAGTTGGGGGAAACTGAAATCAGTTTTATCGCACAGCTAAACTACCAGTGACACAATACTGTTCTCAGTTTAATCTGTTAGATATTTGCAGTGATGTGTCCTCGAGGACTTGTCTTCATCCTCAAGGCACCTCGCGGACAAAGAGCAATGTCCTTGTCCTCATCTTTGTCCTCGGCCTCAAGTCTTTGTCCTCGTCTTCGGGTCCCGAGTCCTTGGCTTTGTCCTTGGCCTTGAGGTAAAATCCTCGGTCATAATACTGAGGACTTCAATAAATTCTGTTCTATTACCGGTGGTTTACACACAACTGAAAAAATGTTACATTAGTTGTTGACATACTGAAACCCATGATGCTAGTAATTGGAGCCCACTCAGTTATGTCACATTGGTCCGATGTTTTTAGTGACATCACACAGGGTTCAATACTTGGCCCTGTTCTCTATGTAATAAGAACACCATTATCTTCGACAACTGTCGAAACTAACATGACATCGTTGTCAACAATATCACTAGACCCAAATTGGTCTCAAGGCCTACAACTTTGAAGTTGTACATAAATCTTACAATAATGCGCCGAAAGTCTGTCTGTCTGTTTGTTTGTCTGTCAGCCAGCCCCCTTTAGCGCCTTCCCTGTTGCACGGTCGCGGACCCCGACTGTGGCGTTTGAGTCCTTGGATCTTAGGTACGTCCTCCCCACCTTGACCTCCATCTGCCCCCACAGGCAGCTTGAGGAGGCGGGGGTTGAGTTGCCGGGTCTTCTTTCCCAGCTGATTCTGTCTAGTTTGTCAGTATAGTGCTCAGCTTCGTGGCGACATCTGGTGAATGACGGTTCATAGTCTCTGTGATGTGTGCTGGCTCAGGCTGGCAATTAGATCAGTGGCGCCCTCTACACGTTATTGTGACTGCGTACCACGTACTGTGTACAAGTCGGTACAACCCCTCCGAAATTCTTGCATGCGTTCATTTCACTAGCAAAGTAACCCGACCATTGGGCGGGTCCTTTGCCAGTACAACATAATGGAAAGTTTGTCACAAAAAAATAAACCTACTCAGTCTTGAGTTGCAAGAGTCACAAGATGTCAGTTTTTTTGTTTATCTGATTTTTTTCATCGTTGGAGGACTATATCAGTAGTATGATGCTACTAATGACAATCAAAATGTGCAAAATCTGACTAAAATCACCCCCAGTGGTCGGTAATGTGTCGTTGTGATAGCGGCTTTTGGATGTAATTGGTTTTGGCTTTTTTTGGCCTTGGCCTTAAACTTGGTCTCAAGTCCTTGGCCTTGTCCTCAGTTTTAAGTTCTTGTCCTTGTCCTTGGCTCCAAGTCCGCGTCCTTTTCCTCCTTTTTGGCCTCGCTGTTTTTGCAAGTCCTTGTTCTCATCCTTGTCCTCGGGTCCCATGTCCTTGGCCTTGTTTTCGAACACGAAGTCCTTGATAACATCACTGGATATTTGCAAATATCTATTCACAGATATATCTGCACACCACTATCCCCCACTAATAAAATTCACAGCTACATTGTTAAATATATTTTTAGTTAATGTGAAGCAACGACTGTCGACCATAGTCGATGGATCTTGCCTGCCGTACTGGAAAAATTGGGGAATCACTTGTGTTGTTGAAAGTGGTCACCCTGAATACTATGCCAGTGATGGGGCATGGCACCCAAATGTCGCCTACCTAAGTATTTTATGCTTTTGCACGTATTGCAGTTGTCATTCTTCGAAATCATTTTTAGTATCATTTTTGTTAACGGTTTTGTCTTATTAACATATTGCAGTGTTTTAGTAATAATTGTAACTGTTTAAAGATTCCAAATACTGTAAATATCTTATGGTACATAACGATGTAACATTGTCTAGTTGGCATGTATTTCTTGCCGTGCTGTTCAAAATAAAGAGCGTTTGTTCACAAGAAGTGGTCAGGTTGTGAGTTTTGATTGATAAGTGCTGTAAACTATAGCGCTGATTATGATAGATGATGCTCAACAGGATTGTAAAAACCTGTCTTACCTTACCTTACCTTATCTCCGGAGTGGGCAGGCTCTTACACCTTCTCAGCGCTGAGGCCGTATCAGCTCGGCCCAATGCGCATCCCGAATGTAACTACAAGGTTACAGGTAACGGCTATAAAGCCGTAGACTTCTGTGAAGCCGTAAATAGACGGGCTCGGCCATGAAGCGGAAACCAGCACAAAAGCACTGGTAACGTGTAGCAAATCTACTCTCATGAGTTTGGTCAGCTCTTAGTTAGCTCCTACCCTCCAGATTTTAGAAATCTTTCAGGTCATCGGTCAAAGCCCCACTACCACGACAAGGTGGCTGACCACAGTGGGATGTAAAACCTGCATTTCAAAACCTGATTTTTGGGGGGTTTCAGATTTTTGTTTTTTTTAGGTTTTTCTAGAAAAGCCCAACTTGCTGGGTTTTGGGATGTCTGTGGGTTTTCAGTTGGTTGATTTATATTTGTTTTTGTTTGCTTCACACAGCATAAAATATACCAGTATTTGCAGATCTGTAAGTATTAATGTTTCAATAGCTTTATTATAATATAATATTTTATTATTAATGGAACAAGAAACTAGAATCAGATTAATTTGGGGTGGGTTTTTTTAGGTGGGATTTTAGTTGGTTTTTACGTGGGTTTACCCAACAAACTGCTGGGTTTTGGGGGTATCTGTGGTCAATAGTGCCAAAACTAAGAAATGATTCTTGGTCCTCTTTCTAAGACTAACATACCACCTCTCACAACCTTTTCATGGACCATAGAACGAGTCAGCTCTTTTAAGTTATTAGGAGTTCATGTTGACTCTTTTTTTTGTGTTGGTCAATCCACATCAACAGCATTGTTAAATAATCTGCTATTGGACTTTACTTTATCAAACAGTTTAAAAGAGCAGGACTATCTAGCAGTCATTTGTTATACTACTGTGCCTCAGTCATATGACCAGTTCTAGAATACTCTGTCTGGCACTATGCTCTCACAAAGGATCAAAGTCAACAAATTGAGAGAATACAAAAACGTGCCATCCGCATCATATTTAACTTTACCCGTGGCATGCCCTATACCTCTGTTGTATTCTGCTAACAGAAACTCTTGCCAATTGTAGAGATTGTTCCTCTCAGGAGTTCTTTCTGGATATTGCATGGCCTTCCTCTTGCCTTCAGTGTTTCCTCCCAGCTCCAAGAGAACAGTCGGTAATCTCACACCTTCGTACTTATGCTAAATTTCCTAGAGTTTATACTCGTACAAAACGCTATTGCTTTTTCATTAACTATGCCCTTAATAATTATCAGTCAACTACATAACTACTAGCACCTGAAATATGTAACAAGTAGTTGGAGCTGGTGGGACGTTGGGGGCAGGAGGGGGCTGTGTTGCCTGTGGGGACTTTTTGAGAGGGATCATTTCTAAGACTACTAAATAATTATACCATTTTACTTCACATAGACTACTGGGACTGTTGTTGTTGTTTTTTGTTTGTATTTTTTTGTCTAGCTATTAGTTTTTTGCTATTCGGACATTTTTGTATGTTTTGCATATTTTGCTACTTATGTGTCACTGTTTATATTCAGCTTTCAGGCTGCAAGTATGTTTAATAAACTCAGATTTTTTCAGTTCAGTTCAGGTGCCTCAACCCTGATGCTCAGTCGATGCATTACAATAAATGGGAATATAACAAGTCTCATCACAGTCACGTACTTGCCTAAAGTGAAACAATGGAAAAAGCTCAATGATTAGCTAGTAAAACTTCAGTGCAGCATCTGCAGACTGCCCTTGCGTGTGATGTACTGTGCTGTGCACGCTATGTGCATTTTGTATGTGACTTGTATATGTCGTGTACTGTATCTGCTGTACTTATCTCCCAGCAGACAGAATACTGAATGTGCGACTGAGTTCATTTGTCATGATGCCACTGTGTTGTGTCTGTGTTGTGTGCTTATTTTATGTTCACTCGTCGTGGTTCTGGAAATAGTGCATTGTACCCCTCCATGATGATCACGATGATGTGTTTGTATATACTTTGACTGACTGTGCATTTGATGCTGTTCGCTGTAGAATGTCTTTGTCGACGTCAGCCAGCAATCACAGAACCAGCAAAACGGCGTCGTCCACTTCCGCTGCCGCCGCCGCCAGCAAGGTGAATGACTGACTGCACTAATAATACCTTGCACTGATATTGTCACTAATATTTGCTGCTGCGGAACATTCATTTGTCTGATGACTGTTGAGGAAAATTACCTTTGAGCATCGCCAACGCTTAACATCTAGATCTTGCATACTATCTCTCTGTCTGCTGTCTAGCTCAAGCGTTCTAGGCTATTGATTTGCCAGCAGCAGCAGTAGGCGTACCTAGTAGCAAATGCTGCTGGAAGCTGTTTGCTGCTTAGCTGAGTACAGAGTACTGAGTGTGTTACTGGTGCAGCAGGCTACTGTACTTGCGGCTTGTGATTGGCTTCTGATTATACAAGGCAGTAGCCAGTCTGATTGTGGGCTGTTAGCAACAGCAGCTATATTGGGCGTTAAACCACAGTGATGAACGACGGTGTTGAACTGCCTTGTTCTGACTTCTGGGTGGCATTAACCAGTTAGTTGTTAGTGCACAGTGCACATAGTTCCCCCCCCCTCCCGAAGAGCAGCTCAGATATTGGCACATGTAGTCTCAAGTGGTCTTCTGCGCTCCAGTTGGAAGTGTATGTGCAGGTAGATATGCGTGAACACTGAGCGTACGCTTCATATTCATGATGAAGAGAAGACTGTTGTCCATCTAGGCATGTTTAATGTCGTTGTATGCGTGCACTGCATGTGCTGTAAGATGTCAGCCAGTCTACTGCCAGTTCGTGAGCTGCATGGCAGTGCATGCAGTATCTGCAGACTAACTGCTAGATTTGTTGCTGGACTTGCATCAATGATGTGTGACTGCGGAACGTTAACACATATTTTTGTACACATTTTTGTTGAAATCTGAGTTAGGAGCCCATATGAGACGGACGAATAGGCAAGACTTCTAATGTGGCTTGTTAGGAATAACTCAACGTCTTCATTAAAACCTTGTGTTCTTATGACGTTTTTAAACAATGATTGAAAGTCTACTTGTTTAGTCTAGCTTGTATCTAGTGGAGTAGTGATTGGCACCTTTTTACAAATTTTTGTATTTCCGTAGTTATATCACTCAGTGTCTTGCTCTGTTGTCTGTCAAGGTGCAGACTGGTCATTTGTGTGGAGTGGACTGTTGTGATTAAATATCTCCGATGTGTAGGTTAGTGATGTGAAGTTGTTGATTTGCGAACAGGGTGCTGGCAGCGTGCACAGCATATTGAAGATTCTTGGTTCACGACTTGATTCTGCGGGAAATGTAAAGGACCTGAAAGATGTTGCTTTTATCACCGAGTAAGCTAAGCTTACATTACGTTGCTTTTATGGAATAACATTAAATACATTATCAGCTTCATCGCCGTTGAGTTAGGTGTTATTTTGCTTTTGTGTTTCTTAATAAGTTAACCAAAGACAGTAATGGCAGGAGTAGTAGGTATTTACTATTTAGTAATTAAATAACTTAGTTACTGATTTCAGAAAAAAAATAGTTGCTAGTAACTTGTAGTAAAAAGAGAAAAACAATTCTTAGCTTGTGTGAGTTGGTTTTTCTCACAGTTTACTATATTTTAACTACAGTCATATTTGCGATGACTAGATCGGGTTTTGGTTCCAAGTAGAACCAAACTGCTATCCATACATTTGCTGAATATTTACATGTATGAGGACCAATTGGCTGACCAAGCTCATATCCTGAGAAGTATGTAGTGATCGTATCTCTGTAATTATTTGTCCAGTCTGCTTCATGTTTCGTTCTAGAGTGGGTTTTCTGGGTTTTATGATCGAAATTGCTGTTTTTGGATCAAATCTAAGATGTCGACTGATAGACAGTGTAAAAAATTTCAAATAGCCCTGCCCTAACTTTGCAACCAGTTGTTCAGTCCACTCGGGTTTCGGGATGAATGGATAATGCGCAAGGGTCAAGTACCCGGTACATTAGATTGGTGACAGTCTGCTATCTAACACATTTTTTGTTTTGCTGGTAGGCTCAACAGTGAGCTTGAGCTGAGAGCTTGCTTGCTGTGCCGGGATGATGTGATGTAGTGTTGAGGTGTTGTTGTGCCGGCAGGTTGATGAGAGAAGCTGATTGGCTCGTTGACAAATGCATGTTTCTTAACGTACTCCTGGCAACCACCAGCTTGGACGTTCTCTCCGCGTATGCATTACGCCTTTGATCGTATACAAACTTTCTGTTGTTTTGATTGCAGATTGCTTGTATGTGTGATCTATCATATCTTTTTATCGATCACCGTTTGACATGTAATTTTGCTTTCTTCATTCAGATACTATCACAGTTGCAGGTGGAATTGATGAAACTTTGCACATGTGTAGAGTGCGGTGGAAGGCTTTTCATTTCCATAACTCGTGTCCGGTCATTTTGCCTTGTCTAAAGCTGCTTTTAGACCCAGTGACTAGTGAACTTTGCATGTAAAGTTATTTATGTAGACATTTTGTAGCAGTCTAGAGTGTATTATGTGAGTGCAACGAGGCATAATGCACTCTAGACTGTGTTGTTGTAACGAGCTTATTTTATGACTAGGGACAGTGGAAAATCATGGTATCATGAAAATAACAGAAACTGTGGTTTTTGTCAAATGCTGTGAAAAATCACAAAATGCCCTGATTTTGCATCTTTACAGAAACTTTTGGGTTTTTTTGTCAGCATAAGTTGAAGTTTATTGTGTGATTTCAACACAAAAATATTTACCCTTGCCTCTGCTGCCGAAGTCCGTGTGCTTTGTTATTTACTGGCTCAATATGTGATCGTGACGTCGTCATAAAAATATGCGTTTTAATGCTCTGCGAAGGCAAAATTTTACAGATGAAAAGTTGAAAACTTTGCTCTGCATGTAATGATGGTCATTGGTGCTAGATGTTGAGTTTTGTAGACTCTGTAAATGGTCTTCAGGTCTGTGATTTGATGCCATGTCTGCTGTGATTTTGCCAATTTTTACAAAGTGCCACGTTTTTTGGCCATTTTTTGCTGTGATTTTTTACTGTCCCTATTCGTGACTAATCGATGGCATGTTCTGCTTGAGACAGGCATGTGTTGAATAGGTGCTAGACACGTTTCAATCATCATGCTTTACTGGAGTGAGATGGCAGGCAGTTATAGCGATGTAGTCACTAGTCACTGTGATGGGAGATGCGAGGACTGTGTAAGTAATGAAATAGATCTGTGTAGATGTGTGTGTGTGTGGCAGTGTGTTAGACAGTGGCGGTTGGGCCGTGCTGCACAGCTGGCTGCTGCATTGCAAGGGCAGCGACTCGCGGACGTTCCTCATAGAACTGTTGAGAGTCTATAAACAGCTGCCGGTTACAGTTGAGTTGTTGCGACAGAACTCGTGTGCCAAGGACATCAAGCAGCTGTCCAAGTGTTCGGACTCAAGTTTGTCTTGCTTGCACAGTTGTTGACATTGCGTTATTTCAGTTCTTATAATGCTTTGCGCACTTTTGGATTTTCTGTCGTTTGTTTCCTGTTAAGCCTGGGTAGGTATAATGAGAACCAGCAAAGCCATAAAACAAGCACATTTTGCAATGTACTATCTGTGCAATGCAATGCAACTTAATGCAGTGCATTGTGCAATGCGTCTTAGTGTCATATTTGTGGTCTCACAGTGTAAACTGGTGTCTGGCTGAAGGCTGAGGAAACAGCACATTAGAATTTTTTTTGCAAGAATTTGCTATATAAATTTACTTTTGGCATTTGACATCATGTGACTTCAGAAGGACTTACATTTAATGTTGCCTGAATAGTAATGGGGTGAATGTTTTCAATGCAGCATCTGCAGTACACAAATTTGTATCTGGTAAAACGTAGCCGTGGCTTACTGGAGTCGCATACACTGATTTGTGTCTTACTTGCACAGCTTATTACAGAAGAAATGAATGCATTCAATTTTACAGAAAACAACAGTGAAAGCACTTGATATGATACGAGGGTCGTTCGATAAATAAGTTACAAAGAGCATCATTCTGTTGATTTTCCTAATCTAAAAAATCCAAAATATACGTTTTGTAGGGAATTTTATTCTGAACACATGCAGAAGTTTTTTTTTGATGATGACGTATTAAAACACATTCTATACGAGTATTATTTTCCCCACTAGTAATTTATTATTGCTCAGAAGCAACAAACGGCATAGGATTGACAAAAAATGAATGAAGTTAACAAGTTAACGCCATCTCTTTAAATGCTAAAGACTTATGTTTCATTTTTCAACTTACTGTCCGAGTTTGCTCAAACATTTGTCCTCTCTGTCAGCAAACTTCTGAATGCCCGATGCAAAGAATGATGGCTGGCTGCTGTTGGTGCCACTGAAGAAAGACTGATTGCACCTTATTATATGACACAAATTTTTTATCACCATATATTGGATGCATCTCAAACTGAATCTGATTTGCATTTATTTTTTGACCAACAAAAATACAATAACGACACGCTGTTCGTTACGGGAAGATTTCAGTAGCAGCGTTGCCATATTTAATGCTTATAAATGACGTCACAGTGATGTCATCGTAATAAAACTGCTACTCAGGATTAAATTCCCTACAAAGCATATATTTCGAATTTTTACTATTTTGACAACTAACAGAATGACACTGTTTTGTAACTTATTTATCAAACGACCCTCGTATTAAGGCAGTCATGCAGAAGGCAGTTGAATGCTGAACAAGACAAGTCAAGTCATATTCATACCATTGCATATGCATATTGCATAAACTTCTGCTTGCTCACTGGAGCATATAAACTGCTGAGCTGAGTTTTTGTTGTGCTTTCATGTGCAGAAATTGCAAATCTTTCAAAAAGCATAATTACTCGTTGGATGGACAAGGTGAAGGGGAAAAGCAGCAGCGGCAGTGTCTTTGAATCTACAAAACATTCAGGTTTTTGTGTGTCGTAAATAAAGTCTTTTAGACTGTAGTGTACACTGACTTTGTGGCAGCAGAAATTAACAATAAATTAATCAATTTAACATGATGAAGTATTGCTTGCTTAATTTTTTTGGATCTGTCAGATTAAAACTACAGTAAATTTTGGACTTTTTAGCATCTCTAGCATTGCAGTTTTGTACAGAGTGTTGACGAGATTTGTAGTTTGTGTGCTTATGTAGTCTTGGTTTTTTAATTTTGCATTTCATAAGCCTTTATGATCAGACTGTGAATTCAGCTACACATGTACAAAGTGCAGTGATTGTCACATTTTAGATTTTGCTTTAGCGTATGCAGGATAACAAGTAACAGTAGTTGAATTTACAGTTTTTGTGGTCTTACTGATTGAGTACAAAATTTCATTAAAATTAATTGAATGATCAAAGTAAATTTTTGGATTTTGATCTCTGTGATAATGTATTAGTCTGCTGGATAACACAATACAAATCTGACGATTGGCGATTTTTACTATGCATAAACATTGCTGATAAGACAGCTTAATACTGAACGAGTGGGGAACCAGTTGTAAGTGTGTTGTAATTGACTTGTAGCAATCGATGCAAACTTTTTGCATTTGTGCATAATTGTTTCTGATTATCATCAGCATGTGTGTGTGTGTGTGTTGAAGGTAGTGTTATAGGAATTAACCTATCACAGAGCTACAGAGCATCACCTGCCATATGGGATCACACAGTGTTTCCTGCCACCCGACACAGGTGAACGTGCCTCGCCTTAACCCCAGCCAGATAGTACTCGATTCATCTACCCCGGATGGGTGGAAGGCTGAGTTGACTTAGGCGACTGGTTATATACCAAGATGGCTTACCTGCCCGCAGGCAGTCGCCCATCCAAGTACTAACCCGGCCTGGCGTAGAGTAACTTCGTTGATTCGATGAAACGCGTTAACGCTACGCCCAGTACGCCATACCACCACTGTCAGTATGTGTGTGTGTGTGTGTGATGTATGTGTGTTCCAGACAGTTCATCTAGTCATGCCACACAGAACCACGGTCACAAGTCCTCGAGCAAAATATCATCCTCTGCGAAGTCAGTGTCGTCAAGTCAGAATGCACCGCCTTCGTCAAAGCTGAAGAACAGTTCGAGTGCTAAAGATGCTGTTGACTCGGACACTGATCCGTCGCGGATCAAAACGCTCTGTGATTCTCCCGACCACATATCTGCCAAACTCAACCAGCGGATATTGTCAGCTGACTACGCCCCCGTGGTGCCTCCTCCTAGCAGTATAACGTCCAGCGTGGCTAGTGACGACAGCAATAGTAGTAGTAATACGACAGAAACCCCCGCACCTTTGCAGACTGCTAGTCACCGACCGAAGACTGTCAAGACGTTAGGTTCAAAGATGCGTTCAACAGGTAAACAAAATCGAGCAAGCTGCCTCCTGGCATTTATGCTCACCATAACATTTTACTGTGATTCTCTGCCGACGTTTTCACTTGTTCTGCGAACTCTGTGTTTTACTGACTGATGAGAAACTTAATTTTTACGCGCGAAAGCAGCTACTGCTTTAGCATGTCTTAGCCATCGCATTTCTGTCTGTCCGTCCGTCCATCCATTCGTCTGTCTGTCACAGGGGTGGATCAGTCAAAAACGGTGTAAGCTACGATCACCAAGTCTTCACCGTCAGCTGCTTGGAAGACTCTAGTTTCAGGAACCATAAAGCTTTTGCATAAATTCGAAGTGGATCACCCCAAACCAGGGTGCTAAATGAGAGGGGGTGGGCAAAATTTGCGATTTTTGGCCAATAAGTCGCTGTATCTCAGTAACGGTGCGAGATAGGGCCTATGTTACTATTAATCACTAATAGGAAGTTGTACACTGGCTCTTGATTGGCGCAGAATTTAGTGACCTTGAATGACCTTGAACGCCAAAATGGGGGGTTTTATGGATTTTTTGGCGATTTCGGGCTGCGACACAAGTCTATATCATTCACAAGGTGGCGCCATGGAACTATCGTTGTGCGATCCAGATAGAGAATTTGGTATTTGTATATTAACTTAGCATGAACACCCCAATTTTCAGCTAAACTACTGAATGGAACTGCTATAGGCTTTCGCGTGTCTCGTGAGGATTAGCTCGAATTTCTTGTAGCATTCTGTCTTGAATAATTTTGCCTGTTCGTTGCAGTTCATTATGTGGTCGTCTTAATAGGCTGCATTATGGGTCTTTCTTGACCATTTGTCTCCCTGGCTTTTATGGTCACTTTCTAGAAAACAAATGGGGTGGAATACCCAAAAATGGCAAGAACGGTTCCCGGGGCATGGTTAACCAATGAGGCAATTTTTTTCAGTTGAGGAAGTCAAGAGGTCAGAGTTAAGAGTCAGTGGTAGGAGTGTGTGGTCTAGGCAGATGGCCACATAATATGCTCGTAGTGTGTTAACATATTTTTTATTTGCAGTTATCTTTAAAGTTTTTTTGATTATTTGCAATCTACTATATGTAAAATGTTATACTTTTGTATTATTTATATATTTTTCCAAATCGTTTTCTTGTAATTGAAGTTTTGTAGAATTTTGTAGTATTAAGTCAGTTTGTGCCAAACACTGATCTATGTATTTAAGTACTAAATTTTATTTTGTCTGATGTTAAGTTAATGTGCATCACAGCAGTTTTAACTTATTGCCTGTGATATAATTGACTTATTGTGACTAGTCAACTGAATTGAATTAATGACTTAATCTTCTCTAAGATGGTTTTTAATAGTGGTTAGAGTGGGGCTGTCATCATGTCTGGAAGATAGTGGGTACAGTGAACTATCATTTGTAAACATCGATAAATCATTGTCATGATGTTGAACTCGGTTCATTCGGGATCAAAGCACAAATAGTTAGTCAGTTAGCAGCACTGGTTTTGGCTCTTCTCAGGTGAGTTATGTAGCCTATATCATCTTCTGCAAGTCATTAATTGTGCTGTCTTCAGACAGTAAGTTAACGAATTAGGCAATAGTTCAGTCAGTCAAGAGTTGCCTAGATAGCAGAGCTACTTTAAAATATATAGTACATAATACAGATTGAGATGATGATCTCTGATTTAATTTTCTGGTAAAAAGACCTGGTTTCATCAGGATGTATACTTATATCTTGAAATTTTCTACTATAATTATTGTAGTCGTGTGTATTTCGCCCTTCACTTTTAAGCTTATATCCATCTTTCATTTTATTCTTCCAATACTGTTGCTGTTTTATCTCGACTTCCTTTTACAGTTTAAGCATTTAGCTACCAAACTCAGTTAGGTGTTTAATTGATTTTCCATAAACTTGCATAATTTTCTCTCAGTCCATTGTCACAGTTTGTCTTTAGTGGTTTAAGATTTCTGTTTAATTGGACCATATAGGTTTAAGTTGGTCAGTTTTTGAAGGTGAAAATGCATCTTATTTATTTTAATTACACCATTATCAACGTAGTTAATGTGAGTGCCAGCCAGTCACTGCTGTTGCTTTTGCATCGTGATCAAACGATGATGAAGAGCAGAAAACTAGACAGTTCAGAAATGAAAGTTGAATTATCCTACATTAAAGTTGAGTTAATCAGTGAACCATTCTGACTGTTGGTAGCAACACATAATTTAGTGAACAAAGCAGACTCTGTAAGTCAGCAATTACTTGTAGCTTTTAACTTTCCTGCCGTTATTGTCGAATCACATTCTGTCTGTGATTAGCTCTTAAGCTGACTGAACAAATTTACGTTTTCTAACAGCTTTCGTGTGAATTATCAGAATCACCCACAGCTTTATCATGATGCACTTTCTTTATATACTGATTTTTGATATTCTACAGCCCCTACAGTTAAAATGTGATGCAGCATTTATGCATTCTTTTACAAAGTGAACCTGAATTCTCTGATGTGAAATATAACAATATACAGTGATGATTATGATAAATCAGTGTATCCAGTTTTCCAGACATGATGTTTGATGTCAAATTTTTCACGTAAAAAATTCAGTGCAGTTGAAGCAAGTCGAGCGACCTCAGTGTGTGTTTTCAGAAAAAAATTATTATTGATCGTGCATATAAAGGGAAATAAGTATGTAAAACGTGTTTGACTTCTCGTTTTTGTGTTAGCACTAGCTAAGCACCTTGTGCTTGATTGTATTACGTCGAGCGACAATGAGTACCATTCATGTGCTGAGTTTGTACATTGTCAATGATTGTTGTGCATTTGCTGTTGGCATCAGGGTTAGAGGTGGATGACCCTTTACCACCATCGAAGAAGAAATCAATATCACAGTCCTCTGATAAAATAACTTCTAAGCTTCCCAGGTGAGTTTGGCAGCTGAAAATTTTCTGCCCAATTCAGTTATTGGTTTGAGTCACATGTTAGGTGTGTTAGAATTAGAGCTGTTGAATTGAGGCAATTCAACACGTTAAAGAATTAACACGTGTTAACAAAAATTAATGCACATACGTAAATTTACCCAATTCTGTGAAGCAGGAGTTCCATTATTCCGGTAAACTACGTTTCTTTGATGCTCGAATAATATCCAAGTAATTAGAAATTGTTTTGTTGCCATTCCATCACCACTGTCGTGGTCCTGTGACACGGGCACAATTTCGTGGGCTTTATTCCAGTCATACTCTTGCTGTAGTCCACCTAGAATATTGGCATTATTAACGATGCATTATTAACGCGTTGATGCATGCATTAAAAAAATTAACGCAATGCGTTAACACGTTAAAAATATTAACGCTTTGAGTTAGAATTAATTTATTTATACTGAATTGAGTGTTGGTTTATGGTTTGATATGTGATAAAAGTTGATACTTCTATAATGATGTGTGAGTGGTTATTAATTATGCATGCACATACGTTCAGTGCAACTTGACAACTCAGATGTTAGTTTGTGGCAAAAATATTTCATTTAATAAAGTACAACAGTACTAAGTTCGACAGGCAGTGTTAGTGCTTGATAGTATTATATTATGATAGTTAGTTATTCAGTTCCATTTAGCTAATGATAATAATTACTCATGATTGAAACTACACAATAGACTAAATGCATTACAATCACACAGCAGCAAAGTGAATAGCACTAAAATCCACACACTAGTTGATTAGCTAATTTTTGTCATGCCGAACAGTTGAACATACCACACATGCTGTGTCTTGATAAAAAGTGAATCCCGAGATAATTTGTTATTCTTCAGCATAATCTTTTTAGTTTCATGTGAAATTTTAGATGGTGGGAACTAAAATTGTAATAAAACTGACATACCTTAAAAGAAACACATTGCCTGTTTTTAACATTCATACTAATTTCAACAAGTTTTGTTTCATGGCATTTTTCTAACAGCTATCTTGCTTATTGAAAAACTGGATTATTCTTTACACAACAGTCGATGTGCTTATTATGTCAACAGTAGCAATGGAGAACTGCCTTTTTTCATTGTGCACCTGTGTCTAAAGTTTTGATATTTCTTCAGTATTTATGTTCTGTATTTATGGCTAATATTATTACATCAAATCTTGTGTTTTTTTGCATATGCTCGATAATATTGCACATTAGGTTGTATTAATGGTAGCAACATTCAAATTCATTTATTGATATTCTAGGGGTGCACTTTTTATTCGGACACATTGTAGATTTGCACTGTAAAGGGTGTACAGTTAAGCACCATGAACAGACCATGAGCTTACTGTTAAATGACAAGTATGTCACGATGCAGTGAAGTGTAAGTTAGTGACTGGCAATTATTAAGTCAGTGCTCAGTAGAAACAAACAAGAAGTTGAGCACTACAATCTACACAAAACATTTGAACAACAAAACAGCCAAGATGAGGAAAGAGACAATGCCAGTGTTAATTTTTTTTCAAAATTATTCTGAAACTCTAACTTCATACATGTAATATCGTTAGTGAGTGTAAGATGATTTTTAGGCATGCATCACAGTTCATTATGAACTTGTGTCCGTTTCTTGTGATCTTAGGTGCTTGTGTTAACAATTTTAGTTTGACGTTTGCGATGCCTTTTTATGACATCTCAATAAGCAGCAAAATAGATTTTGCAATTTTTATAGTTAATTTTCGTTTTGAAATGTTTTGTGTTAATTGTAGCAGCAAGAAACCTGTTGTGGAGAAGAAGTTGTCTGCTGTAGCTCCATCCGCATCTGTTTCAACAAATAGTACATCACCGTCGTCACTTGCTGCCAAGCCTAAAACCAAGCTCATTCCTCCTCGACCTCGTGGTATGTCGACTTTTGTCGAGTGAATGACACTGTATTATTTGCTGTGTATTTTTTTCTGGCATTCTGCTAAATGTTGAATTTTGTTGATATGTAATCTCTTCATGATAATATTTTGGTGTGATTGTTTGTTATAAATGGTCTAATTATTTGGCTTATCCAGCACTAGCATTAATTTACTGGTGTTATGTGGTAACTGTTGTGTTGCATAGCTCCGGAGATTTTTGAAAGCAGCGGGTTCATGGATGCGCTAAGTTCCACCGACATGGCTCCGGGGCGTAGAAAGAGGAAACTGTCAACAGCTCCGGCAGGGAAGGCAACCAGCACTAGTTCAGTGGTTCCGCCTTCACCCGAGGATAAGAAGCCCACGCCACCTTCTGTATGTCGTGTGTCGTTGTTGCAGAATATAGTTCACTGTACTTTATGGCACTCTGTTTATCTTTCTATCATATTTGTTCACTGAAAGATGCACTCGTAGGTATTCAGTAAAGGTTAAGGGGGCCATACCCCATCTTGGGCTTAGGCGGGGTGCTCATCTCCCTGATGCTGGCCTTAGGTGGATAGACCACTGAGTTCGTGACAAATGGCCAGTGTGACTGGCTTTCGAATGAGATATAAATCATTGACCATGACATTGGTTAACCCTTTGACATTTGACCGGTACCAAATTATACTGCTTGGCACGTGTGTGAACAACTTGCCCACGGTTGTTGCCTTGCATTGCCCCAGTTGGGAGTTGAACCAGCAACCACGTGATTACTAGTCCGATGCACTGCCATTACTCCACCAACTGGTTGTCAGTAAAGCTGTGGAAATTAGTGCAGCGAGCCTAATTATTTGCAGTCAGCAGTGTTAATAATTTTCTTTTTGAATTTTATAAACACACAGTGTTAATTTCTTAGTACACTATGAGGCGTGCATGTGAACCTATTGTTGGCTGTAATGTAACATGCTTAGGGACCAACTTAATTCACGATTTCACGGCTGTGACATTTACCATGAAATTGGCCTTCTTCCGTGAAAAACGCCGATTTCCGTGAAATCCGTGATTTTTCGTGAATTTTAGCGCTTTTAGTTTAATTTATGACAATTCCAGAGTGTTATCAGCAGCTTTTG
>Ga0056128_1003476_pt1 | contig 19334 bp, 12 predicted proteins | sample WorMetLIZISLAND2_FD_71113 | JGI IMG/M metagenome (GOLD analysis project Ga0056128, IMG submission 71113) | Marine gutless worms symbiont microbial communities from Max Planck institute for Marine Microbiology, Germany - Olavius geniculatus... ... | reverse complement strand
TCATATCAGATGCAATCGCACATGGCGATTTTAATCGCATATTGTATCGGTATGAAAAAAGACCATCAAACATTGTTGAATTTTGCAATTTTTGCTGGAAAATGGCAAAAAACGCAGTTTTTCATATAAAGTTGCCTGCAAAAAATTTTCGTGGTCGGGTCAAAGGGGGGCATCGCACCGTGCCCCCCCCTTAAATACGCCACTGGCTGGAAGGCTCTACGGACCTCCGAGGATTTACGATTTTAGTTTTTTTCCCTATAAATTGTACTTTTGAAACAGGGTTACTGCTGCAAAAACAATACGTTAGCAGACTTAGACCCCCAAGGATTACTGAGACCTTAACAATTTACTGAAATGACGCCCCTGACATGACGCCACGGCTGACAGTGGCATTAACGATCAACTGATCAAAATGCAGAGCACAGTGCGTTCGTAAACAAAATGTGTTTTAAGCTCATCAATCAGTTATTTTGTTGTCTGCTGTTTTCAGCGTAAAATGTTTAATATTGAAAAATTATTAAATCCCATATGGTGTCCTTTGTGAAATTGATAATGCTCAAGTGAGCAATCTGATACTGATAATCACTGCGTAATGTAACAATTTGGAGCATCTGCGTTTTACACGGTAGTGCATTAACATAAATTATGTGAGATGAGCAGTGAGTGTGCCTTACACAAGTCTATCGTCATGGCTATCTGTTTGCCAAAAATTATCAAATTTTGCGAAGATTTGACGAAATTCTGACAAAAACAAGTTGGGTCATTTTTGGCACACCCTGTACATTATAAAATACATTATGAAAACATTAAACAGCAGATGTTTTCAATCGCTACTTATTACTTTAGGCATCTTGTATTTTATGTAACCGTGATTATGGTACATACTGAATTATAAACTAAACAATCAAATGTCAGAACAAATACCAAGTATACTAGTCACGTTAACAGTTTTTAACACCTCTGTAGCAATTTATTCTAACGATTAAAAAAAACAAAAACATGACATTAAAAAGTACACAAAACATAAAAACAACAAAAAATAAAATACATAAAAACATGTTTTTATACTTTTATAAAATACATTAAAATGTTTTTCCATCTATGCTTAAAACCTATAGGTTACAGACACCATATCATTATGAAGAATGCGTTGGATGACAACGTGTGGTATTCATGTCGGTCTTGTCACAGGTGCTATGAGCGTTGACGTCAACGATAGTCAGTCGATTAACGCAGACAATGACGATTCGGCCGCTGACAACGACCTGGAGGCTGACGCTGACGCTGGTACTGTTGTCCTGGGCGGCTACGAGCGTCAGCGCCTGCTCGGCGTCGGCTGTGGCTCGCTGGTGGCCGGTGCTTCGCTGGTCGCTCTCATCACGTTTGCGACGGACCGTTGTCACGTCTGCGTTCGTCGTCGACGTCGCTCGTTCCTCTCCACGCCTCCCGCCGGTCGACAAACCACTCGCGTCCCGCGCGCCAAACCCACACTTCCGCACACAGTCGCCACGCCGCCGGCCGACGACCAGGTTTGCATGTGTCGATTGGATTTTGCACGACGCGTTTCTTCTCTTTGGTCTTCCGCATCCGCAGAAACTCTTCTGACAAACTCTTCTGCCAGACGCTTCTATCTTCTATCTGCAAAGTCACGTGGTCTCTGCTTGTGATGTCACTGAGCATTTGCAGGCGCTTTTATCCTCTTTTTGCTTTGACTCGAACATCCTGTCCTCTTGATATGTCCCGTAGCCGTAATTCATGTCTCAAGTTGTGTAGTATATCGGCGCGTTTAGCTCGTAGAAATTTGTCGTTACGTTTTTACGCGCGAAAGCAGGTACTGCTATAGCGCGTCTTAGCCGTCGCAATTCTGTCCGTCCGTCCCTCTGCCCGTCCGTCTGTCACACGGGTGGATCAGTCAAAAACGGTGCAAGCTAGAATGACCAAATTTTCACCGTCGGCTGCCTGGAAGACTCTAGTTTCAGGAACCGTAAAGCTTTTCCATAAATTCGAAAGGGTTCACCCCGAACGAGGGCGCTAAATGAGAGGGGATGGGAAAAATTTGCGATTTTTAGCAAATTAGTCGCTGTATCTCATAAACGGTGCGAGATAAAGCCTAGGTTACTATTAATCACTAATAGTTCGTACACGGACTTGCGATTGGCAACGAGACAATAACCTTGGATGACCTTGAACACAAAATATCAGTTTTTATGAATTTTTTGGCGATTTTGGGCTGTGAGCCTGCGAGACACATTTCAAGAGCGAATTGCGCCGAAATCACTACAGATATGCTAGGCAAGGACAAGCTGCGTATGAAATTTTCAGCATTGAACATAGAATTCAATGATCCAAGTCTCGACCTTCAAAGTTCAAAAAAAATCTGCGCACGAGGGCCTCAGAGAGCGGTATCCTTTATTAAAAGTCGTTATTTTACCGCTGTTGGGCAGTCTATAGACCTAGCGCGAAAACGGTTGCACATAGGCATGGACATGCTGCTTTTTACGCGCTAAAGCAGCTAGACTTCTTTAGCGCGTCTTAGCCATCGCAATGCTGTCTGCCCGTCCGTCTGTCCGTCTGTCACGCGGGTGGATCAGTCAAAAACGGTGCAAGCTAGAATCACCAAATTTTCACCGTCGGCTGCCCGGAAGACTCTATTTTCAGGATCGGTAAAACTTTTCCATAAATTCGGAGCGGGTCACCCTGAACGAGGGCGCTAAAGGAAAGGGGGTAGGGAAAATTTGCGATTTCTAGCAAATTAGTCGCTGTATCTTATAAACGGTGCGAGATAGGCCCTAGCTTACTATTAATCACTAATAGGAAGTCGTACACTGGCTCTCGATTGCCACCGAATTCAATGACCTTGGATGACCTTGAACGCTAGCATAGGGGTTTTATAGATTTTTAGTGATTTCGGGCTGCAAGACACATTTCAAGAGCGAATTGCGCCGAAGTCAATTGAGATAGACATGAAGAAACTACGTATGAAATATTCAGCATTGAACGTAGATTTCGATGGTCCAATTAGTCTCGATTTGTCTAGGTTCGAGGAAACCTGCGTACGAGGGCATCAAAGAGCGGTAAAAGTCGTTATTTTACCGTTGTTGACCAGCCTTTCGTGAAAACGGTTGCAGATAGGCATGGGCATGCTGCCTATCACAACAAGCACTAATGACGAGCTTTTCAGTCGTATCAAGATCGATGACTTTGAAAAACCCTGAGCTTTCAAAATAAGGGATTTTTATTGATTTTGCGATCTTCGCCTGCAGCGCACACTTTAAGAATCAACTGCGACGAAATGGCTGGAGATAGACGATGACAATTTGCGAACATGAACTGCTATAGGCTTTCGCGCGTCTCGTGAGCATGAGCTCACATTTTTGTAATGTACGTCTTAAAGCAAGACATAGCACAAAAAGACAGATGTTGAAACACGTGTACTGATAGGCTAATAGGAATAATGCCTGTTATTCAGGACACGTTGATGATGATGGCGATGATGATGTGTGGCCGAACGTGGTAAGGTGGATAGGTGGGACGTTGATTGGACTTGCGATGGCGAGGTCGCTAGTTCAACTTCAACTCCCAGACGGGTCGCTGTCAAGTGGTTACTGCTTAGATGGGTGACTGTGGACAGTAAAACAGCTTGGTATTATAACCAACACCAACGTCAAGTTCATCTCGCCTTTTCATCAATCAATCAATCAAAAAATAACCACTTACAAAAGTGACCAGTGGTGTACAACACACCGAAAACTAGAATAAAACCTAAGGATAATGTACAAAAAGTAAAAACTTCGGCGTAAGTAAATCAGTCAGGTGGCAGGCAACACTGTGTGATTCCATATGGCAGGTGACGCTTTGTAGCTCGGAGACGGGTTTCCAGTAAAGAGCTGTACCATTTCGACCATTCTGACGTGTCTGCATGCAGACGGGTGTGTGTGGTCGCTGCGTGATGTCTGCTTTCAACTGCGTTCGCCGAGCTTGTGACGTCATGACGCGCCGGTCTCAGCCGCTGTCGAGCCCAGCTACCACCACTACCACCGCTACCACGTCTACCACGTCCACCAGCCAGTTCCATCACACCGTGGCGCCACCGCGCGGCGAGCGCAAGTGCGGCGACGGAGTGGACAGCGCATGCGTCGAACCGTCGCCTACCCATCATGCCACCGCCGTCATCACGACTCATACCCACAATGCGCCTGGCGCCGCAGCGACCACAACTACTGATGACGTCATCAACTGTTGCAGCGACGACGACGATACGGTGACGTCATCGGTTGCTGCGGACTGCGTCACCGAGACCAGCGCTCTCACGTCAGATATATTGCTGCACATATTTCTTCTGCAGTCGAATATTCGTCTGGATTTCGTACAGGGACTCCTATAGTTTATTTTATAGCAGTGTGAAACCATTTGCGAGTGTGGATTAAGATTAGGGATAGAGTTGGGATCAGAGTTGAGCTTAGGGTTGTAACCTAGGCCCTAACCGTACAGAAATGGAAATGGGTCATTTTTCGTGAACCATGCACGTCCCACGTAACCCATCACACAGTTAACTCATGAACCACATGACCCATGACACACGTTCATTTCTTTCTACGCATGGGACTAGGAGGGGCGTGGCATATGCCGATACTGGACAACCCTCAGTTTTCTCGCTCTTTCGAACCAAAAATCGTATGCCACTTTCTTTCCTATCCATATTGCGTGATCGAGCAGTTTCTTAATGTCAACTAAAAACAAAGTACGCTAAATAGAAAAAGAACTAAAATAGGTACGTAGCCTGCGAAGTTATTTCATCGATGGTTCGCTGTCAGTGACCCACTCGACCCATCCCAAAATGGTGACACATTTGATCCACGACCCATAAACCATTGACCCATTTTTATCTCTGACTGCAATGCTAAGGCTGTGTGGTGCATGATGCAACACCCATTTAAAGTAAAAGTTAACGGTCGGAGAGCGGACGGGAGTATATATACGCAGAAAGTGCTTACGTGTGCAGTAAGCTTATAGGTTTAAACGTGCTGACTTTTCTTATCTGCCGAGATCAGATCCATTTCGCTTACCTTTAACTTATACAGTTTTGGCAAGTTTTAAAGTTTTTATACGCTAAAGTCGGTATTTACTGTTGATGTTATCTTCTGTTCGTTGATAAAAAGGGCCACATTTTCTTCGCTATGTTCGCTTGTAACGTAAAGTAAGTAAGGAAGTAATCTTTTATTAAACAACGGCCAAACGCCATTGCAAAAACAGAACATAACAAAGCATAATCGTTACATTATCGATAAGAAAAAAAGAAACTTTTCAACAGATTTTGGTCAGGCGTACAATGCAGTAAATTTGAAAAAAGGGTTATCGATAATTAACATACCTAATGTGAACTAATGTGTTTCATGTAGGCTAACTGCGCTACATTGTAAAAGCCTGCTCGCAATTATTTTAGCACGCGTACGGTTTGCATCTGCATGCAGGGACGCGAGCGAGTCTGGAACGGTGGTGTCGGTGAGAGATCGTATCCACGAGTTCGACGTCCTGTTCCAGCCATCACCGTTCTACCAGCCGCAGACCAACATCATCAGACCCAGTCCGTGGAGAGCTTCGCCCGACTGTGCCGTGGCGGCTGCGACCAGTCCTACAGGCTCGCTGACCCAGAGCGCCGGCAGACTGCCCGTCAAGGCGGCAGTCGCTCGCTACGACGGCGACATGTTTAGAAGACTCACAGCCACCATCGCTCCTCAGGTAGGCCTACACACAATCACAGAGTCACAAATAGTGGTAGATGACTATCTGAAGTATTATTGAATACACCTCCACTATATCTGCAAATTTGTTATACTTATATTTAGATATTTCGGTTGTAAAATAGTTTTTGTACGATTAATACGATTAAAAACGGCTTATGTTATGCCGGTAGTACGCTGCGTAGCGTTTGAAGTTGAACTATAAACGTGCCCACTGTATATAATTTAGTTTTAGAATAAAGACATTGTTTGACAAGGTCATAGTCAAAGTTTGACGACTTTTGGTACGAGGCCTAACATGAGGCATGCTCCTTTTGCAGTAAATTGTTTTTAAAGGCAGTCGATGAAGGAAACACCAGCAAGCGAGATTAGTCAGTTCAGATGGCGAGTTTTACCGCATTCACAATCTACTGGAAAGTCGAGGTGAGGCGTCTAAGTTTCCCCCAGGGGCCTAATTTACAAAAAAATCGTACGACAAAGTTACCACAAAAGTTACGACAAAATGTACGGCAGCTCATTAACGGCGGCTGATTGGCTGGCTAATTTTAGCGACTACGGAGTTACGACAAAATTGCGAGAAAGTTACGAAGTCGTAAAATCAGCTTCCAAAATTCGGATACAGCTTTTTTACGACAATCTTACGACATCGTAACTTGTTGATTTACGACAAAGATATGACAAAGTTGCGAAGATTTTACGACAATTTTACGATTGTCGTACGATGTTTTGTAAATTAGGCCCCAGAGTTCTAACCGGAAAAAATTTTCAAGCACCTCGCCGGAATTAATGCTATTAACGTGTTTTACTGCATTTTATAGTTGACTGGCAAGGTAAGCGGAAAGTATAATAAAGAACATAACAGCGCAGAGAGTGAAACATTTCATTTCCACTCTTTACATTGTACTCGTAACATATCGACAGTACTTATTCAAATAATCAAATAGAGTGTTCAACATCGCTTTCCTTCGCTGCAATATTCGAGACTAATCGTTTTCAAAATTACGATTGTGCAAATGTCTAGTATTTGAAGTAAGTCTATAGGCCTAGTTTATGTTCCACTATTTTTACGCTCCATATTAATGTCAAGTATTGTTTAAAACTTTTATGGTTTACTTAAAAGTCACAATTATCTAGTTTTTGTGTTAAACCAGATGATGTAGATCTCATTGCGCTGGGCACAGTGTCATCAAGTGTGTCAGGCGACATTTCAGTTGTGTCGGTGTCTTCGTGGCTCGGTAGTCTAACGGTAGCGTGTCGGACTTGTAATCCTGAGGTAACTCAGAAGCGCAGGTTCGACTCCGCACTGGGACACCTCCAGGTAACGACCTTTGGCAAGTTGTTCACACACATGTGCCTCTGTCACCAAGCAGTATAATTTGGTACCGGCTTAACCGCTGGGACGTAAACAGGCACACCGCGCGATACACTGGCCCCGTATCCGCAGTCTCGCAGTGTAAAAACTGGTGTCTGGCTGAGAGCCTTAGGAAACGGAGATCAGCGCCGCCCTATGGGCCGTAAGGCTCGGAAAGGACTTTACGTTTTTTTACGTTTTTACGGTGTCTTCGTACTTGGCTTCATTCTCGTCGTAGGCCTACATCGCAGTGCACTCGGCCAGAGAACTGGACATTGATTGAATTCTATGCCACTGCATGTCATCAGCATATATGACTTGTCAATCAGCACTGCCAATGCACTTGTGCCGGTGTCTTGTTACATTTAGCACTCACTCGCATAAGTTGCGTTGGTCAACTTTGAATAAACGAACACGTGTGCATTGCGTATAATGCACGGTATATTTGACGACGCGGTAGAGCTCAGTGGGCGGCGTACGTCTGGGGCAGCGCAGTGCTCCGGCGTGGCTGTCGCAAGTCGATCGTCGGTCACCGATGTCCGTCGTCGCGTCACAGCTGTGTGTTGTGGATGAACTCGACCCGCTGCCGTCACCCACTGACGCCGCGGCTGTCGCTACAACCTGCAACAACCCGGCCCATCACGGTCTGACACGAGTGCGCACCGCCAGTCGACTGGACACCGACGAACGCCAGTCGTGAGTACACAGTCAAAGTCACTGATTCTTTCTGAGACTTTGGCGCTTTATAAATCAATTACTTACTTACTTACTTACTTACTAATTACAGGAAAAAATGTACCGAAATCACCGAACAAAAATCAAAAACGCTGTGTGACAAAGTCACGAAATAAGAGGCAACAAGATCACGAAACGTGGCAGGTGATATAATGTCTTGTTCACCCATATCGCATAAATAATATATGGCAAGTTTGTCGATTACTTTTGTTCGACCTATATGTAGAAACTACAATCTTCCCTCCCTCGCTTTGGACACAAGTTCCGTCTGATAACGGACCCGAGTTCTTCCGTCGACATTTCAATCCGCAACTAACTTCACCGCATTCTACGTTCTTTATTTTTTGGGGGATGAGATTGTAGAACAACAGACATTAACGCATATGAATACGCATGAATGATCTGGACAATATTGCGCCTGTTATTACTGTTAAATGCAAACGACAGCAACGCCTTTCCCAGCATGGCAAAAGTTCCAACAGAGACGTACAGAGATGTCCTGTTTCGATTTCTACGGTTCTTACGCGCTGTCGGCTACAGCTATGCTGCGGTATACGATTTACATAGGCGAGTTTCAGAGACTTTTACCGCTGAGCGAATTATTGATTTTATGCTCACACTTTATATTGCGACTTGTGTGTGATGTTCGTATTTTACGTGCAGAACGTTAGATCTATTTTTGTGATTTTACTACTTGATATTTTTGTGTATTTGTTCCTTTTTCTTTTTTGATATTTTTAAAGTAATTATTAAAACCTAATTAGTGATTTAGGTATACGCCCACGCTACCTTAGGTGGATTTGCAGCCCCGGCGCCAGACAGAAATAGCTGGGGGAGGGGGCTAGGAAGAAAGTAGGGGAGGCTAGGTCGAACGCCGAAGGCGCGAGAATGTCGAGGCTGCGTAAGCGTCGACGGAGTGGGACGTGAGGAGGGTCTCGGTGTTGTGCCCCTCTCCAGAAATTTTTTTAAAATGTGTGTACCATATGGCGTTTTTGGCGTTCTCTGGTGCATCATTTTTACACTATGCGGCAGCACTGGCACGTTATCTATTTCTACGTTACTTGGCTCAGTGTAAACGACCATTTTATGTAAAGATGAAGATTTCCACTTTTTTCCTTAAGAGCTGCACAAGGACCGAGGTCCGAAAGGCCGAAAATCGAAGCGCGAGATTGAGAGTGAAAACGAGGTTATTAGGAGGACCAGCAAGCCCAGCTATACCCACCAGCTAGAGGCAATGGTGTATTCAGGATTTCAAGTCAGCGGTGGCGTGAAGTAAGTGGGCCTGGGAGACAAAAGTCTTCCCACTGGGGTTTAGAGTTTACTGGTCAAAGCCCCGGTAGGGATACAGGGGCGAAGGTCACAAGAAGATGATTTTTTGTATATAACAGCATGAATTTTTGCAATGGCGTAACTAAGAAATTTTTGCTGAAAGAGCAAATCATGAGGGTCTTCTTTGTCCCATTTTCTTCTTTTCTCTTTTCCTTTCATTTTCTTCCTTCAATTCCCCTCCCTTTGCTTTTCATTTTTCCTTCCTTCATTGCTCCCTTTCTTTTTCCTCCTCTCCTCTCTTATCTTTTTTTACCCTCCTTTCCCTTCGAATTAAAAATTTTATATATAGGTAGAGGATCCGGGAGAGCGCTGTCGGCTCCGCTAGCGGTATCGAAGTCTGGCCATGAAGCCGAAATTGTTTTGGCTTTAAAACATGACAATGGCAAAGCGAGAAATGTAAATTGGAAAGAAAGGGCGCTGGCCTTCCTTTCCTCCTTTTCCTCTTTTTCTTTTGTTTTTCCCTTTTTTTCTCTTTTTTCCTTACCCTTTCCTTCTTTTCGTTTTCCTTTTTTTCCTTCCCTTCGCTCCCCTTATAATTAAAGTATGACCGCTAAAATCCAGCTAGGGATTCTGGGACAGGGCTGTAAGCTACCCCCAGCAGATCTGAAGCGGAACCTTAGCCGAAATTAAATGTGGTGCATTGTAGCTTTAAAATATATGAGATCTGGTGGCAAAAATTGTAATTACATTCGTGAGAATCATTAACTGACTAAATTTAGTGCAGTTCAAACAATAAAAGCAAACAAGAACGGCGCCACAAATTTAAAAGTGGGAAGTACTAATAATCTGCGAGGGAAGCGAGCAGAAATTCGTATTCTACCCTTCCCCTTTTGTACAGTTGTTGAGTTTAAGGGGAGAAACGATGGCGTAGATAGTAAGTAAGTAGAACGTCAATTTTAATATAATAGACTCGGAATAGACGTTTTTTTATAAATAACAAGCAACCGAATTCGCAGTTGTCGCCAGTTTGTCTGTACATTAACTTTCGGCAAATTTTTCATTGGATGCTCTAGCTTTTGTAAAGACTTGGTGACTGAACTGGGGAGGCTTAAGCCGATGTCAAACGAACGACAAAATCGGCCGATTTTTTCTGCCGACAAAATCGCCCGACAAAAATCTGTTGTGTGTCATGCAGAAATCGCCCGATTTTGTCGGCCGACAAAATCGCCCGATTTTGTCGGCTGACAAAATCGCCCGATTTTGTCGGCCAAGATAGAGCATGTAATCTTCGACGATTTTGTCGGCCGACTTTACGTATAAAATGTACAAAACATTAGTTTATACACTTGTTAAGGGCAACATTTAAGGACTTGCACATCGAAAACAGCAAAAATTACAAAAGGTGATATTGCCTGCATCACACTGACTGTGTGTCAATGTGCTGCTACCTAGAACCAAAAATTACGACTCTGTCTTATACACAGCCAAAGTTATGACCGTTTAAAGAATTGCTTAATTTTCCCCATAGGCGCTATTGTCATTTTTTTCGATTTTTGCGAATAAATACGTTAAATATTAATTTCGAATTTTTTAACCCCCAAAAGGCACATCCTTGCGCGAGACCGCGTCGTTTGAGCCATCGCGCGCAAAAATCCGCCGAAGGGTCTGACCTGTATGTGAGTTTCCTAAAAAAAAAGTATATGGCTACAAAAATTTTTGCGTATATTTCACCCATTTGCCGGGAAGCCCCCCTTGGAGGGATTTACATGAAATTTTGCATGAGGGGTCCCCTCGCCGACGTGATCAACCGTGCCAAATTTTATCTCAATCAGATCAGGGGTTTTGATTCTGTGGGGGGTCGAATTTTTGGCTTTCCCATAAGAAAGAGAAGTCGCTGTTAACACAGGGCTTGAACTACCGTTCAGTCTGTGACTAGAGTCTTCCAGTCAGCCGATGGTGAAAATTTGGCAATTCTAACTTGCACCGTTTTTTTCTAATCCACTCGTGTGACAGACGGACGGACGGACCGACAGAATTGCGATGGCTAAGACGCGCTGAAAGCAGTAGCTGCTTTCGCGCGTAAAAAGGCTACGTTGGTGATAACGTTCAAGATTGGTCGTGAGAGAGATAAAGTAGCTGGTAAACTGGACTGGATGAGGCACTGATTCCTAATATATTGATATTTAGTGCTAATACGATATAGGAGTCCCATATGGATGAGCTGTCAAGATATTGCAGTCAGATCGTGTTTAATCTAACCGCCTGCCAGCCAAACATCTCGACGATATAAGCCTACTCGACGGCCTACTAGGAACGTCGTGGGTTAAAAAGGTAGGCGGAGCTGGAAGTTGCAGTTTCCCAACAAACACTGCAAATTTTCGGCCGAAGAGATTATGGATGCTCAAAATTTTATTATCTTTTAATTTTTTTTTTTAAATAGGGAGTTTTCCGGTCCCAAATTGTGCAGTTTTAAACGAAAATTTTTCGACAGGGTAAAGACTTTCCGACAATTTTCCCGACAATACAAAATTTGCCCTTTGCCACGGCGCTACTGGCCTGTACTGTGGGAAAACGGAAAATCTTCCCCGGATATAATCTTCCTCCTTTTAGGACAAAATCTCCCCAAGTAGGTGGTTCATTTTTATGGAACATTTTTTGTGCTGGGTGCAACATTTTGTCCGGTGTCGTGGGAAATTTGTCGCACCTGAAAAATTCTTCCCACCTCCATATTGTCATAATGTAACTAACGCTAACCCTAACCCTAACCCTAACCTCAACCCTAGCCCTAATCCTAACCTTAATCTTAACCCTACTCCTAACCCTAACCCTAACCCTAAATTTAACCCTATCCTTAATCTTAACCCTAACCCGTACTGCTGGTGTGGGAATAATTTTCCGGTGCGAGAATTTTCCACTACACCGGTACATTACGTCATGGATTCGCACCACGAATAAAATGCCAGCGGTTAAGCGTTTTTCGATCAAACACCGTGACTGTAATGACGATCATAACTAAGCGACAAACGATCATCAATGTCACCTCTAACCACGACTATAATAGGCCTAGCACTGGACTTGTCCTCAGGCCTCTTGTACCGCTGCTTCTACTTATCCATCGTCGTCGTCGCGCATATTAACAAAACAGCCCAGCAGCTGTCGCTAGAGAAAAAGCGTTACAGCTTATACAGTTCCTGTTGCAGTACTGATCTTCCAGATCATCCAAGGTTAATCCTGATTTTCATGTCATTTGAAAGCCAATACGCGAATTCCTATTAGTGATTACTAACAACCTAAAACATATCTTGCACCGTTTAGCCACCATACATCCGTCACATACAGACGGACGGACAAACTGGCGGACACACGACAACTCGTACCATACACGCTTACAACATAGCTGTAGAAGTGCGTCAATAAACGAAGTCGGTGGGGGTCGCACAAAGTCTGAGAAGCTGGATTGATTATGCTGACTGCGTATGAACTGGAATGACACCGTATGCGATGTAAGTCGAGTTACAAATAACAAGAAATCTGAGATAATGCTCATGAGACGCGCGAGAGCCTATAACAGTTTCTGTTCGCAGGTAATACTGGTTTATCTTCATCCATTTTGTCGTAATTCACACTTTTGCAGCCAAGAATCGCAAAAAAATCACTAAACACTTATTTGGGGTATAAAGTCATTCAAGGTCATCAATGTTTGATCTATATACATGTATGCAGCAGGTCCAGACAATAGACCACTGACACAGCCGGTAGTCTGCACTGGTGACACCACCTGCATGAGCAGGTTCTGTAATTACGAGGTCTAGCAGCTACTGTTCAGTTTACGATTAGTGCCGTCACTTTGACACTTTAGTCCAGAGTTATAAGTCACCATTGCTAGCAATAATAAGTATTTTGCATAGTCGAATTTCGAGACCACGAGACCAAGATGCACGAGAAGGAGAACAATTGTGATGAGAACGAGAACAACAAGAACGAGATCAAGAACGAGAACAAGAACGAGACCATTAAATTTGGTCTCGAGATCACGTTGGTTTCGAGAACTTAACATCCCTGGTTTCCCAGTATTTGGACATGTCCTGTGTGTAACGAATGTATCCAGGATGAATGCCCCGATCCTTTCACTAAAAATCATATCGGCCGTGTAAAGCAAAAAAACCCCCCAAAAATCTGGCTTGTTTGTTACGCCATCGCTCCACCAGAGGTGTTCTGTTAGGCTGTAATTCACCAAATTCGTCTTCGGCCGGGGCTCCGACTCGGGCACCGCTGGGGAAAAGGCACTCCCCACATCTCTTAGATATAGAAATCCGTACTTGTATTTGGATAAAGGTGATAGCCTATATAATTCGGTGAGCCTCAGTCGGCTGCGGGAAAAATAAGTTGACTCAATTTTTACATTTCTCGCAACTACAGGGAGATGGTTAAGGTTAGAGCTAGGGTCAGGGTTAGTGAAAATACCCTCGGATTATCGGACCTTCGGATTGTATTATGGACACGCAATCGGGGAATGCTTCCTGTGGGAAGAGCGATACCTGCTCCCCAATTCCCTACCTCACTCGACGCCTGCGGCGTCTCGTTTTTGGTACATCAACCTTCGGGCTCCCCAATATTGAGGACGGTCGACGCCAGCGTCAGCAGCAGCCAGTGAAGTGATGCGCGAGTGAAGAAGAGACGTAGCTATATGCACTCAGTCGCCGGCCGGTCACTTGACGCACATACGCTATATACGTTCTGTTCTGTTAGACTACCGTGGGACGGGGGTTACAGCAGCTCGGCCGATGTCCATGAAATATTCACTCGCCTCCCATCGATCTACTGCACTCTCTCGCTACAGACGAATACTGCGCTACACGGGTTTCAATAGATACCGCGTAGTATTCGATGGATGTCGACAATATACAGGAGTGCTCGTAAACTATCGAAACAACAACGATATTAACACCTTGGTCGCTGTATGTTTGCTCTTTACAATAACAGCAACTCGCTGACCTATAGATGCGTCATACGCGTGACTTGAGATGGTAACAGGATACGGGAGTAGCTATATTGCGTGGCCGTATATTACCAACCGGTGGCTAGTATTGGCGACTCAGCTTCTCTAGATATTTTAGGTCTTTGTTGAAACTGTAGGCCTACATGTCTCAGCATTGCTAGACTATTTTAATACGGACCACGCGTTAACGATGTTTTGCACTTTTAGGAATTTACTTTAGTGCATTTCAAAAGTGTCTGTTTTGTAATTTTCTCGTAACTTCGATATGCGTTAACGATTTTCATAATTTTCGGTGCAGACTTTTACGTTTTTAAATGGTAAAATTTATTCCCACCCCAACAGATCGTAAATTTAGTAAAATAATAACAGATAACAGATGTCATTTGTCAGTCAGGAGACTAGGCCTAAATCGTAACGCTTAAGCCTACACGATTAAGTTTGTAGGCTACACAATTTACTTTTAACGCCTAAAATTGGTGGTCGAGGTATGCCTACTACAACTGTCGTCTTGTTTTCACCTTTCGCTGTATAATACTGTTGATAGTAATAATCGAACAGTATTTTATTAGTTACGTACATCTCTAATCTGCATATAAAAGTCTTAATCTTGTGGCCACACGCGTCGCTGGCGACATGGCTTTGACTTGCATCAGGTGCATTAATTGCGCCGAATCGTTCAAGTATACATATTGAAATAGCGGAGTTGCAGCCACGCGATCATTAAGTTGATGGAGTTGTTTCAGTTGCTGAAAGCGAGAAACGCTCTGATTGCATGGATTTATTTATTACGATCATTCACTTGACGGACAACTTGAAACCACGTCTGAGTAGAACAGGCATTGGCGAAGGAATTGGCACATTAAACTTCAACACGTGGAAGGGGAATACAAACGACAATCTGCATTTGGGATTCAAATCCGGAATACGGACTGCCGCCAAAAATTGTTCATGGTCAAAAATCACGAAAAGTCGTTCATAACTTTTTGACTCAGCTTGGAGGCAGACAAAGAAAAAAAGAACAACAAAACATGTGAGCTTTTTGTATTATTTTTACTACCAACATTTGGTGACCTACATGGTGCGGCAAAAAAGTAATCCCCTAAAGTTTTTTTGCTGTTTTCTCAGCAACCGTTTGGGATTTTAATTTGAAATTTTACAGATTTCTTTACTAAAACTTCTAACTGCTAAATAAAATATAATTTTATTGAAAAACGACGAAGTTATAGATTTTTAACATGACCGCCTACCGATTTGTGGCATTAAAAATGTTCAAGGTACAACACCAATTCAATAACATTGTTGAAAGTAAAAACCGAACTTTTTGCCCTGTTCTACAGCTATGACTAAGAACATCTCATTGCACTGACTACTATTACGTGACTTCACTGTTTAAGCTTATTGTTACGTGTCCTTGTAGTCTTAGGACTAACGCCACGCTAAAGTTTATTCGTTCTTCATTATCATCATCATACTGCACCTACAACATTAGGCATTAGGCAAGAGGTTAAACAAATTATGATCAACGTTTTTTATTCAACGTTTTAAAACGTTTTTGCCACATTTTAAAAAGTTTTTTAAAACGTTTTTTTATATTTTTTGAAACGTTTTTTTTTTTACATCTATGGTTGAAACAACACAGTAAACTAATGATCAGATGCCAGAATTTCATTGTCACTGTAAATGTTCGAAGTGTTCAAGCTCCAGCCTTTAGTCGCTTAATTTGATAAGTCTTTCACAGCCTTGTCGATCGGTCCTTGTGGCAGGTTGCCCCAGATAACATGAAGCGCTTCTTTGACTTCGACGATTGTTTTCGGCTTTGTTTTAAGCTTGCAAAAAGCCTACAACATTGCAAACCACACGTGATAGTCCACTGGGTTTATATTCGACGAATTTGGAGGTCACTGGTTTTTTTGACGATATCTGGACAGTTGGCCCACAGCCAGTTCCGTGCGCTGCACGCTGTGTGTGCTGGTGCGCCGTCCAGCTGGAAGACAAACCTGGTGTGCAGTAATAATTTATAAACAAAAAGTTACTGTGACGTCATCGGCAGTAACGTGGTGAGCGGATTTTAAAAATTGATTAGCATTTTAGCTTAAATATTTTTAATGTTAAAAAATCGGTAGGCGGTCATGTTATAAAGTATATTACTTCATCGTTTTTCAACAGAATCATACTTTACTTGACAGTTAAATGTAAAAATTTTCATTAAATATATCTGTGAAATTTCAAATTAAAATCCCAAGCAGTTGCTGAGAAAACAGCGAAAAACTTTAGGGGGCTACTTCTTGTCGTATATCGGAGAGCTTCGCCGTTGAAAGCCGCCAGTAATAAAGTGTTTACACGATCCAGCAAACGTCCAGCATTAGCACGTGTATTTAAATACATTTGCTGGAAGTTTGCTGAACGTTTGCTGGATCGTGTAAACACCCCATAAAACTCAGCACAGTCTATGAATATTTGTGAATACAGAATTGCAGATGTCATTCAAATCGTCAGTGGTTCCTCTGCGATGTACTTACATAAGGATATGACGTTCAATAATATTCATGTCCGTGCTCCCGTGACAGTTAGGAGGCAATACACAGCGGCCTGTAGTTCTGATTGAGCGTAGCGTTGAACTGAAGCGACGATGATATAGTTCGAAGTCATCATACCATCATCATCACCAATAACATCGGCCCTATCAAACATGTACTAAGAGCGTATGCACCGAGTCTGACAACTTGACAGCTGAATTCTAACGGAATTTGCTATCCGTGTCGCAATTTTCGTAGCCACTGCTTCTGTTAAAATATTTTACAATAAACGGAGGGCAAACAGTGTCAAAGGAAGCAAAAACAAAGAACAGGGAAAAATAAATTCATATAGGCTTCCAGTCCGTGTTGTAACAAATATCAGATTATGTATGCACTTTTTCGAATCGGACTGATTTCACGGCTATCATAACTGTCTTACGATATTTTTTTGGTTTTAGATTATTTCTAGTTATAGTTATTTTTATTTTCTTTCTTTTAGTTTCGTGCCCTCGCTCTCGCGGCTTGCCATGCAGCAACACCTTTTTCTACTGCGCGCTTCGTCGTGCTTTTTTTATAACCGTCTGTTGCTGGGTTTTTATTTTTTTTACATTTTCAGTTCTATTTCTAAAAAAATTAGTTTTTGGCAGTTTGCTTGTCATGTTTGCAGTGCAAATTATTTATTAGGCCTATATCATATCATATCATATCATGCAAATTTAGTTTCATAAAATGTACTACATAAAGTAGACTTAGCAGTAATAAAGTAATTAATGTACCTGGTTGTGGTATGATTATTTTCGGCTGGCCAAACGCGGTAGCAAATGAGCGCTTGATGCGAAAAGTTCAAAAGATAATGATTACTTTTTATTGACGACATTAGCATAAATATCGCAGTTAAACACAATGCACATAGCTTATGTTTTTAAAAAATGTTAATGGTTTAGCTCAATTGCTTTAGCAAATAAGCTGTCAAGTTCGTAAGCGGGATTTTGCATCAAGCTGATAATAATGCTTCAATGCTCTGCAACGAACGACTAACGAACGACGCGGAGTTCAGCTAATAGGGTGTTTACACGATCGAGCAAACATCGAGATGGCTCAAGCAGGCCTATTGGAACCCAACCCTGGCTCAAATGTAGACCTAGACTTAGGCTCTTAGCCCACAGCTGATTACGTGTTATATAGGCCTTCAAATTACAACCCGTCCGCCCTCCTAATTAGCATGCTAATTACCATAGAACGTCCAGCTAGCTGCTCGATGTTTGCTCGATCGTGTAAACACCCTATTAGTTTCCATCTAATGCAGTGCACGCGCAATGCAACGCCATTGCGTTTTTTACGCAAATGACGCATGCAGTCGGCGCAGGAAAGTACTCAAGCAACTACGCAATGTACGCAACGGCCGAAACACAAGTATAGAAGCAAGTAGGCCTATCAGGTAGTATAAACTTTAATGATAATATCAGTTCAAAAATCTGCCAGCAACCGCTTTTTTTCTTCATTGTTTTTCTTCCGCTAACCTTTCATGCAGCTTTTTCTTCTTTATTCTTTCCTTTTTCTTTTCCGAAAACTTTAATTGCATCATATTTGAACTAACGCATTAAGAAAAACGCATCAGACAAGTGTTCGACAAAAAGCTATTTTTGACACGCCTATAGGCGTTGCGTTTGTTGCGTTATAATTATGTAATTGTAAATTAAGCTTTAACAGCCGCACACTGCCGACTCGCGGGTTGTCATCTGAATGGTGCACCTGCGTATGGCAGCTGATGGTGACGATGTCGACGGTGGGTGGTCTAATCGTGAATTCCGGGTCCGTCTATCGCCCCAAGACCGACGGCCGCTAAACGATCGGTCGTTTGCGAGCGCCTCTAGGGCGAGGACGTCCGTCGCAAAGGAAATGCCGCCGATAGACCGTTGTACGGACCACCCAAGGACAGCCGCGCCGAGAAAGCAAACGCGCCACAGGATTTAATGTGTCTCAACCAGCAAAGCAAGATGTATTATTGTCGTAGCCTGCCTGATTGCAGCGGACGGCGGAGATTCAGACACTGCGACTTAATCACTAGCTGGACGTCTGCCTCTGAATTGTCCCCCCGAATCTGCCGAGTGTAAATCTTGTGGAGGATAAATTGACTGCCACGCTGCTTATCATGCAGTCGGCAACGAAAAACCTTTTTGCACCGAGATAGCTTCTGCCGATCGTACGCAATCACTGCGCCAATGATTGAGTGCGGTACGCCAGAAGTTTAGTTTGCAATGTCCGTACTGTTTCAGCGTTTCGCTGGTATAAATTTTCTCCCATTTTTATGTAGCTTTTTTCTTCTTTATTTCTATGTTTTTACAAAAGTGTAACTAAATCTTTGGAGCCAAGAAAACCAATCCCGGCGAGATTTGTAGCAAAAACGAACGTGCTATTCGATTCCAGGATTTTTTAGGCATGCTCATTTGCCTGATGCGTTCTGAGTAAGTTAGTTCAATTATGACACAATTGAAGTTTCAGGAAAAATAGAAAAATGAATGGAGAAAAAGCTGAATAAAGAGCGTATGTTAAAAAAAGTAACGAATAAAAAATGGGACGAAATTTACTGTCCCCTACTTCCGCATATCGAGGGGTTTAAGCCAAATGGTCGTAACTACGTTTTTTCTGTTTTCGAGAAAAACGCGAAAAACTGATCGAAATGCATTATACTGCTGACAATTTCCAGCAGATATTACTGATGC
>Ga0056128_1003474_pt1 | contig 19337 bp, 6 predicted proteins | sample WorMetLIZISLAND2_FD_71113 | JGI IMG/M metagenome (GOLD analysis project Ga0056128, IMG submission 71113) | Marine gutless worms symbiont microbial communities from Max Planck institute for Marine Microbiology, Germany - Olavius geniculatus... ... | reverse complement strand
AGTTCAAGTTTGTTTACAAATTTCTGAAATTTACAGGGAATTATCTCGCTAGGTAACTTAAATTTGAAATACATGCAGCAATCTCCTATTATATCAGTATTACACGTGCGGAATAATTTCATCAAACAGCACGTGACGGTGAAATCAAGGGACCGTATGTCCGCTTTGTTCAGAAGACAAACTTCTAACGAGTACAATAATACTGGCATACATTTACTGTTTAGTAGATGCAGAAAAACTTACTCAGAGGCTAGTCTAATGCGCTATATAAATTTACGTTTTACTTACATTTTTACTTACAATGAGCAATGTCAGGTCTTCAGTGTAATACAGCAGAGCTCTGGAAAAGTGAGTAAATAACACCAACTTAGCTGAAGATGAACCATATTCTCCCTAAGCCTTATGTCTATTAGAACTTATAGACTGATGTATTACAGTATTAATATGCACCACATATAGAATGGAAAAAATGAAGACATGACTTCACGAAAACTTTCAAAAAAACTGATGATATATTAGCCCTGCTGAAATAATGACTTCAGTGAGAAAATGTAACAAAAACGGATCATGAAACATGCCAAATTTATGAAAATAAACATAAAATTGTTACAAAATTATGCATCAGACACGGTAGAGACTTTACGGACACGGTGTGAATGATGTAGAATCTTACCATACTACCGACAATGGGACGACCTCTTGTACGAGGTTTGCGAAGTACCACATCACCATGCTGTGGACCAGGCGACACTGCCTTCGGTGGCTTCACGAGTACCGGCTTTCGGTCTCCACCGAAGTCGAAACTTCGCGAGCGCACATCGTTCACGTTTGTCGGCTGCTCGGAAATCATCGGTGACACCACGTTGATGTGGCGTGCGAGGAGGTCCTGAATCTGGTCTGGAATGTCGTCGGTGGTCTTCGACCCTCGACTGGGAGCATGTTCGTCATTCCTCGAGGACCTGGTTGTTCGGACGAGGTTGGGCGGCGAGCCGCTGCCAGAGGTGATGTAGCTATCTTCGGGCTCGAACGGAATCCACCTCCGATGTCGCTGCAGTCCCCCGACCGTGTCCTTCAGTGTGTCCAGCCACGAGCCGTCAGCCTTGTACGGGATGACGGCGTCAAACAGTGCCGAGTGGAACCTCTCGAACTTTGCCGCCTCGTCCAGCATGAAACTTGGCTTCTTGTCGCAGCCCGGCGCAAGCTGCACTATCATCGATTTAAGCACATTCTTTGAGGATGGAGACATATAGACCACGATCGGCTGCAGCTCGGTCTTCTCACGCAGGAACTGGACAGCTCGAGGGGACACCACCATCACGCAGTGTCGACCAGAGTTGACAATGCCTCGGATGGTGGCGAGGTCGAGCATTGATGGCGTGAACTCTTCACCGGATGCTCGCCGCTGCTCGACCGCGTTCTTCGGAGCTTCAAAGATGCCCGGAGCATCATCACAGAGCAGCGTGCAGACCGCGTCGCAGAACAGGCCCATGACAACCACCGGACGACGTACTGACGACGACTGCTCCACCACGCGGACGTATGGAACGATCTCCCCACACTCCGACGACTGCCTAGAGTCCAACGAGTCCTGATCCGCGTCACTCGACCGGTCTGAGTACTTCGACCGGCGGAAACTCCTCATGAATATTCCTCCACGGGGTCTGTTTAACGTTGGAGATGCCTGCAGCCGCTGCTTTGTGAGCATCTGCTCAGCTCTCCGACTGTTTGGGATCAATCCCTCCGGATCCCCGACCGGTCCGCTGACCTTCTTAGCCACCCAGTATCCAACCGCATCGTAAGGCAACGAATCGGACACCTGAAACACGTCCGCTTCCTTCACGGGCAGCTCGCGGTCCCGGGCGGCAGGGGTGTAACAGAAGTGAGCTCGCACGTAGAAGGAGTCGCCGACGGCGTTCTTTGCAGCAGCCAGGTTGTACCGGTCGTCGTCGCGGTCGACCACAAGACGCACCAAGTCCGGAGCCAGCTTCTCAATCCTCAGCAGGACGTCCTGCTTGCTCAGCGACTTGACAACCTTCCCGTTGATAGCCACGATCCAGTCGCCACACGTCAGACCAGCGGCTGCCGCAGCAGACTTGGCTGTGACGCTACGAACGAACGTTCCCGACACGTTTCCACCACAGACCGTGAACCCAAGCGGCTTACCCGCATCAGACTTGAGCGAAACAGTCCGCCTGTTGAGTCCATATGGCGGCATCTGATCATCGGCGAATCCTCCTCCAGAATCGCGCATGTTGAGCTTGTCGTCGTCCAGCGTGTCGTACAGCGACTGTTCGTCCGGACTCACATGCGAGTGGAAGCTGTCTGGATCGGACGACTGCTGGAGAGGGACTGAGTACGCCACCGGTCGATTCTGCTGCTGCTGCTGCTGCCGATGCGGCAGAGCATCCTCGTCATGCAGCACCGGTCGTACTGACACCGGCGGATTACTGTAGACGGTCTGCAGACGGTTTCCCAGAAGAAACGGCGCCTGCTGCACGAAATCCGGCAGCGGAGTCTGACGAGAAAATGACGAAGACATCGCCGCCGGATACTGGAACACCGGCTGCGGAGAGTGTCCGAGTGGAGGACCACTGGTCGGTTTCAGTACAGCATTGGCTACGGGCAAGTTGTGTGAAGCTGGCGGAGGACTTGACTCGCTGCTCATCTTCCGTCCAACGCACTCCACGATGTTTTCTGCCGAAGCCGTGGTCAGCTCAGCGATGGCTTTGTGGAACAGGTAGTCACTGGTGATCTGGTTGTCCTGCAGGGAGACTTTCTCAAAAACGAGAGGCTGGGCCGGACGGGCGACTGGTGTCTCCTGGACTGACTGAGACGACTTCTGCTCACTGACATTCGTATCACTGCCCTCAGTCACAAAGCTTGAGTTCGAATTGGTTTTCACAGGTTGCTGCTGCTGTGGCTGTTTTACCAGCGAGTCATCGACGTTGTCATAGAGGTCGTTGTTCTTACCGATGCCAGTATCCGTCTTTTTCTTTTTCACTTTCCGCTTCGAAGTCTTCCGCACGTTGTTGTTGCGCTGGTCCATATCGTCGTCCTCCCAGTGATGATTCTTCAGCGCCTGGCGCGTGATCCAGTCCTCGGAGTCGACCTCAACCTTCTCCACGGGTGTCGAACGGTCCTTTGACCTTTTCTTGTGGCTCTTTGGTTTTTCCTTCTGGACTTTGGCGGCTGGTATGGGAGGCGGCGGTCTTCGCTTGACGGTGTCCGTGGATGTGACTGAGGACGGCCGGGACAGCCTCGGCGGTCTGGCAGGGGGCGCAGTCGACCCGGACACAGTGGTGGTGGAGTTGAATGACGTCACACTGACGTCAGAGCGCATCAGACCATTCTGCTCGTCCAGCCAATGCTGCAAACTCGACTCGGCACCAACGCTGCTCTGACTCGTCCTGCTGCGAGGTGGCAGTGGTGGCGGTGGTGGTACAACCATTTCTTCCTCGGTGAAGGAAGACTCCACAAAAGTATCAAACGACTCGTCGTCAAAATAGCTGTCGGCGTCTTCTGCCAGTGGCTCCAAAGACACCTGGACATCCGGAGCTCTTTGAACCAGTACAGGCTGATTTGCTACCATCGGCTTTCTTGCGACAGGTGGCGGGTTGGAAGATTTGGACTTGTTCTTTAAGATCTTCCCCTTGTGATTACCTGCTGGATCCTTCTTGTCTGATACCCCCGGCTGTCCAACGGTTTGATTTGTGACTGATGGCGGTGGAGTTACATTCCAGACGCTGGACTTTTCGCTGGGTCCCACCGAGCTGTAGACCGGAACAGATGGAGTGGCAGCACTGTTCACTGACAGACGATAAGCATTGTCAGTAGGGGCGGTTATATTTGACGCAAACGAGTCCCGACACGTCGACGCATCAGCACCATTTGCCGAGTACTGAGTCCGTGATATGTTCGAGTACAGATCCGGCTCAGTCGGCTCCACCGCAATCAATCCGGGGCTGCCTTGTGACTGCTGGAATCCATTCTGGGGCATCACGACTCCCGGGTACCCGGGGCTGAGCTGTCCGGGGTACATCGCGGTTTGAGGGGGAGACGCGAAGATGCCGGGAGTGCTGGCGACTCTGGTGAGATTCTGTGCACTGTTGGCGGCACCCATCAGCAGCGGAACACTCATGAGGGACGGCGAGCGGACACACAGCGGCAGAGCGGCCTGGCTCTGAGTCAACGTCGTGAATCCGCGAGCTCGGATCTCCATGGACTCACACAGATAGCGGTTCCGTTCCGCCGCCGCGTGACGCAGGATCTGCAGAGAGACCGTGTCACCGTCGGACGTCAGGTCCGCAGCGCGGTTCCCGTCGTTGTCCTCCAACACCGGATCACATCCGGCCAGCACGAGGACTTCGATCACCTTCTGGAACTCATTGCGAGCAGCCAGGTGCATCGGAGTCTCACCGCGAGCGTTCTGTGTGTTCACGTCAGCGCCGTAGTTCAGCAGAATCTTCACCGTCTCCGTGAAATCCTCCTTCGATTTCATGCCGAATGGGTCGTATCTGTCAACAGACATCACACCAAACTTAATATAACCATTGCTGCTAGTAGTGAACTACCATCATTTAAACCAGCTTGCTTTCTGACACATTAGTCCACTCCAGGGTAAACTGGGTCTCAAAGATTGGCAAACTATTCCTGTGTAATAAAAAAGCATAATAATAACGAAAAATAGGGCCCACTAAAATAGGAGTGGGTCAGCATGCTGGCACCATCTTGAAATCACCGACTATCTAACTTTCTGCTCTGAACTGGTGGGATTATGTATAGCTAATAAGAAATCATGACACAATACAGGTATGCAGACACAGTCAGGCTATAGCAGTAGTGAATACACAACATAGATGTGATAAACGTCAAAAAAATTATAATAAACGTTAATAAACGCGTTTATTAGGAAAAAGATTGTAAATATTTGTAAACTAAACGTAAACGTACACAGAGCGTAAGTTTGAATATTAGGCCTATTATTTGGATAATTCCAAATTCCATTAAAAGTTTTTTCATTGTCAAAGAATGTCTTACTCCAGTTCTGTGACAACCGTTTTACAAAAGCGCCCAGAATTCACTCACTTTAATCTTATAGCTACGTGAAAACTAAGTTGAGTTGTCCTGTCCACTAATTATTTTCATCGCTGTCATAATTTTGCTTCGTTTCGCTCATGTGACTTTTATTGAGATAAACGTTGACAAAATAATAAACGCGTTTACAAAGATTTTTTTGTAAACGCTGTAAACGTTTATCACATCTATGGTACACGAGCAGCCTCCAAAGGCGGCTGATAAGCAAAATAGTAATACAATGATTGGAGCAGTGCACAGTGTCAGTAATCAAGCTAAAACAGAGGCAAGGAAAGCCCACAAAAGTTCTGAAATGCACAACATACTTTGAGCTACTAATTTAATCTTTCCTAAGTGACTTTTCGTCCGCAGTTACTCCAACTTGTGTCAAGTTCTCAAGAGTTTTGGAAATTGTTGCAGCAGTCTTATCATGTGACTATGACTATTCCTACACATTTTTCCATATTGTGGTCTGTCATCTGTGGCATTCGTGCACCCTCCATAAACCACTCATTCGATTTCGATGCCATTTGGCAGGTACATTTGAGGATTCCAATAACACATTTTGTTCGATCGGGGTCGAAACTCTAAGACAAAACATGCAACTGCAAATTGTAACCAGACAATCAGTCCTACGGTTAATACAAACGACCGATTCTGCCTCCTGCGAAATTACTCTGTTCACTGTTATTGTTATAACACATTCAGCATAGTATTAAAACTGTATCGTAACGATTACTCATTCATGACAGCGCAGTGTAGTGGGGTTTCGCCCTCCGAGTCTCGTATATCGACGCCGGCGCCACAGTGTTCCAGTAACGTGTACACAGTTTCCGAGTGTCCGCACTCTGCGGCTACGTGCAAAGGCGCCTTCTCCTTCTTGTCGTAACATGGAACCTTCATGTTGGGGTTCACCTATATACCAGCAACACGGCTACTTCTGGCTTGCTGTTGCCATTACATTATCCATACTTACAAGAAATATGAGCTAATGCTCACGAGATGTGCGAAATCCTATAGCAGTTCCGGTTCAGTAGTTTAGCTGAAAATTGGGGTGTTCACGCTAAGTTAATATACAAATACCAAATTCTCCGCGGCGCCACCTTGTGAATGATATAGACTTGTGACACAGCCCGAAATCGCCAAAAAAACCCACAAAACCCCCTATTTTGGCGTTCAAGGTCATTCAAGGTCATTGATTTCAATGGCAATCGAGAGCCAGTGTACGATTTCCTATTAGCGATTAATAGTAACCTAGACCTTATCTCACACCGTTACTGAGATACAGCGACTTATTGGCCAAAAACCGCAAATTTTGCCCACCCCCCTCTCATTTAGCGCCCTCGTTCAGGGTGACCCCCTTCGAATTTATGGAAAAGCTTTACGGTTCCTGAAACTAGAGTCTTCCAGGCAGCCGACGGTGAAGATTTGGTGATCCTATCTTGCACCGTTTTTGACTGATCCACCTGTGTGACAGACAGACAGACGGACGGACAGAATTGCGATGGGTAAGACGCGCTGAAAGCAGCATCTGCTTTCGCACGTAATAAAATGAATGGAGGTCGTGGGTTCGACTTCCAGTCAGATCACCATCAAGAGAATGTGAATGGCTGACTCTCCACGAACCAGTAAACCTGGTTAACCATTTCATTATACACTGTGCTTAGAATAAAACACACCCTTACATTTTCTTTTATATTTCCGTGGAAAATGGTTAGATTTCCACGAAATTTTCAGGGAATGTTCAGAAGGAAACTAGTATTCCACCAGTGTAAAAGCTAGATATTCTTTGTTTTCGATGACGTCATGATGACGTCATATTTTCGTGTTTCTAAATTATGGGTTTTACCTTTGAAGACAGACACTAATAAATGTTTGTGAGTCAGCAAGAGTTATGAAGCCGCAAATTTGTGCAAGATGTTTCTGGACAATGGACAGAGAATTGGATAGTAATGGAATAAAATTTGTAAATAAAAAAGTTGACATGTCCGGCAGTATCAAGCTGTTCGACTGATAGTGGGCAAGTGGTCATTCATGCAGTAACACAATGCGTGAACGCCTGCCAACATCAACAAAGTTAAAGATCTCGCACTCAGTCAAAATGATAAACCATGAAAACAGCACAATGGAAAATTGTGTGACGAATTAGCATATTTGGGGTTCAGTCATCACACTGATCAATTTACTGTTTTAACATTTTATCAAATGTCTCTCTTCAACAGTAAAACCCATAATTTACAAACACAAAAATATGACGTCAGCATGATGTCACCGGTAGCAAAGAATATTTATAAGTAAACTAATTAACTAATCAGAAAGTTGTCATATATTCATCTCTGCTGAGTGTATCCTCCACCTATTACCAGCGGTAATGGGCCGCTATAGCGAAGGGTCGCCATAGCAAAGTTCGGACTAAAATTCACGTCGACAGACGTGTCATTGCGCTTTACATTCACATTCACCAGGGGGCGAGAATTTCACGTGTAATTCAGTACGATTTTATGCTTAATATTAAAATTACGGTTTTCGCTTCCAGTTACGGTTAAGATTAGGCTTAGGGTTTGGGTTTAGGGTTAGGGATAGGGTCAGGGTTAGCATTTTTCAAAGATTTATGTGACAAAAATGAACACCATAAATTAGTGTACAATATGGACAGACGAATCATTACGCAACATTCACACTCACCAGGGGGTGACAATTTCACATGTAATATAGTATTGTTTTGTACTTAATATTAAAATTACTGTTTTCGCTTACTAAGATAAAGGTTAGGGTTAGGTTTAGGGTTAGTGTTAGGATTAGCGATCGGGTTAGGGTTAGCATTTTTGAAAGATTGATATGATAATAATGCACACATTATTAGTGTACAATATAGGTAGTAAGTTCGATGGCGGTGCATGTGCCTACAAAAATTGCCAACGGCTGCCCGTGACGGTCTACTTAGACCTGAGGAGCTAGTTGGTCGACTGGCGATCCGTGAAGCTACGGCCAAGGTCGTCAGTCGTGGTTAGTTGTCGCCATAGCGAAAGCCGCACGGCACCTTTCGCTCTGGCGGCCCTTCGCTATAGCGGACCCAAACCTTACCAGTAGCAAAAGTTGTCAGTGGCAACAAATAAGAATGTCAAACATTTGACAGCCAAAAATGATCCAGTTTTTCCAACAGGACTAAGAACAATTTCGGCAAAAAAGCTGAGGAAAATACATAGCAAAAATTTGCTGTCCCAAAACTCCGCTAGCCTGTCGGCAGTTGTTGAAACTGCCTGCCTACCAAAATGTAAACAAATACATGGTAATGTACAATACCTCTGCAAACTGGCAGAAGAGTCGTACAAGGTTGGCGTGACCCTCGCGAGCCGCCATGTGGATAGCCAGCGCCCCATGCTGGCCTTTCGTATAGACCTCGGCAGAATGCTGCAGCAACAGTTTGACGAGCTCCGTGTGGCCGTAGATAGTGGCGGTGTGGAGCGGAGTGTTGCCGGACACGTCACAGACATTTACTTGAGCACCGCGCGATAACAACATCTTCACCATCCGGTAATCAGCACTGTACAACCCAACCGTGTGTACAAACACGCATGTCAGTGCCAAATTAAATTTTTTGGGTCTTAACCTAAGATGGATAGACTTATGGCGTCCTTTCCACCCTCCTTCCTTCCCACCCCATTTCACTGGCATAGCCACAAGGAAAAGCACTGAGGGTACGCGCCCCCTAAGAGCCTACTCGGTTACTCAAAACAGTGCCTGCCAAAAATGCACCAAAACATTTTATTTTGACACGAAAATAAACATTTTCCAGGGCCCTTTCTATGGTGGGTAGGGGACCCGGACACCCCTCAACAAACCTTCCCCTTAGGTGCCCCCTACATCCAAATACTGGCCACACCACTTCCCCATTTTCTTTCATTTTCCCTCCTCTTACAACTCCCTCTCCCTTTCTGGGTCGCACCTGCTAAATATAGTGACTCAACCGCACTGCAATATGTTCTTTCAAACTGCGTGTTCCCAAAAATGCATTAAAATCTGCTGACCGTTTAATTGCATGGTGAAGAGGTCGACGACCTTTGTGATCGGCAACATTTATATCTCCATTAAGTGTCAGTATTGCATCGACGGTGTCGTGATGGCTGAAATGAATCGCAGTCAGTAACGCAGTGGTTCGCTTACGGCGTCGCTGGCTCCCACACTCAAACACACGGTTGACATCGGCATGATGTTTTATGACAAAATACCGCAGGATTGTCGGATCAGGCAACGACGCAGCAAGCAGTAGCGGAATTTCTGTCTGTCCGGAGACCAGCCGCGGGATTTCGGACACAAGTAGGTCAGGAATTGCTTTTCGGTCGCGGAACTGCTTTACCAGAATCTCGCTGACTTTCTCGATGTCATTATATTCGATGGCTGCCAGCAGGTACGGGCCATGTGTCTTCCGACCCATCACTGAAACATAGTGACATGTACACTGATTAAAGATCATACGATACAAATGTTTTTATTTTGTTTTCAAATTGTACAAAAGAAAACAGGTAATGAGAAAATTTAATTTAATATTGCTTGATGAATCAATTAGCCTGCACACATCAAATCAAACTTAAAACTTTAATTTCTCACTAAGTATAGGCCTAAACAATTTAACTTATCCAGTTTTGGTGATGAGATTGTGCAAAAAGACCAAGCTAATGGTATGAGTAATCTAGATAAAAATGTATACAGAGACCTGAGATTCAGAGGGGCCTATAGTTCCAGAATAAGCTAGCTGGCCTGAATTGTTTACATTCAAAGATGGGTATTGTCTCTAAACGAAACTCGATACCTCAAGATTGTCGCGATCGACTAAAGTCAAAATATCGATGCTAACGCTAATTATCTTCGCAACAAAACGAAATGTGATCGCACCATATTAACAGAAATTCTCAATCAAAACATTCACCTGCAGCCTTTAACTAGTCCGCCCGCAAGGCTGTGTGACAGGTTTACTGTGTTGTTGATCAACGCCCGTGGGCTTACCTGTATGGCACACGGTCACGTGACCATAGAGCACCTTGCAGGCGCATCTAGGCCGATGTTGCCAAGTGAGTGACCCGCAGGCGCCACCGTGGGAAAATGTATGATTTGATGCGCCCTCGCTCGCTCCTTGCAATGGATCAAGCCCCTAGGCGGGGAATCAGTGCGGGTTGCTTTCCGAAATTAGATAGTTCGCTTTGGCATGTAGTCTTGCAAGACTTGCACTTCACGTCGTAAAATTACGTGTATACGCAGGGCTGGAAAAATAGTCCAAAAATCTGGGAAAACCTAGGTTTTCAAAGTTTAAAAAAAACTTTGAGAAACCTCAAAAGTCCTTTTAGGTCTCTTTTGTTTGCTGTGAAATTCATTACATATCGTATTTTATTTAACATTTTAATCGTGATTTTTGATTACTTCATCTTGTTACTGGTATACGGTAGTTATTGGGTCGTAATTTTTGTGCACGGTGTTCATTGGACACTAAACCAAAAAACTTAAAAACCTAAAAAAAATTCTCCTAAAAACGCAGTTTTTTCCTCTCCTGCGTGTACACAGTATTTTGTACTACATCCATAGTCAAACTAGCGGTTGTTGGCCGCGGCTATATCTCTAGAGCTATGCAGCACAACGCCCTTAATAACCTAAAATTTTTGAACAAAGATTCACATATGGGTTATTTTGTGTTCAGGGGAAAGTACCAGATATGAAATAGATGCCGAGTCCAAATCTGAAGGGCATCACAAATAAATTCTCATTTTGCTGAACCCGGTATCTGTGAATCTACGAGATGTATCAGGATTTTACGGTACTGGTAAATTTTATTCAAAAAGCCAAACCATTTAGTAAAAAATGATCAGTGGGTAACTGATGTGCAGAGGCCTAGAAGCGAACCCGTACTTGTGCCCAGAGTTTACAGATGTTTTTGGAAGTCACATCGCCCAATAATGGCAAAAAGTAGCCCAATTTTTATCTTTTAAATGTAGCCCAAAGAAAGCCAATGATTCAAAAGTCACCCAAAATAGCAAGCCAAATTTTAGGTCTTTTTCGCTTTTTCGCCTAATCTGGCAACCCGGCCAACTTCATAACATTTGCTAAGAAATTTACGACAATAAAACCCAATGCAAACACATTCAACTTTTGTTTTATTACACACATTGATTGATGTTATCATCAAACATAATGACCTGTAAACCACTAGCCCTAACAGAAACTAGAACTTCACACATTCAACATCCATTTATGTAATGTTTAGCTATCACAAGTCGGAAAAATCTACCGCTGTTCGCATGAAAAATCAATATAAAACAAATGCTACAGTGTCGATCACAAAATCACACATACTCACTGAAGTCTCGACAAAGCACATAAGACAGTCTTGAAGGGTGTTCCAGGTCTCTCGAAACAATTTCTACCAGGGATTTGCAATCTCTGCAAATATTGCTCAATAGACGATGAACAGCATTATTGAGAATTTAAGATCAGCTTTACCTGAACATGAATTAAAAATAAACAAAAAGCCTTGTCAATGTTTCACGACTAAAATATCCCACTAAAACTGAACCTATCTACTGTTTCCTAAAAACACTGAAATTTCAGGATTCCTAAATCTGAATTCATGGATTTTTCGAAAATTTCTCATGGCATTTTAAGGTCAAAGACAATTTTCTGGGGCATGAAAGCCAGCACCTAGACAACTTATACATGACTAAAAAGCCACTTTGCAGCACACAACAATCTAAAACCTCGAATCCATCTGAAATATTCGGCAAAGAATAGCACAGATATCGGCATACAGCAAGATGATGAAAACACCCGCAGACGCTAGCAGCGACGTCACATGTGTACGCTAGACAAGCAACGGCAACAAACCTGACAGAAATTCAAAAGAAGAAGCATGTCTAGTAGCGGTGACAATTAGCAGTTAGTCATGCCGAAAGCCGATCGGCCAAAATGTTCACATTCACACATACCGCACTGATATAAACATTTCCATATGCACACAACATAAAGTTAAAAACATAAGCAGAATTCAAAGACCTGCCTGCAATACAGTTATGACTTACCCACAATAAACACAACTTTTATACTTAAAATTATGATGTGGAGCACCAGGTATCGCTTCTGTAGTGAACACCGCATCACCATAAAATAATGCACGAGTTTGCTAACACCAAACAAATAGGGCTGTCGAATTAATGCGCCAAGAAATTAATCACAATTCATGAAACAAAAAAAAACACCGTTAAAAATATGGACATTAATCGTACGAAGCAAGATTAACAGAAACGGCCAAAAGGGTGCTGCGGTTATTTGACAAATGACAACAACTAACTTCAAAGTCAACAATTAAACAAGAAGAAATGCTATCTTGCTTTGATCACTGAATGTCAGTTGTAAATCATCACTTGATGGCAGATTTAACTGTGGTCACATCTTGTATGAGCCGTCAACAGCAAAATGTTAAAACACACTAAATTGCAATTAAAGTGCGATTAAAATAAATGACCATCGTGCAATTAATGCAATTTGAAAATTTAAATTGCATCGATTGACAGCCCTATTAACAGCTGACTGTTTCTGTTGGGTTACCACCTAAAACATTTCTTTCTACTCAGTTAAATCTAAAAATATTGAGAAAAAAAGAAAATGCCAATACACAGCATTGATGCGTGGACATAATGCAAAACCAACATTCAATTAAAAGTTGATACACGTGATGGCAACAGACAAGCGGTGTACATAAAACAACGTGGATTACTTCAAACGACAAATCAGCTTGATTCATCACGCATTTGTACGCTATGCCATGCAATGATGAGTGATCACAAACAAAAAAAACGCCAACAGCAAATTTAACACAACATACACTGTGTCTCAAAAAAGCATCCCTGACATTTTCGACTGTAACTTGAAAACCAGTTACCAGATTTTGATAATTTTTGGTACGAATATTCCTGACTCAACTTGCCATCAAACGACCATTCAGTTTCTCACCACATTTAACGTTTGTTTTTGCACTACCTGGAAAAAACACAACCAGCGAAATATCACTTTTCATCCAATGCGATATGACTGCTTAATTAACATAACGCGTAAAAACACATTTTGTTCACATTTCTGACATTGTGGCTGACATTTCATTCAGTTGTCCATTTTCAACTGCCTGCAGTAAAATTGTTGGCCCAGTATGCTTTTTTAACAAGCTTTCTCCATTCATTGACAGCAGTATCGATAATGTTCTGCTTTAGACCAATCCAGGCTCTACCAGTCACTTCTTGACTTCACAAACATTCCAAAACTTCATCTTGTAGTCACACTGCTGCAAAACAGTCAAACCTTGTAATAGACCTGCTGTTGCGGCCCACAGATTAGGATAGATGGAATTTATTGACGTTTTATCATTCATTTTAACACGTATTATGCTTTCCACAGGTAGTGCGAAAGCAAACGTTGGGTGAGGTGAAAGCAAAAACACTTATTTAATAGCCAGTTGTGTCAAAAATTTTTCTGCCAAATATTATTAAAATCTGCTAATCTTTATTCAAGGTACGATCGATAATGTTGGGGATGTTTTATCAGGTTTTCTGTTTATTTGAACACATATTTTGCTTGATCTGCTTTCCGTAGGTAGTGCAGAAGCATACATTGGGTGAGGTGGGAAACTGAACAGTCATTCAACGGCAAGATGTGTCTGGAATATTTGTACCAGAAATTATTAAAATCTGATAGCTGGTTTTCAAGTTACAGTCGAAAACGTCTGGGATGCTTTTTTGAGACACAGTGTATGCACACAAAATAACACTTTAATTACACTGAGTAATATTCATTGAATCCAGCTAACTACCGCCACACATGAGTACGGTACAGGATGGCACCAAAAACTGTTGTAGCACTTATTCAACTACAGCCGTCATGAAGAAAGCAAAATTCCGAATATTTCTGCAACATTACTGCTTTGTGTACTGTTAGTATTAATGACCGAGTCATTGCACCTCACACGGAGATCATTACTAACAAAAAAAACTGAGGCTGTAAAAATTAATGATTAATTATCATTAGAAAAAATTGTCAAATCAATTTTATATCGATAAAAAATTGGACTTCTTAGGACCACATCGTTAATCTGCACATTAGTTTTCAATTATGCATAGGACACAGATTGCCAAATGTTGTACTGGCTGTATAGTGTCAGTTTTGCAGCTTGCATTTTGTAAGCCCCAAAGAGTACACTACTATTTTGTTTACAAACAGCCTCTATGGACTGCATCCAGTAAGCTTTTCCAATTTTGCTGTAGTTTATGAAGGTCGATAGCAACCAGTATTTGAATTCTGCAAACTTTTATGATCTCTGTAACTGAATACAAAACTGTTCGAAATTAACGCATCAATCAAACTTTGTTTTTGGAGATTAATCGATTAAAAGGATTTTCATCAGTGTCAGCCCTAAAAACACAATAATTCTGTAGCCGACTGCAAAAACTACCATTGTAATATCATTTTCAGCCACCATGTTTACTGTACGATATCTAAGGTAGAATGGCAAAGCAACATAACTTTTGTCGATGATATTTCAAGAAAATTGAAAACTACTTTTTATGCAATGCATTTTTCAAACTATTTCCCCCAAAACAAAATAACACCCAGATTTGTTTGCTATAATTCATTATGTAATAAAATAGATATTTGAGTAGCATTTTGAAGAACTTTGTAGTTTGTAGTTAAGATGTGTTGCCATAGTGAAGTATAGAAACAATGCTTTGCTGCTCTGCCCTCGTTATATGAGAGCATTTTGCACAATACCTAACTGTGAAATTAGCCCGTTTTAGTGCCACCCTGAACATCTGCGCATACAACTGCACAAGTACAGTATATATGTAGTGTAAGCAACTGCATCAAATGATTAACAGTCCTAGCAAGGAAGTAACACAGTCTGCAGAGTCCTGGAACAACGGCCTAGATCTTGGCTACCTTCTCCGCAGCGACCATTGGGTTGTGCTTACGGATCTCGGACTGCGCCAACTGATGGTAGTCGAACGAACATTCGTGCATATCGGAGTAGCGGTGGACGCTGCAGAAATGACCCCCGCAGCGACAGTCAATACCTGCAGCATATGACCACCATTCACCCGGTCACTAGATAAGTTACAAAAACAAGTGAATGTAGCATCAATATCTGCACACAAAAAGTAAGATGTAATGGGAATAGAGCCTCCAATACCAGTATACCGAATACCGGGATACTGGCCTAAATGGCACCGGTATTGATAACGGTATTGCACTGTCCAATACCATAATTTTCAGTATTGGCAACTTCAGAAGTCATCAGCGTGATACACTGGCAATCTGCGACGTCTTGTTTAGCCGGTTACTGTAGGCACCGCCGCTGTACAACGTAGGCCTACCAGTCGCCGTCCGTGCATCATGTAGGCTGTACTCAGAGCGCAGACTGCACTGCACATTGCTAAGGATGCGTGAGCGGTTGGGATGCTGGATGAAGTTGCAGTGTCATTCGACTAACCCACCGTTACCTAGTTAGAGAGGCTGCGGGCAGCAAGGGTCGCTGAGCCTATGAGTCACAATCACTTTGCACCAGTCATAAGCTTACGTTTGATTACCTAGGCCTAGTTAGAGACCCTCAAAGCAACATCCGTAGAAGCAGAAAGAGCATTCACAGCTGAGGGATTTTGTGCTCTAAGCTACGTTCGTCGCTGGGAGATTACACTCTTAACACAATATATTTTCTTAGGTCAGTCAGTCACTTTATTCTATAATGCTTAACGTCAGATAAATCATGAATGACTTCATTAGGGAGGGAGGCCTATAGGCAAGTATTTGTATAATAAAAGATGCACTACAGAATTATTGTTTACAACTTCTTATTCCTTGTCGACTTCTGCCAGTCAGATTAAGATTTTCTTATCAACAACAGCGCCATCGAACGAAATACCGGTATCAATACCGGTACACTGGTAATGCCTTTCTTGAATACTGAAATACCGGTATTGCCAAACAGCGTCGGTATTGGAGGCCCTCTATGGGAAGTAGATGCAATAGGGCAGAATTACTAATATTGTCAAAGCTAAGTAGAATTGGTATCCTTGGATGACGTCATCGGAATGTCAAAAGAAACTGTCCATTGTGAAGAGGCAAAAAAACTCTGATTGTAAAATACAGATGGTGTAGTGTGCTCGCGCTTACTTACTGACTGTGAGTGATCACGTGACTATCATTAGGGGGCGTATTATCATGGCAGTTTGTTTATGTTGCACTGCAGTGTTAAATCCTTTTTTTATTGAGTTTCTTGATTACACTTTGCGTTTAAATGTGTTTCTATATTCTACAGACGGGCAATAAGAACACTGCAGTTGGGTTAATTAAGCAGCTAAGTGAACTGAATGGCGACATATTGGCAAGTCCAGGAGTTGCTTTCAAAAAACGAAAGAAAACTGTACGATTACGAATCGTAAACTTTGCTAGGTTCTAACGTTGCATGGACTGGCATTACAACTGGCTTTTATTAGTAAGCAAGCAGAGTTCACAGCAGCCATCTTACGACTAAAATTAATCTGCTCATTAACTACCGTGCCCATTGTTATTCACAGTAATGACACGATTAATTATTTCTCCTGATACAGTATATTTTATGCTCTTACAGCAATTCCACTAAGAAAGCAACAAGCTACGACATGCCACAGCTTGATCACAAAGTGAACGTGCCCCACTATAACCCGAGCCAGACAGGCCGGCACTTGATTAATAACGCAAACTTGTCACGGACTTTGTTTGCGGACTTTCCCCCGTGCATTTTAACGAGTTAAATTCCATTACAGCGACACAAATGGGTTCGTCGCGGACTTATCACGGACTTTGTCGCAAACATCTCAACATGTCGAGACATGTGTCCGCGACTTTCGTGATTTGTGTCGGCGACTTTCACCGAAACTTCATGGTTTCATGATTTGTCACCGTTTGTGTTCGTGACTTTCATGATTTGTATCCATGACTTTCAACGCGGGGAAGTTTCAGTGAAAGTCGGTGTAATGGAATTTGGGCTTAATTAGTTACAACATTAAGTTTTGATCACACAGCGTACCCGTCAATCCGACTCTTTTCCTGCAAGTATCACAACGTTTCTTCTGTGGCTTGGCCTTGCCGGCTGAACAGTCTGTTAACGAGATGCTAGCCATAGCACCAGTGACGTCTGCTATCAACAACAACCAGACAGTGTGATGTGCAGTCTTAAGCTACATAATACCCCATTTACACGATGAAGCAAACATGAAGCAAACGTATTCAATATATATGTGCACAATGTATGCTCTAAGTTTGCTTCATCGTGTAAATGGAGTATAACTAAACTAAACCGAACCAAACTGGAAATATTTTAGTTTGGACGAACTGACCAAAAGGCAAGCAGTAAAGCATCACAGTAGGTACCATCTAAAGGTGTTAGTGACTAAGTGACTATGTGCACGTATGCACTAATCAATGACCAATGGGCTCACCCAGCTCACCCATTGGTCAGTTCTTCAAAAACTAAACCGTGTCAGTTCAGTTCAGTCACGTCACCTCTACGCCGTTTCTCATATTTACAATACAAAATCATTCAGTTAAAACTTGATGCAAAAAAGTCGAGTTGTGTAATGCGTATGCCTGCATACAACGAGACCTTTGATCTTTCAACCCCAAACACTAATAATTTCAGCTGTGTTCCAAAATGCACCTAACACAAAGTTTGGTAAAAGTCCACTAAGGAAGGTCAAGCACATCACTAAAAACATCAACTAGTGCATAAATACTGCTTCTGGCACTGCCTGCAAACAGGGTTTTCAATAGCGGACGTTATGCCCAAAAATTTCAGCCCGTACGCCCAAATTTCAAGATGTGGACGTCATGACGTCAAAATCAATTTGCTTCTTATTACATTTATTTGTTTATAATAAGCTGGAAATTGAAGACAGAATCTGTTTTCTAATGTTTCATTAGTTCAATAATTTTCGCTGACTGTCGTGTTTCTGAATACTTCATTTCATAAAGACGTGTCACGGCAACCATATTAACTTATTCTATGAACATTTCTGATCCAGAAACTGCAACTTTCATTTTGCATAAAGCTACTAAAATTGAATGTTGCTCGTTTTTACAAGAAAGCCCAGCTATCGCTGTGGAAGATGCGCTACAGTCTATATAGTTCCTGTTGCACTACTGACCTTCAAGGTCAATAATTTTCATGTCATTTGAAAGCCAAAATGTGACTTCCTATTAGTGATTAATAGGTAACATGGCATTATCTCTCACCGTTTCTCAGATACAGCAACTTATAGCTTGAAATTTTGCATTAAAAATTGCATGGTTACTATTGACAGCCTATAGGAAGTTGCGAGCACCCTATCTGACAGTACAATCGCCGACCCTCTACGACTTACCGCTTTGTCACGATACCGCATGATTAGCATACTATAGTGCGTGATGACTTTCCAAGGTCATCCAAAGCCAATGATTTTCATGTCATTTAAAAGCCAATGTGCGACTTCCTATTAGTAATCAATAGCAACCTAGGCCCTATCTCGCACCATTTAACCACAATACATCCGTGGCAGACAGATCGACAGACAGACAGACGACAATCGTGCCACAGACGCGCTATTCAGCATAGCTGTAGCGTGTAAAAACCACGACCTATGTTGGTGGAGCGTAAGTGATGCATATGTAGTAAGCATCGTTTTGCATTAAACTTTTGCTTGATTTTTACACGCGAAAGCAGCTATGCTTTCAGCGCGTCTTAGCCATCGCAATTCCGTCTGTCTGTCCGTCCGTCCGTCTGTCACACGGGTGGATCAGGCAAAAACGGTCCAAGCTTGGATCTCCAAATCTTCACCATCGGCTGCCTGAAAGACTCTAGTTTCAGAAACCGTAAAGCTTTTTTCATAAATTCGAAGGGGTCACCCCGAACGAAGTCGCTAAATGAGAGGGGGGTGGGCAAAATTTGCGATTTTTGGCCAATAAGTTGCTGTATCGCAGTAACGGTGCGAGATAGGGCCTAGGTTACTATTAATCACCAATAGGAAATCGTATACTGGCTTTCAATTGGCGCTGAATTCAATGACCTTGAACGCCAAAATAGGGGGTTTTACGGATTTTTCGCGATATTGGGCTGCGCAAGTCTTTATCATTCACAAGGAGGCGCCACCGTCGCCAACGCCACACACGCCTATGGCCGATGTGTATTATGGTCCCGATGGGCCGAGTCCAAGTGATATGCA
>Ga0056128_1003472_pt1 | contig 19337 bp, 12 predicted proteins | sample WorMetLIZISLAND2_FD_71113 | JGI IMG/M metagenome (GOLD analysis project Ga0056128, IMG submission 71113) | Marine gutless worms symbiont microbial communities from Max Planck institute for Marine Microbiology, Germany - Olavius geniculatus... ... | reverse complement strand
AAATCAATGTGTTACATTCAGATTTGGCAGAATTTGGGGGTTACGCATATTTATGCAAATTAGGCAAAGAATATTTAAATGCTTCAGTATGCAAATTTGTCGTTTATTTTCTACAGCATTTTGAAACTTTTGACGTATTACACGTCTTTCTACCACTAACCATTGCTGAGTTATCAACGCTCAAACAGGTCCGGTTTTTTTGGCCCACCTGTAGTACTACTATGCTAACAAACATAGCCTAGTGTTCCTTCAAATGTAAATTTAACAAGAAAACAGTTTTCCTCGACATTTTTCCATGATATCTGGTCAACTCCCTGACTTTCGCCTGACACTGTTGTCAAATATCTTCACATTTAACAGGTTTTCCAACTTCAACACACGCAAGTGGTTGGTCGCAAAGTATAAACAGTTGTATCAGCTGACACGATTTGCACGATGAGGCACAAAATTAATCTCATCTGTACTGGTGGCGCCTAACCACTATTATTAACACAACGTGAAGCACCAGACAAGCAATACACATAGGTTATTAGGCCTCCCATATTATGCATACACCTCGTAGTGACAATTCATCTAATATTAACCGAAAAAGCCCACGTCTCTAAACTGACCAACAATGTATCGAGTGGGACGTTAAACCCTACTTACTCACCCACTCATTCAATCACTAAAAAGCTGACAACACAAGTCGATTTTAGTGCCTATCTAAAGGTTACGTATCAAACGCCACTATTCAGCACAGTGGATTTCGGATTGTAGGCCTACTGTCAGTAACAACGGTTTTTGTTTAAGCGGCCTACTTTGCAGAATTAGCCCAGATGAAACGTTCGGCTGGTGCCGAGAAGTAAACTCTACTTAACTAATGTATGATTTAAACTTACTTTGGTGACTAATCACAGGAGATGCACATATGACTAGATCGATGCAATTATTTCACTCATCGAGTTTCATACACATGCAATATAATTGGTAATTTTTACTAGTCATAACTACGCTGATCTCAAGATTAAGAACGAGTCAATACAAGAGCTGTCACAACTGTCACATTAATGATTTTAACGAATCACAATCAAATAATTAAATGCTTAAGAAATTTTAATGCAACTGCAGTTATTTCGATTTGCTTCAACATTACACAAAAGTATCAACAAATAGTACGTGGAAGTAAAGATAGCAAAAGAGAGCAAAAAGCGACAGATCTATCCGACAAACTTGTGTTGCATGACCCATGCTATTTGTGCTGTTAAGTTCAAGTTCCATGCATCACTCTAATTTTTGACATTTCACTGTAAATAAATTGAAGGCAGATTTTCAGCTGCAAGATGGCCTTCTGTTTGAGGGCCTTTACCCCCCACAAAAAAATTTGGGAACGAAAAACATGAAAATTTTGGCACAATTTCGGGCAACTTCAGACTCTGACCACAAATATCTCCAGAACAAATGGAGACGTACAAAATCATAAAACTAAGTGATCAACTGCGATTCTCCCTGCGTTCGGCAAAGAAAGGCCAGTAAGCTTTGGTCCACTACCAACACAGATCTAGAGGTGAAATCATACCCAACCAAATCAACTTTTTCGAAAGAACAATATTTCGGCTAGACCCGTCAGGAGAGGAGAACAGGAGGGGGTAAGTTACCCCAGGCCCCGCAACGTTTGGGGGAGCCCACCGTCACTCAAAAATACAAAGTACACCAGAATGCGCCATTTTAAGAAGAAGAAGTCAAACATTATCCCCCTTGTGGCTCTTGACGGGCCTGATTTCAGCCCCTACAGTGTGATGTGCCCTGAAATTTGTACATGCGCTAGAGAATGATCAAGGCTTGTTAGCCACCGGGAAGGGGGTCCCACCAACAATTTTTCACAGTGGGTGAAAAATGTCTTAAAATACAGTATATTAGCCGCAGTAACTTTGGTGTCAGGCGGAGTAACCTCATGAAACTTATCCATGTGATGTGCCACCAGGTAAGGGTGATTTTGATAATATGGGTACTTATGGAGGGCCTGCACACTTAAAATTTGGGAGGCCAAAAAACGCCCAAAAGTCGATGCGATTTTGGACAACTTCAGACTTTGATCACAAATATCTCCAGAACGAATGGGGATATCGGCAAGTGGAAAACGGCTTTATTAACTATGATCCGTACCACATTAGGCAAAAAACTGGCGAACTTTGGTCCACTAACATCAGATATTACACGGCTAATGTTTGCCCACCATAAGTCGATACTGAGCATTCTGTGTATGCTAAAATCATATACACTGTGTTTCAAAAAAACGGGCACCCTTTTTATTTCTTTCATAATTCACTCAAATGATGATTAATTTAGAGGACTTTTGAAGGAGTTGGTCGACTTCATCACTCGCATAACTGTTAATTCTTATACATACATATCATTTCCTTTTCAATTTCAAACAGAAATTTACACAAACCTCCATTAACGCACGCATGCGGTGGACTAGCTGGTCCAACGTTATACCAACAAAATAAAAAAAACATCAATGAACGTACTCAGTTCAGGTATCACCAATCACTTCAACTAACAACATTAAAAAGTTCATATAAGCACCTCTACCTAGAACAAATTTAAAATGCAAGAGGGCTGAACTAAAGCCCGAGAAAGAAGCCAGCAAACGTCGTTGCTTACAGGGGCCTATATTGTGCCATGTATTTACTTAAATTATTTATTATACTGTTTATAAACACGATGAGTGGTCCACTATCAGCTATTTGTGACAAAAACATGTTTAGTAGATCACAACAGCAGTAAAACAGTCCACCTTTGTCAGTCACTTGGTTTAAGGAAGCACTGAGAATGCAGGACTGAAAAATGCTGGATATCTGCAGCAAATGACTACAGAGATCTGCACATAAATACGAGTTGATTTCTGAAGCAAGTTATCTGTTCTGTTTTGTTGTAAGCATTGTATTGGACAGCTGGACTAGTACTGCGTTAGACTACTAAAGCTAGACAAACAAGACAAGCTTTAAAAAATCTGCAATGCTAAACAACCACACGAAGAAGTATGACAGTAACTGCAAAACAGCAAGTTTATTATTAGCAGAAGACATAATGCTCCCTTATATCAACTACATGATACCTGACGCCCAGGCCTTCTACAGTAACTTTAGCACATATTTGACCCTGAGTATGTGGCAGTTCAATCCACTCTGGAGATATCGCAGCAATACATTTTTTACACATGACCTTGCCCTGTCCTTGACTTGTGACCTTCGTGATGAATATACACACAGGGTGAGGCAGGAAAAACGTGCCACTTTGCTTTTGTCCATATCTTCGCCAATTATTGACCGATTTTCAAAACTCTTATTTTTCACTAGCGCACTCTGCAGACAATTTACGATAATGTGATTATTACACATCCCATGACATGGTGAATTCGTTTCTACACTACCTTGTAAAATATCAATGAAATATGCATACATAACGATAAATACAAACAAACATGTTAGGAAAATTGAAAAGAAACAAATCAGATCAACATTGCAGTGAATGGTCTGTATGACATTAGACTCTGTGGGTATAACACAGTTTAGTGTCATACGAATCATTTGTTGCAATGTTGGTCTGAAGCGTTTTTTCATTTACTCAAATTTTTGTTATTATCATTAGTTTTTCCTTACATTTATATTCCACAAGGTAGTGTAGAAATGCATTTACTGTCTGGTGTGATATATTATAATCATATTATTGCAAATTGTCTGCAGAGAGTGCCAGTGAAAGAATTTTGAAAATTGGTCAATAATTGGCGAAGTTATGGACAAAAGTAAAGTGGCACGTTTTTTTATGGCCCACAGTGTATATTCACATTATAATCTGAAACTTCAAATTTAACCGTGACACTTCAAGCCATTCAGAAGACAAGAGTCTAATAGCTTCTGACAGCTAACCTCGCATCAACAACGATCTTGATCCCTGACCTTTGATCCTAACCTTCAAAACCTAACCATTTGTCCTTCAACTCCACTAAATCATCAACCCAAGTTTGTTTCTCAGATATTGCCCTAAGAAACTTTTTAAGACAGAAGCACTTACGAAGGGATAGACCAAGAACATAATGCCTCTATTGACACCCCTCAATGTTGGAGGCAAAAAAGCTCAACCCCTTGGAAGACAAGTACCAAAGGCCAACAAAAACAAAAGCAAAAGAAAAACACTGAAATTCAAAGCAACAGGAAAATTTCTCGATTTTTAGCATAAACGCGATTAAACATCTGAAATAAACAGCCAGCAGGTACAAAGATCAGCAAATGGCGCTGACAAAATCTAACAAACCAACAGAATAAACCAATAACCAAACAACGATTAGAGCTGTTACGATGTGCACACTTATGCTGCAGTTCAAATCAGGGCTTCTGCAATTTTTGAGATCTGACAATCTTTCCATCAATACTGTAAAAACTTCACTTATGCACAGAGGAATATTCGCAAACAAATTCAATTGTGCAAAGCAGTTCACAACAACAGAGGGCTTGGGCTTTAGTAGGTTTAATTGCCTAAAATATTATAAAGACAAAAGGAAACAGTTTGGAGCTACTGTAGATTTCAATAAAACTACGCACTGGCATCTGGAAATCACTGCAAACGTGAAATATGTATCAACTGAACTAATAACCATTTCAGTCAAATCAAGCACAACTGAAAGTCTCTGAAGCAATATCATTCTCCAGTCAACACTCAAAAGTGTCGACTTTTGGCACAGAACTACAAAGCAATTAAAATTCAATAAAGCAACAGAACTGGTTACTGTGAGAACTACCAAAAATTCCGTGAAAGTTGTCTGTTATGCAGCAGAAATCTTCAGAAAGTTTACGGAAGCCATAATTTCAAAATCATCTATGATTACCGTAACAGCCCTTGATTTTGGCAGTCAAAAGGCACGGCAAGAGTCAAATGGAATTATTCTAAGTAGAAATCATGATATTAAATATTACTTCCACGTTGTGTCATAACCTTTCCAGTTAGGTGGAGGAGAGAGATAAATACGGCGGCCTGAGACCATGATGCTGACGATGCCTCGGTAACCACAGCGTGGAACCCCTGACTGTAACCACAACACAAACAACACATTAGCAGTGATCAGAGATCTCAAACCTCCGCTGAGATGCTACTGCCACCTAGTGAACACAATGCACTCAACACACAGCAAAATTCAGAAACCTGGAGCTGGATTCTAAACTGAATTGTCACCAAAATCTGAGTGCATGCTCCTTGGACCACACCCCAGGCCGCTCCCACACCTGCATAAAGACATATCATCTTGGCCACTGAAAGAGTTTTAATCAATCAACCAAACTTGGCACCAAAAAGTCAAAAAAGTACAGTTTAATAATTAACAGTCAGTGATTCCATACAACCACTGTTATATTTTGTTATGTATTCATTATTCAATAAACAGAGAGCATATTAGTTTTTCTTATTTGTATTTTGTCATTATTTTTCGGGAAACCAAAAAGCACCCAATAAAAATATCCAAATTTGCGTGACAACATTTGAGCAACAAACAAAAATTAATCCAAAAAATTGATTGCTTAAATGTCAACAACCAATAAAATAAAAAAATTCATACAGTGGACTTAACTTATTCATCAATTTTTATTTATTCAGTATTTATACAGTAGAGCACAAACACGTGATGTGTGTGTCAACCTTAACGTCGTCCATGATTCCAAGCAGTTTAGCGGCCGCCTTGAAGCTCACGAGATCATTGTATTGGACACGTATCGTGCTGTCTTTTGATGGCCGCAAGCCCGACATCACTTCAGACGCTGACAGCAGAGCTGAGCCGTAAACCTTTTGCTCAAATGCACCATCATAGTTGTCCTGCCCACCAAACATCAACATCTCTACTGCTGTTGCAAAGATTCCAAGCGTTTATAAGGGTGTTTCTAGTGTTTTCATCCCATTACAACGTCGTAAATTCAGATGCACTGCTTTCTCAATCCACGAAGCGGAACAACTCGAACATTATCATCAAACCGCACAGACCACACACTACATTATGCTGCAGATGTTCCCAACTTTGCTGTAGTCTAACTGGCTTGAATTTAAACTTAACTTGAAGTGTCTCCACACTCAAATACAAACACAAAGACAGGGAGGCCCATTTTCCACAGTTACACCAGATATGACTGGTCCCTTAAAGAAAAGTCTCATAAACTGTAGTGCCAGTACTTATTACACCCAGTGCCCTTCACAGCTTACATTATTTGCAGCTTCTGTTCAACCACATCCTGACTTACAGGAGTTACACATTATCCCAATCTTACTTAGAACGGTAGACCTTCTCTGCACCAGCATCCCAACTACGTGGCTGAATAAGACATCAACTGGAGTTACGAGCAGGAAAGTGGTGCTGACAAACCTTGAGAAGATAGGAAAGATCGAGTTTTGTGAATGAGACAGGTTTGACGTTGTGATGAATAAACTTGAGATGTTTCTCGTAATATTGGCCCCTGACACAGGAAACAATCAGCCACAACTAACTGACAACCTCCACTATGGCCTTGACATCATAAAAATAACGATGGCATGATTTTTATTAATGAAAATTAATGCCAAAAACCAAAGAATAACACATTGGTTAACAAAGACAAAAAGTGAAAAGATAAGTCAAAACAAAAATCACATTGCATAATGTCACTGCTGCAGTGCTTTGCAAGTACAGTATATCATTTCAACCTGATCCCGCTAGATCTGATCATTTTCCACATGTAGCAAAGTCATCTGACGGAATGAATAGTAGATGCAGATGATATATGTGAACAATGTCACCTACTTGCTGACTCCAATCTTTCCGAAGGTGCTTGTGCGAGGAATCTCAGGCCGGATGCAGGCTCGGTCAAGCCGCTGGGCCGGTTGCCTCATCCAATCATCCCAGAAACTAACAGCAACAGCGTCACAATTGACGTTTTAACCACAGCATTCGTCTCTCAAGTGCTTCAACACTTGTGGCAGAGCCACAAAAATGTGTAAAAAGTACTGCAGTGACAAAAGTTTACTTTGCAAGCAATCTAACCAGAAGTTAATCTGGAAACATTAGCCATTTAAATGAAAAACTGAGTGCATGTGTATGCATGGTCACTCGAAAATTATTCCACAAACAAAGCCAAAACAATAACTACTACAACCAATATGAAACCACTATCTCTGTCACTGCTACTGATTATCTCACAAATTTTTGGCCTACGTGGCAACTTATTTATGGTTTTGCTACAGGTCAGGCCACATTCAGATTTCCAGGAATATAAAAAAGCAATCACTAAACACATCACGTACAATGATAAAGACGAAACAGACATAGAAGCATACGTGATTGGCCATTTTGGTTCCAGCTCGAGCCAAAGAGACTTCTCGAGCATCCAGCCAAGACCAGGGAAGAAATCTGTTCGATACAACAGTTCTACAACGCAGCAAATGATATCACAATGTAATTGAAATAAAAAACGTAACAATTAGTAATGATAAGATACAGTATAAAATTATTCACAACAAGAAATATTATTAAATTGTGATAATCTAATGTACTCCTCGCATGCATTATTTTTTCCTGTATTCTTCTAAGTGCTTTTTCATTCATTTTGGCTTCTACTAGAGACCCCACGTCTATTTAAGATCCATCTAATATTATACTAATAGTGACTGGTGTCGAGGTCGTTATTGGAAAATGTCTGCCCAAAGTTCGTAAAATATTGCCCGACTTTAGGAACTGAAGGGAAAAATTTCCAATAATGGTCGATGATGCAAGTTGCCATTTGCCTTGTTATACCTCAACGCATGCATCTGTCTGGCACAGTTATAAAGATATGGCGCTTCAAAGATAATGGTGTCACGACCTTGACCTTTTAAATTCACGTGACGTCAACAGTCACATGACTATTCGACTCATGGTGGGCAACTTACTATGGGTGGTCCATTGTGACCATGCATCTATCTGGCACCATTATCGAGATATAGCGATTTGAAGTTGTTCCAGAAAAGCTCTTCTAGGAACGGAGGTCGGTCGTTGGTCATTAACTGGTTATCGGACGGTCCTCAATATTACACTAATCTCATATACTCCTCTTCACTATGTTCCTAACATAGTGAAAAGGAGTAAAAATCAGCTAACATACACTGCTGCAAGAAAACTGCATTCAACATACATCTAAAAATCTCAAGATCTACAAACATCATGAATCAAAAAGATACAGTCTTGAAAATGAGAAATGAATAAAAATTAAATAAATGCTTTTCAGGTGAACGAGAACAAAATAAAAAGAAAAGATCACTAGGTAACTAAACAAGAACGGAAATAAAATTCTCTTCAAACTAAAAAAATACCAAATGCTAGTACGTAATGCTTGAAGAAAACAGGATCTAAGCAAATGCAACAGGCAAAAATCTGTTAAGTATGTAGACATTACCTGGTTCATCTGACACTAACTCCGCCTTTCCATTATCATTCCACGCAGACACACACCATAATGATAGATCCGCGTTAAGAACGGGATACGTGGCGAGAAAATAGTCGAAGAAATCAGGAGATATGTCGAGATCATCTGACAACAAATCAATCTTTATAAAATAACCATAAAACAAAGAAGACTATTTGGACCAAAATGTTTTCTTTGCAGGTCAACTTTACTCCGAGTTATTCCAGGTTTAATCAGTTATCAAAAGTTGAACTTTTTTGTATTTTTTTCTAAAAAATGTGATTCCTTTACCCAACCAACAAGGCGAAAGAAAAAAAGGGATAACACTATCAAAAACAGTTGAAAAACTAAATGCAAAACTAATGTATGCTGCTAAATAGACAACCACCTAGCATCACCCATCATAAGCAGAACCGGAAATGCATATTATGCTGCAATTAACACTAAATTTTGATTAAACAATCTACTGTGCCAGAGTTATTCTGGACCAAAACTATAAAAATGCAGCTGTCACCATTGAATAAGATTTTTACAAACTACATGCCCCTCTTGTCATCAAAACAACAGCAAAAGACCCTTTCAATGCTGACGCAGCAATACTTTACATTTGCTACTGCCAATTTATCGAGAGTTCAAGGCACATGATTCAAAGCCTGCAAGATATAAAATAAACATTTTAAGTGTACATGTAAGTAAGGAGAGTCCCACTGTATCCATCACCAGTCATTTCACTAACTAGTCTTTACAGGCAATCACTTACATTTACAGAAATAAAAATTAAAAAAAAATCAAACTAACCAACACAAAAACACAGTAACAATAATGATCCAGCTACATACCCAAGCAGTTAAGAACATACAAAATCTAACTAATTCACTAAGACATGAATAAAAACACTAATAAATACCCTAAAACCGAGTTTAGGTGCAGTTTATACCATCTGGCCCAAAAGTAAATCAGGCCTATTCTCTAGCTCCTTGGCTCACACAATGCTAACATTCTGAGTACTTTATCAAACATTTCAATACAGACAAACAGACGTAAAAATGCCAGGGATGTAGTTCAAATGTTAGCTTGCCTTCAACGATGATAGCGGCTGAGTAGTTGAAGTGGTGAAAGACTTGGTTCAGCGCCCACCGATAGTGCCGCGCTATCAGGTAATAACCACGGAACTTTGAGTCCTTCTTGCTCAGCTGTATCGCACTCCGGTCCGGATGCTGAACACATCCATTCACAGTCAGCGAGTAAGGTTTTACGCCCTGCCCGACAAATATAGGTCATTTCAGAGACGGCCTTTGGAGGAAATGCACGTACATGTAATAACGAAATAAAAACTTCAAGCTTTATAGAAAATTTAACCTTTATGAAACACAAAACCTATAAACAACCTAGACCTAAAATTGTAAGAACTGCCAATTCTAAGTGTGCATATGTAACAAACAGTAATAATCTTTCCTCTTATCCTCAGACAGCCATCAATGTCAGAATGTGGCTGTCACAGTTCACATGCACATGCTTAGGCTGTAGACATGAGAATTATCACCAAAAATGCAAAATTCACAGCAAATTCATGGCATTAATTTATGGCCATGCAATGCATTTATAAAACATCTCCCTCGAATCACTTTTTTATGTGATGCAACACACATTGACAAAACCTCATTATCAGAGAATCTGATACTCAAAATATATTTTATGAAATACTCTTGTGTTACGTAAAATTCACAGCAAAGACATTTGCGGTATCATGTCCACATTTTTGGACATTTGCTGAAGACACAATAATCTTCTAGTAGTAGCACTGTATGCAATTCATTACCAGACAAGCGCACTTATTCTTACATACTGCAGAGCAGTGCACCAATGCACAGACTGGACTGCATGTAGGCCAGATTGAGTCTAGAAACTGACTGGTCAAAACGGCCCACAATGGGCTAGGCTGCATTGATCCAAAACTAGAAGAGCAAAATTTTCACAGATACTCTGAAGTTGACCTAATATCCACTAACACATTTTCACTGAACAGATCTATGGCCATCTAATCGTTTCATATAGCACCGGTTTGTTCCGTAAGCCACAAGTTGTGCAGTTTTTAACTCTAAAAATGGTTAACGAAATACAGCGGGTGTAAAGTCATCAACATGGGTTGAAAAATGAATGCACCAGACAGAAACACAAAACCAGTTGGGCAAAATGAGTTAAATAAAAATGAAAAGTAGCAGCATGAAAATCTGAAACAGCAACATGTTTTGACGAACACTCAACCAAAATGAGCTAGCAATATGTGACTATTATTTAATACAAAAGACTCGACACGTCAGGACAGACAGATGAATAGACCTCAATGTGTGTCAGTTGTTTGCCATAGGACTGAATGACGCTCGCAGTCGCAGAGTGGCCACAGTCTTGTGACACTATGATGGGAAATTGCTCAGCCGACGGACGATATCTGCACAGAATAGACGAGCCTTGTTAGCAAATATGATTAATAGACTTGCCAAGTTCTTCTTAAGCCAGCAGTTAACTTGCATGAATATTTTCTTCATAAGTTCTCTAGAATTTTCTTTACATATCAGTGGATAACAGTTTTTAATCAAAATCTTTGTACATCTGAAAAGCTTTCGTAAGTTCTTGCTAAATACACCCATTCACATTTCACAGCTCACAAGCTCGTAGGCCTATGTGTCAAAATCACAGTAAAAACTTGCCAAATTCCCAGTTAAATGTTTATAGGATGCCTAGTTGCCTACATTGCCTACAGATCTGTAAACGTTTTTTTTCACAGCTACCATAGCATTGCAGATGTCCAACACATCACACAAACAACTCATCATCAAAGAATCTTAACACCCAATACTCATTTTGTGAAATTCTGTTTTGTTACACAAAACTCACTACAACAACATTTCAGTTTACCGTGCATGTTTCTGTACTCTACTCTGTACCACTGTGTCTCAAAAAACCAGACAACTGCTACATTTTCAAGTAACTCAAATAATGTAGCAATTGCCTGGTTTTTTGAGACACAGTGTATATTCTGTGCATTGCACGGCAAAATGCATCATCATACGCACTTAAGCAGCTGGTCAATGCTGCGACTGACAGTAACACGATCACAGGCCATCAGCACGACCGCGATCGCAGGAATGTGCGGCGTTGCTCGTAATGTGGCACTTGACACATCCTCCTTCAGACGTTCTGCAACACCCAAAACATGTCCAAAATATATCTTAGTTATATTGGACACCAAGGGCAAATACACTCAGACAACCCTGAGGAATTTTGTGGATCCCAAATATATAAAAATATTTGTATATTATGCGATGAAACTTATGACATTCAAGACAACTTCAGGTTATGGATACAGGACCTCACTGGTCGCAGCAGATATCTCTGGACTAACAAAATGGTTCAGAGAAAGTGTGATCACTAGTGTTGCTACGGTTTTACGCTGGCCAAGGTCGGTCAGTTTCGGTTCAGTTTTGGGGAAAAAACCGCGGTTTCGGTTCTGTATGGTTCGGTTTTCTGACTAGCACCAAAATCACTGTCGACGTGCAATGATAACGCGCCCCTGTGCACCTGCCAGGGGCGCTTCGGCTGCTCACAAATAGAAGCCTGCCAGAGCAAACTCCGTGGGAGGGTGGGCGACGGAGCATTACTGAGAGGGAGAGAAAGAGAAAGGGGAAAGCAGACGAGATAGTTCCGACGTCTATGCACCGTTGCAGACTGCACAGCAAGAGATAAACTTGAAACGACACGTGCAGATACATGCACGCAGTCACGTGGTCGGTCTGTCGCCTAGCAGATGCTGCACAACATTGACGGCCGAGTTATAAAGCTGCAAACTAATTCCGTAAGTAAGTAAGTAAGTACCGCTAAGTAAATCATAAATTTATATAGCGCATAATGTTAAAGTTAACCATTAATGCGTACTTGCTTGCATCGTGACAACATGCACGTGTGGTCCGCAATGTCCGACCTTCGACGGCCGCAACTTGCCAAACAACAGCGATGGCAAGACGTGAAATTGCACGGATCAAGCAAGTCGTATCAGAAAGCTTTACCCACTAAGATGCTTCACCCCGTGGACGTCATATTCTTGGTCCATCTGTTTTCACCATTGTGCACAATTTTATAATGTGCAAAATATCAAGGGCGACACGTGAAATGAGCAAAACATCCAAAATTTGAGCTCAACAGACAGTGGGTAGTAGACGTTTATCATGTGGGCCTACACAGACTGGTAGACCAGAAGACGGAAACGGACGCAAAGACGGGAAAGGACAGAGGACAGCACGTGCAGAAATGTGCAGACGAAATTGTGAATTAAACTGAAAGATAATTGCTGTGCAAACCTATACAGCCTTATAAAGGTAGACTAAATACAGAACAGAGACAGAGGACAGCACGTGCAGAAATGTGCAGACGTGGTCGGCTGGTCAGCAAGGAGAGACACAGAATGATGACCATAGTGAAGACATTGTTTGTAAAGATTACTGCTGCCCTCATGCATGTTATAGATTATCAGGACGTTGAGTGCAGGAGGCAAGTTCATGGAATATTGTGAATTAAACTGAAAGATAATTGCTGTGCAAACCTATACAGCCTTATAAAGGTAGACTAAATACAGTCTGACTGTATTTAGCAAACACTGCTTCTCTGAGTGACATTGGCACTAATTAGTTAGTTGTCAATGGCCATCTGCCTTCCTAGTACCCACACTCCTCTATGGCCACTCGTGCGGTGTACTATTAGGACTAACGTTCACGGCATTAGACATTAGAGCTGCGCTGTCAGTGTCAAAAAAACTGAAACCGTCAATAGAGAGCCTAAAACCGCGGTTTCGATAGGGTTCAATATTGCTAACTTGATAACTGTAACAACACTAGTGTTCACAATGGTACCAACCCTCCCTTGACCTCAACTCATAGTAATGCTGAGTAGCTGCAGAAAAGTAAGCCCGCTAACAGAAACTCGCATTAGCAGTAGCAGCTGCTGATACTACTGCTGTTGTTGTAACAGCAGTTGTTGTAGTGTTGTTGTTGCTGTAGTTGTAGCAATAACAGCACTTACTGTTAACAATGACTGCTTCAAGTTCACTGCGTGCCTGCTGCAGTTCATGTCTAATGATGTTATGTTCGAGCGCCTGCGCCTTCAGACGTTTCTGTAGCTCAGCAAACTGTTCTACGATCTCCTCGCGACGTTCTTCCACATCCTTAACAGACAGTCAACTTCAACACATTTAGCATGGATCAAAGTCATGGACAGTGCTCTGTAAAAAAACTGTGTAAAAAGTTATACACAGTAAAGTCGAGATTAAACCCCTTCTACACCATGACCACATAGTGTTAAGCATCAAACAAGGTTCAACTAGGAGCTAAAGTGCTACATCTTTTCTTGCTCTGGTTAACACAAAATCTTTTATTCCATGTGAAATGCAGCCTGGTTTTACTAAAACGCAACACATGCAAAACAAAACTGTAACTAAAAAAAGTGAAAAAATAAAGACTCCAAATACTGAACAATCTTGGAATATATAAAAAAATTACACAATATTTTTATTGTGCAAACTAAGGTTGTTAAACAAAGTTCGGATTTGCAAACTTCGAATTTCAAGTTTGAATTCGTATTTGTTTTTCAGCCCTTCAGAGATTCGAATCTAAGCATCACTAATTAGATGCAGATGGTTTTGCCTTGAAAGTGGAGCACAGCAGCGATGGCTGTTACTTCAGCAGTGCACTGTGTGATGATTTCTTTGTTCTCTGTGGGCCATCAATTCAAGAGACGCCCGCCACGTGTTTGCTTACCTCTCTCCTTCCCTCCCCTCCTTGCATACCACCACGGAGTTCAATTACTCTCCCTCTTGCACTGTGCCCCTGGCGCCTGTTGTATACTGATACAAGCTATCAAAGTGACAAATCTTGGTGGCCCAGACACAGAGCAGACATCAATCGACGGCAATAGAACACCACATGGTTTGACATTCTGGCTGACTGCACTGTTGACAGACGTGTGGCGTGCATGCTGTGACCTTCATCTCGCCCCACAGTGCAGACGTCAAACGCAAATTGCTTAAGATTCTCCACAAATAAACGAAGTTATAAAACATATAACATAACATAACATAACACATAACATATTTTATAAACGAAGTTCGAATTTAATCCAAATTTTAGCGATCAAAATTCGGATTTGGAAAAAAAACGAATTTAACATCCCTAGTGCAAACAACGTCATCTTATCCTCCATGGTCATCAATAAACTAAAATAAGTCCACCAGATTGTGCCATAAGTCAAATAAACAGAAAACAAGTCACAGAAAAATTTTAGACAAAATTAATGACTTTTCTTCCCACCATACTAATTGCTTCGAGTCCTCTTTTTATCCTTGCACATCATAGTGGCAGTTTTATACCGAAAAATCAACAACAATACGTACTTTGCCAGGCTGCTTTGACAAGATAAACACGTAAGTGATGACATTCCAAGCCAGGAATATGGCGATGACAGTGCAAGTAAGAGTACGACGTCTCATTACTTGATAGCAGGAATGTCAATTGTGCTGCACGAGAATCAGTCATAGAGCCCTCATTATCTTTGAAGTTTGAACCACACTGATCAAACTTTCTACACAACAACAAATCAGCACATACACTGTCAGAAATTATGGCTTTGTCGCTCCTTTGCCGTTTCGCCCAATGGCTGATTCCCCCCTGGTTGCCTCAACGATAGCTAAGACATGCTATAACACAACAAATCAGTACATATGCTGTCAGATACTGCAAGTACCACGTGATGCTTACTAACATTAACAGTAACAGTGACAACGGCTAAGGGCAAAATGCGTCTAGTGCATCTGCATCTATGCAACTCTTATCAAGTCAAACCCTTAACATCAGTCGATACCCTATCCCTTCCTCTAACCCTATCCATAATCTTTCCCTTACCCAAAACTGAACCATACCTGCCCTAAACTAGGGTTGTTAAAACCGTCCATTCATTTTGACCAGTTAAGCATGAGAAATATAATAGTTAACTGTGGTTATAAGGTCTTGTTGATGGGCGCCACATCAAGTTTGCTCATGAGTGATCAAAAGTGGGAGATTGTTGGATCACGTGGCACGTCGGCGGTCAGCCAGGCGTGCAAAGTGAAGTGCAGGTGACCAGTTGTCCATTGAGTGCGGAGTGGAAAGAAGGGAAAGGCATGCCAGCATGGCATGTCAGTTGTCTGTGGTCGTGAGGAGCCGCCATCTGGGGTCAACACTTTCCCACAACCAGCGATTGACATGGCTGAGCATAGACAGAGATAGGCAGAGAGACAGACAAACAGGGACAGAGACAGGGAGGGAGAACAAACAACACGACATGTGCAGAAACACACAAGGTCAGTCAGTCAGTTGTTGTTAGCAGCCCCACAACGACTATGTGATACCAATGCAGCGCCTGCCCCTATCCATGTCGCTCGCTGTTGTTGCAATAAATACCTATTATGTAACGGGTCACGCTTTCTCACTCGCTGCATCACCAGCACCGCTGTCTGGCAGTGATTAGCAACTCACCCATTTATTCATTCATTCAAATGTGTCAAGCCTCACCCTTTCCCCTCACCCGGGGCATACAGCACCGCAAGAGATATCAGCTATGATCACAGCTGATAACACCTGCGATGTGGCAAAAAAAGCGGGTGAGAAGAGTCAAGAAGAGTTGTGGCACCGCGCATCTTGTCTCGTCTATGTGTGGTTAATGGTTAACCACATAAGTTGTTTTAAGGTTAGGATCAGGCTTGGGGTTAGAGATAGGGTTAGTGTTAAAGGTTAGGCTCACGTTTGAGGTAAGGTGGGCTCAGTTTACCAAGCTGGCTGACTTTACCACGAGACGAATTAATGATATTATCCATGTAATCAATCCACCATAAACTCCAGAGTCCAGATTAGTTTTCTTTTATTAGTTTATATCTTACTGTTGATATTTCCCGAGTCTGATCATGGCATTTTTCTGGGGCGATGGTAAAATGCGAGGTGCGAGGCATGAGGAGGGTATAGTGCGAGGAAGCGTGCAAGGAATTCGTGCAAGGATCAGGGTAATTAGCGAGGTGGCGTGCGAGGCCACGGTAGGCCTATTGTCCGCTATTGGAGAGGAGTGTGAGTAATAATCGGCGTCAAGGCATGGACCAAGCACCATCACTCGTCTCAAATATAGTATAAGCCTATCCAAGACGTTAATTTTATGAAAGGAAATGATTTAAGTGCAACCGTCAGTGCTCACAAAAAAATTTAAAACGTCATGATATACACTATCTATCTGGCTATAACCTTAAAGTTCATGAAAATAAATTACAGAAAATTGAGAACTATTATCATGCACAATATATCAGGTCGTTTCCACCTAGACAGGTGACTGTCTACAGAAAGTATAACCACCTCGCTATATAAGCAACCACCAAGGTCAACTCAGCTTTTTATCCCTACGGAGTAGGTAAATCTTGAAGTTCTGACCTACGTCCATCACACAATATTCATTTATCTGCAGTTTAATTGTCAGTTTAATCCGGTACTGCTCAAGACCATTGTCACTCAGTCGTCCCACACACACACACACACACATTATAGTACCACCGTGGGCAGAAGTTGCACCCCACCCAGGCGATGGTATCAGCGTTGATACGCTTGTTTTTCTGGGTGGGAGGTTCTTGCCTATCACAGGCTTGACATATGGACTGATCAATGTCGGCGGTGATGGTGTCGGTGGCAACCAGCTGTGATGTGACATATCATCCCGGTAATCACTGGTTATTACGTAAGCAGCAGTGCTGGCTGGTCACACTATTGACTGCTTCTCGGAGTGCGACGGCGTGTGTCACGGTGCGTGCTGTGCCTTTCATGTTGCCGTGCACTGAGCGCACTGTTTAGCACGACCGCCCGTTCATTCAGAATACTGGGTAAAGTGCGAGGAATCTATTTATAGCCAACCATTCGCGTGCCGCCTCGCATGCTCCCTTGCACTATACCCTCCCCGCACCTCGCATTTTACCCGACCCCATTTTTCTGGCTGTTGTCTTATTCATTATTATTGTGTTTATGGATAGGTAATTCCAGCCTGAACGGTAACTGGGCACACATAAAGTGGGCTCAGCTTACCAAGCGGGCTGACTTTACCATGGAACAAATTAATGATATTATCCATGTAATTTACCGACTATGCTGACATCAAAGCATTTTTACCGGTTGCATTATTCATTATCCTTCAGTATTGAGTCACGATGTTTGAATTTGAAAACGCATATACCAGCAACTACTGTCATATAAAAAACTAAACTAAAAAATTCCGAAGAACATGATCTTGCCGTCAAGACAAAAAATAAGTGTAATACAATGAAGGCATACGTTCCTTTCTTAATTGGCCAAGGCATTAGGTGGCATTTCTTGTGGTAGGACTACCATACTCAGGTTTCACACTCAATCCGAGAAAACTCAGCACACCGTTATAAATAAGTAGGTCGCGCATACGCAGTAGTACTCTGTGGTAATATAAACTCAGAGCGGATGACACCGGCCGCGTACGTCGTTGCCGTTTTCTATACATACGGCCGACCGTGTGAATAACACCAGTCATAAAAATATTATAAATGCTTATAATGTTAACATACCTTAACACGAATATCGTGCGTTAAACTATAAACGTATAAAGGAATAATGAAGGGAAATTGGAGCCATATAAAAACAACAGACTTTACACATCGAACGGGATGTAAACATTCAATGACGTGACAAAAAATAGTTAATCACAGCTGTGTTGTTAGAGTAATTAGTAGATTATTACCCGAATACTCGGTAGTCGTATACTAACCAACACGAGTACTCAAAAACTTATGTGTTAGCTGCAACAGTTTGATATCCATTTGTATTTGTACACATTTACATATTGCTTACTACCGAGACACATTTACAGTAATTTTTCAACGTTAAACTTTTACTGATACTTTTAATTAAAACTGTAAGTAAATTTCACACATTCTATATATTTTTAAAACTTCAAAACACAGACAAGCTAAGCCATAATTGCATTGTTACGTTTGGTTTTGACTTTTGTTTTAGACTAAAGTCTTAGCAGAACTTGACCTCACTCATTGGATGTGGTGTGGAAATGTGATTTCGATTATCAGTCGCGCGAGCCTCTCTATGTTTTTTGTTTACATCCGGTGCCGTGTGTATTCTGTTATTGTATGAAAATTTTTAATTTTATGGCGGTCTACAGTAACTAAACATACAACTTGTAAATTGTGCAGAAAGACGAAGAGTGGTAAGCGCTTTGCGTCTGTTGACATTAGTTCCTGGCGTTGTCAAGTTGTTCCTGTCTAGCAGCGTTCAATTTGGTATTGCGTCTACCTGCCAAAATTCGCAAATGCATATGACTTGATCGTCATATTAGTATTATGGTAATTTAACTTATCGTGAACGACTTGTTGTAACTAAGCTTGATTGTCTCGAACTAAGACGACTTTGTGTTGATTTCATAATGTGCTATAAAATAGTCTTTAGATTAATTAATGTTGACTTCTGTGCGTTTTTTCGTTTTGCACCTTCTTGCAGTACTCGTGGCCATGGTTACAAATTGTTTGCCGAACAGTGTACCCATAATGTATGCTATCATTCTTTTGCTAGGCGTGTTGTTGGCCGCTGGAATAGACTCCCGGCCCATGTTGATTTTTCCTCTCTCGTTAGGTTCAAGGCTTTTCTTAATCGTACTGATTTGTGTAGCTCGGTAGTCTAACGGTAACGTGTTGGACTTGTAATCCTGAGGTAACTCAGAGGCGCAGGTTCGACTCCGCACCAGGACACTGCCGGGTAACGACCTTAGGCAAGTTGTTCACACACATGTGCCTCTGTCACCAAGCAGTATAAT
>Ga0056128_1003469_pt1 | contig 19345 bp, 16 predicted proteins | sample WorMetLIZISLAND2_FD_71113 | JGI IMG/M metagenome (GOLD analysis project Ga0056128, IMG submission 71113) | Marine gutless worms symbiont microbial communities from Max Planck institute for Marine Microbiology, Germany - Olavius geniculatus... ... | reverse complement strand
AGCTAAGGGAGAGATTGACGATATTAGTGATAGTAGGAATAAGAACAGAAAAACATTCTTTAAGAAGCCAGGTAGGTATTGGATCTGAGTCAGATTGCTTGTTTGGACAACTGGACAGGAGTCACCGCAGTCGCAGTGATTTGCAGTCACCGCACAGCAACATCAGCGTTCAGCACTCAGCACTGAGCAGTAGCACTGTCAGCAGCGTGGTCGCGGTGGGTGACTGTGTGTGTGTGTGTACTGTCACCAAAGATTCGCTCACTCTATAGGCCTAATCTTTGCTGTCACTACTGCGTACATATGTGTCGCATATCATGTCATCTATCGAGGCCGTAAATTTGCTCGAGTTTTACGTTTCGCCTACTTTTACGTACAGTTTCCGGAAATGGAGTGCGGTAGAAGTAAACAAAAGCAGCGAAAATTTGCAAATATTTCTGACGATTACGGCGATGGTGATCTTGAGTTAAGCGACTCAGATGAGAATGTTGACGAAGTGCATGTTACACGTGAAAGCAAGCGAAACGTGTCGTACATTTCGAAGTCCGATTCTGGACAACACCCCCAAACAGGTTTATATGCTGTTTGCGCGAACACGTGAACCGTTTTTTTTACAACTTTTAAACCCACTAGCAGATGTATAGCTGCATTTGTTCATTTCATTGATGTTTCTTGTGATTTATTTTTAAAAATGCAAAGACCACATATTTCAACCATTTGCTAGTTGCTACTTATGTCCAGGCCCTTACACACTTTTAGACCATGTGAACAGAATCTTGTTTTGCCTTTGTGTTGTACTGAATTGCATAAGCTTTCATTTCTAGTTGATCACCTGTGCAGATTTTTTTTGACTGTTTTGTGATTTTTATTGTATATGCATTTGTTGCACTTATTAAAGACTATCTACTTACTTACTTAATTTATTACTTACTTAATTACTTACTTACTTCCCCACAGGACACTACATTTGTCTATTTGTTTTTTGGATACAGAACAGTTACCTGATGCAGACAAGTTATTCAGTGAAGTGAAAAAGTCAACTTTTGTCGATTCAAATGCCTCTAATGCCGACATTGACTGGGACAAGCTAGCAAAGTCTAAGTTGCCATTGGACAGTGAAGTGTGTAAGAACACACATACAGTACCACCGCCAAGTTCTTATGAGCCACAGTCAGCAGCACTAAAACCTACACTTGGAGATCCACATGAAACAGTACTGAGTGAAAGAAAACGACATGCTAAAGGCACCGGTGCAAATTCAGATGGTTAGTGTGTGAAATCTTTTTCAGAACATGTTAATTTATGCATTTGAGAGCACAGAAACATTTCAGTAGTTGAGTAATAAATGCATAGAAATAAATATGTGCTTCACTGAACAGAAGTATTGAACAGTCAACTGTAGACTTGCATTATTATTTTATTCATTTTGTCACAATGTTCACAATGCTGGTAAATGTAAAGGTAACCCATACTCAAAACAAGCATTGGGCCCGGAGCTGAGCCTGGTGAAAGGCAGTCAGCCCGCAGGTGACATAGTCATAAAGCCCGTGGTAGGCTGCCAGTTACTTGCAGTTTTTGTTTAACTGACAACTTTGTGGGGTTAGTCTAGATTAACATTATGTTAGGCCTGGTCCCCAAAAAGTAAATGTTTGGCATTAATTGATGGTGGAGCAGGACTTTTACATTTCATAGGAATCAAAGCACGGTGATGTAGTCCTCTTAATCTGTATTCTTCCCAAGGACTGAAAGCTCTTTGATCCATAGACACCCAAAATGTGATCAAAATTTAGCCATATGGATATGGCTCAGTGGACAAGAGAAGTTCAGGTGTGCTGATATGAAAAAATGAGTTTTTTTAAAGCAGATGATTTTTAAAATATATTTCTACTACCAAAAAGATGCATATCTTTTTGCAAAAATAATAATTTTCTTGGTTATAGGCCTATCCTGGAGCTCCCTAAGATCAAGAACCTAAGCAAGTCCATAACTCATTTTGAGTCCACAATATTATTGAACCACTTTGTGTATGTAGCGGCATCATACTAATAATATGTGATTTGCAAGTTATGGTCATACATTACATATACTATGTTCTGTATTGTATTTTCATCATGCAGATGCTGGAACTGGCAGCAAGATGTCTAAAGTTGCTGAAGATACTGTTACATGATGTTTTTTTTTATTTGCTATATATTCAGGCAAGCCTTATGCATGTTTGAGGTGTTCATCTGAACAGGGCCACCAATCTTGGGGGCTGCCATTCGGACTCAAAAAATTCCATACAAATGAACTTGCCAATTTGAACGAAGAAATTTGCTGCAAGCAGATGCATTTTGAGAACATAACCTTATACAATGCAGCAAATGCAACTGCAGCTAGGGCTCTGTCTTGGACTTGACTGGGGAGATTACAGCGCTCCCCCAAGCCTGGTTTTAAGAGACCAATTTGTGGTGGACAGGAGGAAAGGGAATGCAGGGGAAATGATGGGGAAGGGAGGTTGACTCTCATGCACAGTAGGAACAGGGCTGCCAATTTGCTAAGGCCAACCCTTTATTTATTTGTATCTATCACACTGTGCTGAGCCTACTAGTGCACTGTTTGCTGAAAAATGAACTCATGGTTACTGAATCTAAGACTTTGGCAGTCTGGCGATTATCATTCATTTTTGTCTCTGCTTTAAGTTTAACCTTATGCTTTGTGGATTACTGTATCTTGTCGGCAGAATACAGATTGATCAGAGTTTCAGACAATGCATGTTTATTGCCAGATTTTTAGTATGCTGTATTTAGTGTCGATATTAATAAACAAAACACTAATGGACAGCAAAAAAATTAATTGGTAATGATGTCATTTTATATGGATTCATAACTTATAAACTATGTCCCAAAAACAAGCGAAATTGTTTTTGTCATAACACTGTCAGATTTCCACCAATTTCGATAATTTTTGGCACAAGGATGGCTAACGTGTTAAAGTTATGTGAGGTTCACTCATTTTTCATGTGTCCTCATTTGTGTCAATGCACTATCGTGTTAAATGCAGATGCTGCACAGCTGCAAATTGTTACATTGCATGACAATAATATTACCTTAGTATCAGATTGTTCAAAGGTGCATTATCAGTTTGAAAGAGGGTGCCATGTGTCTTTGAATAGACTCATAGGTTGAAATGCAAGTTGACAAATTCGTCAAAATACAACCTTTATGTGTATTGTTTTTTGTTGACGTTTCGGCAATGGCTGCTGCCTTTGTCGGAACAAATGTCCACCAGGTGTCGCTGTGGCAGACAGTAAGTAGTCATAGATATGGCAGTCATCTTCATGGAATTCCTAGAACAGTCAGCGATCGCATCAGTTCCAGTTGAATGCAAACCAAAGTTGATGAACCGAGACGAGGGATCCTACCAACTTCCACACATCTATGATTAATTACTGTCTGCTATAGCGACACCTGGTGGACAGTCGTTTCGACGAAGGCAGCTGTATTTTGATGAATTTGTCAACTTTTAAGGGTGCCTTGTAATTTAATAATTTTGTGAAATTAAGTATTCTGTAGATGCTGAAAATAACAGACAACAAAATAGCTTACTGATGAGCTTAAAACATCCCTGATCGATGATTGGTCACAGTTGTTGATGCTACTGTTAGTGGCGTCGTATCTAAGCTCTTGTGTTGATGTATGTGGGGCACATTTTGGGCATAGATTTTAAAAATTTGGAAGTGAGATGTTATGAAAACTTTTAGTTTTGCTACATAAAACACATTTTAGTAATTCGTGTGCTTAATTAAGTCGTTAAAACATTTACTGGAGATAGCCTAACTCAGCATCATGCAACAATTTGGAGCGTCTGCATTTGACACCGTAGTGCATTGACATACGTTAGGTAGAGAGGAAAGCAAGTGCACTTATCAAATTTGGTCCAGATTGATGAAGTCCTGATAAAAACACTTTTGCTTGCTTCACAAGAGCTTAGATATGACGCCACTAACAGTAGCTTGCTTTTTATGGGTCAAGTTATAGTTGAGTTTTTTTTTGCTAAATACAATGTTTTCTTGAGAAAAAGGTGGCATTTAAGTGGAATTAAAAACACATGTAAATTCCACAAAAAATTTGTTTTTCTTTCCTTCCTTCTTTACTTTTTTTTGTTAAATTGTGACTTTCTTCTTTTTTTCTTGCTTCTTTTTTTCTTGCTTCTTTTTTTTCTTCTACCTGATATTTTTGCACTTTACTTTACTGAAAATAGTTTTATTTATGATTAATTTATATGTCAGGTAAATCCAGTCTCAGTTTGGGAAAAGTTTAATTACATACAAGGGGAGCTATGGAATAATTTACCTGATAGTTTGAAATTAATGCATTCTATATCTGAATTTAAAGAAAACCTACGCTACCACCTATTGTGCATGATAAATATCATGTTGACTGTGCGTGCACTGAATGTTTGTTTTTTTATACCTTTTTTTGTTAAATTGTGACTTTCTTTTTTTCTTGCTTATTGTATAATACTGCCAGTAATTGATTGTGACAAAGGGTGGCCAGCATTTGATGGGTGCATACCCTTCTGGCAACCCTCCTGTATTATTAACTGCTGTTTAGTTATTGTGTTTATTGTTTTTATTTCTCGGGATCCCGGGATTGCAAACACGATCAGCATTAGAAAAAGAATCAAGTTCATTGGTGATTAGATAATGAGTGATATCGAAATATGCATTTACTTATTTAATTTATGTTGATTTTTTGGTTAGATACTCTTTAGTTGTGTTTACGACTTATAAATATTCTATACGAGTATTTGTAAACAAGTTTTAGTATTTTAGGGTATATAATTGGAGCAGTCTGACAAGGATATTATTTTACAGTACAATATGATAATGTTTGGCATTTACCGGAAGTATGTTTTAAATTTTTTTGACAATTTGCGTGTTACTTTACATGTTATATCATCTTTGACTCGATTCATGGAACATTCGGGGGGGGGAACGAAAGTTCCATCAGTGGAACTTTCGTTCTCGGGAACTTTCGTCCCTTGGAACTTTCGTTCTCGGGGACTTTCGTCCCCTGGAACTTGCGTTCCCTGACACTGAAAATTACTGAACCCTTTATCCTTACGTAGTGCTTATAGTTCAGCGAAAAAAGCTCCACTTTTGTGTCACTCGCTAGACGTATATAGCTAGAGTTTCAGCAGGATATAATAATAACAAGGAAGCGCACTACAGCTTATATACAGTTCTTGTTGCAGTACTGACTTTCAAGGTCATCCAAGTTCGATGATTTTTATCTCATCTGAAAGAGTGAGATATGTCTAAATTTCCGTTGAAAAAAACGCACATTTTCTAACCCCCATCTATTCAACCCCAAATTGGAAATTGTTATCCACAATACAACTATTACCGACAGACGGACGGACGGACGAGAGAAAGACGACAATGGTACCATCGACGCCTACAGCATAGCTGTAATTAAAAAAGCACATCAAAAATTGTGTACAGTATAGGCCTAATAATCAATGTTAGGGAACGAAAGTTCCATGCCAATTTTTTATGTTGAGAACGAAAGTTCCAAGGAACGAAAGTTGTCGGGTACGAAAGTTCCTGTTACCTTTTACTCTGTACACATGCTTTTTGGTCGAGCTTTGGGTATGACATGTCGGCGCAATTACACTTTCGCACCTAACAGTGATAGGCTATCGCAGTCACTTCGTACCAGTATGCGCCCGATATGTTTGGCTGTCATCTGTCTGTCCATCTGTCTGGCTGTCTGTAACGCATGTATCGACAATTATACATTTAGATAGGCGATCTGAACGTATCAATTTTTACACACTTTTCAGGTCGCTGATCTGCGGATATAAATTTTTGTCCAAGATTTTCAGGTCACCGATCTGAATGTGTCACTGTGCATATGGGAATAGATTCGTGAAGGGTCGCTATTATTGTGCATAATGTAGTGAAGACTCATTATTATTATTAATTTATTAGGGTTAGGATTATGGTTAGAGTTAGTGTTAAGAGTTGGGCTTAGGCTTAGGGTTAGGGTTAGTGTATTTGACAGAATTAGGCTTATGCGATGCGTCATATTAAGGGTGTAACATCGTAACCTGTGATATCCTGTTGGGGTTGAGGTCATTAGTCGGCCAGCTGCCATGACCACGTGTCTGCAGCGGTACGAGCGGCAATGGGTACTCGTATCGCCACTGACAGCTGCGGTTACGGCAGCACGGCAATGCAGTTGCGGTATCCCTGGAGTGCTCAGATCACCGACACCGATCTGACCATATCAATTTTTGCACACTTTTCAGATTACTGATCTGAAGGTATCGATAATTTTTGTCCAAGATTCTCACATCGGTTGTCTGATTGTATCACTGTGCCACATGTATTGTGGCTAAACTGTACCAGTACGTCATACTAAAAAACTGAACTGTCCAAACAAGTAAATGTTTTCCAATAGGGTTGCTCAACAGCTACCGTGTGGTACACAGTTGTATCCATTGCATCCTGTTTTGTATTTACCCCAAACAAGGGTACTGTCTGCACCCCAAATGCTTTCATTGTGAATTATGGCCAAACTGCTCTAGTTAGCAGCATGGTTACTACACTGTATTGACAGCTTATAGAAATTTATCAGTTTCCTATCTGACAGTACCATCGTTTGCTCTCTTACCTGTTTTCCCAAAATAAGAAATCTGGCATCCAAAATTTACATGGCACATTATGGGGAAGGTGTATTTTGCGGAATGCGGAATTTTGAAAAGGTGTACTTTGCAGATAGATCTTAAACCCAGCTCTCAGTTGATGTTGTGATAAGTTGACTGTTGGACTGGTGGTTGAGATAATGTCGGAGATGAATATTGACAACGAACAGAGACAAAAACATGCTTTACTTTACTGTTTATTCATAGACATGCCAGCCTGCTTCAGGTGCACTTGATCTTAGTGATTTTGTATAACAAACTATCGTATGATGTGAACAATGTATGTGATTAATTTCACTAAGTTTTATCTCTTCAAATTTGGAATTGCTGCAAACTTATTTCAACATAAGATTGCCATTTGGGACTAGGGCTTATTTTTGTGTTTGATGTTACACAGTTGCTCAGTGTATGTGTATGCATTTTGTCTGTTTGGCAGGTTATAGCATTATTTCTAATGGGTCGATCATCAAAGGATAAACGGGACATATACTATCGTTTGGCAAAGGAAGAGGGTTGGAGAGCCCGAAGTGCTTTCAAGCTGTTGCAGCTGAATGATGACTTTCAGTTGTTTAATGGTACACAGATTCTAATAGAATGTTGGTATTTCAGTACAAGATTGACATATTTATCGTGAAAGTGCTGAGTCTGTATTAGTATAGGTATTTGGTAGTGTCAGGACTCAGGAATGTCTAAAGTTATTTTAATGCTGCACAAAACTTTTAGATGAAAGGTTGCCATGATCAAGTTTTTTTGAAGGCAGAAATGCATAGTTTTTACTGACTTCCCTGTGTGTATTTTTCAGATTAATTTGTAACATGTATTACCTGCAGTAACCAAATAGTGTAAATATTGTTTGCAGATGGTTGGCACTTGTGTTTCTAGGTGTAAAGAAAGTGGTAGACTTATGTGCTGCTCCAGGAAGCTGGAGCCAGGTTCTGACCAAAAAGTTGAGGTAGATATTTTGTTTTAGCTGTTCTGCTGCAATGTTTCAGTAACTTTTTAGAAAAACTAGCAAAATTGTACAGAATAATTATGTAATTTGCCATTATTTAGCTTAGTCTACACACTGCAGCAGCAGCATTGTACACTTGCTGTGTTACAGCTGGTTGCACAGCTCATCATGTGCTGGCAATGATTAAAAAACTTCTTGTTAACTTTTCCGAAGTTAACCATGATTGATTATTCTAATTTTTTGGGGCTAAACTGTGATCATTGTGCAAGAATATCATTTATAAAGCCCCTTAGTTACTGAGCTAATGCAGTCAACATTATCACTAAGCATTTTAATCCAGTTTTTCAGGTTAACTAGAATATTCACATTCTTCAGAGATATTTTAGTGTTTGCAAACGTCAACAACTTATTCATCTGTACTCAATAATGTTTTCACATTGATCATTTTTAAATGATTCAACTTTGATCAAAAATTTAACAATACTTTTTTTTCAACCGTTAATTTTTTTCTGCACGGATGTGCTGTGGTAACTGCTGCTGATGCAGGGAAGAGCGTCAAACTGCTGATGGTAAATTTGACGAGGATGTGAAGATTGTTGCCGTAGATTTGCAGGCAATGGCACCAATAGCTGGAGTCATACAGATTCAAGGAGACATCACAAAGGTAACTCACTTAAGTGGTAAAACAAAGTAGATTTTTCTTTCATTCAGGCTAACTAGTTCCTGGAGCCTGGTGCATTGTTGTTACTGTAATGAGATCGTTCGGCAAATCACATGAGTTATTTGCTTTGCTATTTGTTGCCAAGTGTCTGTCATTGTCACCCCCTGTCCTCCGATAGACAGCATTATGAGATTGATGACTGTCTGGAGGATAACAGGGAAGATTATTAGAACTGCCATTTTCGATACATATGCACAATTATAATTGGCAGTTCTTACAGTTTTAGGTTTAGGTCATTATTTGTGTTTTGTGTTTCACAAAGGTTAAACTTTTGTAAAGGTTAAACTTTTTGTTTCGACATTATGTGTGTGTGCAATTTTGCCTGCAAAGGCTGTCCCCGAAATGACCTATACTGTGTTGGGTGGGTCGTTAAATCCTAATCACTCACTCACTCACTGTCAATGTCACAGACGTTTTTGCATCTAAAATTTTGGCCACTGTGCACTGTGTATTTTTCTTTTTTGGTTGTTTATTGAGTACTGAGTCATGGCTTCTTGATACAGAATCTTGATAGTGGTAGTCTAAAATTTTTCATTTCACTGTCAATTTGACAAGGGTCAAATTTTGCAAGCATCTTTTTATTTCTCTGTCAAGCAAACACCTGTCACTCCACTGTTTAACTGTTTTTTTTCTTTTGTGATTTTTGTCCACATTTTCTAAATTCAAAGAATTTTTTGTTGGCTTGTCTAAACAGGATTAACTCCTGAAAATATCCGGTTAATCGAATGCAATAAAAGAAACAATTTGATGTTTGTTGTATAGAAATCAACAGCAGTGCAGATAATTAATTACTTCGAAGGTGGTCAGGCGGACCTCGTCGTGTGTGATGGAGCACCTGATGGTCAGATATCACTCAGTTCTATTAATGTTATGATTATTATACACATTTTTAAACGTTTATTGTTTAAACTGGCATTGCCTGAGTCTCTAATATTTATTTTCAGCAAATATTTGAAATTGGGGGCCTGGGCCCCCCTGTCCGCCGTGTTTACCCTTGTCTGCCCCGCTGTCAGGTGAGCCACGCAAAACTGCAGACCTTAACTAAGAATGCTAACACAATGATCTTTTGTTTACAATTTGTACATCGTGTTCAACGTGTTGCCAAGAGATGGTCTGTACTGCTATTCAACAATATCCGTGTGTCTGGCAAATTATGTATGCAAATCTAATGTGGAATAATACGGTCACAGTCAACTTTTGTCATTAAAATACACTTTAACGTGCAACGTAAAAAGCGTAAACAAATTGCTGTTATTTAACAACTAATATTTACTGCATGAATATAACCTAACAAAGTTGCCTACAGCGAGTTGCCACGGAGTGAAACGATAAGAAACTATAACTGGTCCTGGCCCATGGCCTGTTAAGAATTTACTGCTTGCCGATATTTTTAGATTTGTTTTAATTTTTCTTGGTATATTTTTCTCTTTTTTTTGAAAATGCATTATACTGTTATTCAGTTTTTATTTGCCCATTTCATTTTTTCTCCAGTGTACAAATGCAAAGAAATATAAGTTGTTTGTGGTATGCTGTAGTGACGGGCCTGCATGACATCGATGAATACATTCAGGCACAGCTGTTACTTGCTGTGAGTTCTACTTATTGACTCATCTACGTTATTTTTTATGAGTTAAGTCTTCTCTCTGTGAGTGATGTAAATGTAATACAACAGGAAATGATTTAATGTTGAGAATTTTGGTTCGATTTCTGCCATGTTTTGGTTTTGTATGAGTTGATTCTACAACTCTTCTCTTGCTATGTTTAACACTTTGTAGAGCGTTGGGTAAAGTTAGATGGAACTGAAGTGAACGTGAAAAGATGAATACAAGGAAAGGATAAGAACTGTGGAAGTTGTAGTTCTGGTTGGCATCGGTCACTCACATACTAGGCAAGCTTGCACGCACACGAAATATAATCACGTTTCTCATTGGGTCAAATGTTGTATAACGACAGATGTTGACACAGAAGACATCGATGCTGTTAATTGTCATATTATATTATGTCATAAGACGCCACATCCATACCACAGTGCCATAAGGTACAGCCGTAGAATGCAATAATAAATGCAATAAAATAAAAAGAATATGAAAACAAGAGAAAGAAGAGATGAAGTGTACAAGCAGCTAAGCAGGGCTTACCTCATAAATTGCCGGTAATCACTGTTTATATGCATGAGTTTTCCAACTGAAGCATTTTTGCAGAACTAGTTTATATTGCTGTTATTGAAACATAATTGAAAATAGGTAGTTTTTGTTGGAGCTGGTCAATTATCAGAAGTTGATGCTGTTGTTACAACAGGCACTGAATATAACTACACATGTGCTGAAGAAAGGCGGAACCTTTGTTGCCAAGGTAGACAGTTCCTGCACTGTCATGCATTCAGTATTTGCAGACTAATACGGCAAAAATTGCTGTTAAATAATGTTCATGTGCTTGCATATACCAGCATTTTGATTCAAATATAGGCAGCAAGTATAGTCATTATTTTATTGCCAAATGTGTGTTTATCTGATTTCAACAATTGGTTGTCTTCAATAAGTAAAATGGTCTTTGTCTCTCTAGTGTCTGTCCGTCCGTCTGTCTGTGGTCTGATGTACGGCATTTGTTTGTTTACAATCATATTTGCAGCCATTACCGAGACTGAGAGAACATCTTGCTTAACATTTTTTGACTGCTGTTTTATTTATTTAGTTTTTTATATAGTTGTTCAGCGTGTATTAGCTACGGTAATTCTGTCCGTCTCTCCGTCCGTCTGTCTGTCTGTCACGACCCAGTACTGTTTCAAGACCAGTTGAGATAAAGACTTAGGTTCTCACTGTATGATAGCTTAGTGTCTTTAGTATTTCGTGACACAATTTCATGCTGCTGGGTGATTGCTCGAGATTGGAGATCGGTATAATCTATTAACTTAGCATGAATTTTTAGCCAAACTACTGAATGGATTTGAAAACAGCTCGGATCGCTAGCATCCTTATCCAGCAAGCTTTCCATTGGTACCGGATTCGCATATCCAGACTTAGTGAAAAATGAGAAATTTTGACTAAGTAGGTAGGGGTGTGGCCCCCGTACATGACGTCGGACAAATATTGCACATTTTGTACCCTTTCTTAGCAGTAACCTAAGGTAAGATGGCATTGAATGATGTGGTTTTTTGGCGAAATTTGGCTATATTATCATAACAAGCAATGGTGACGTGCTTGTTAATGGTATCAACATTAATGACCTTGCATGACCTTGAATCTGGAAAATGAAGGATTTTAGTGACTTTGTACGATTTTTGGCTGCAGAAGTGTGAAGTGCGATGAAATGGATAGAGTTGGATAGAGATAAACCAATAGTAGCTGTGAACAGGAAATGCTATAAGCGCTCGTGCATCTCATGAGCATTAGCTCAGATTTCTTGTTGGCTCCAGCAGATATGTGACATTTACAAAGTTAATGCAGATGATAGTTAGTCTTTTACAGTACAGTGTCAGTTGTGTCTTAACTAAATCTCTAGTGATACATCAGAACAGTGAAACAGTTGTAAAATACACAGTGTTTCATAAAAAAGATCCCTTTTTGTTTTTTTCGTAATTTACTCAAATTACGAACAATTTACATGAAATTTTTACCAGTTGTAGCTGAAGAAATACTAATTCAAAATATTTAAACAAAATATGGCAGTTGGTTAAATATTCTTTGCTAGTCGTGATGTAACGCTGACGTCATATTGTGTCACAGGTACAAACTTGCTAGTCTCAACTGGTGCTGTCAGTTGCTACCCTGCTTTGATGGTGAACTTAGTCTGGTTCGCTAATGAAAAGTGCTTATCGTGTCAGCTCTGAGCAACATGGAAACGTGAAATTGGGCATCTTGTGATCCAAAAACTCAACATCTTGCAAGCTTGGTGTGATAGTGCTCGGTCTAGCTTGCTCGAACATGTGAAAGACCAGCTATCCCCGCAGACACGTAAATTCAATCGCTTTGCACGTTTTTGTGGCTGCAACTGTAAAACTTCAAATATTTGACACCAACGAACCAGATTTTTCACCATTGAAGCAGGGTAGCAACTGGCAGCACTAGTTGGGATTAGCCTGTTTGTACCTGTGACACATTATAATATCAGCATTACATCACAACTAGCAAAGAATATTTAACCAACTGCCATGTTTTGTTAAAACATTTCGAATAAGTATTTATTCAGCTACAACTGGTAAAAATTTCATGCAAATTGATCATCATTTGAGTGAATTATAAAAAAAACAAAAAGGGATCTTTTTTATGAAACACTGTGTAGATTGTGTAGTCCATTAGAACGGTCTTGATTATATGCATATAAGTAAGTAAGTAATTTGTTTTGCTCTGAAGTCTATTTAGAAATAGAACTGGTAGGACACTTACTTTCGGAAACTGCACCAAGTTTTAATGTTTTTGTTTTCTTTAGATATTTCGTGGGAAGGATGTAAGTCTGCTCTGTGCACAGTTAAAGATTTTCTTCCCAGAAGTTACGGTTGCAAAGCCACGAAGTAGCCGAAACTCAAGCATTGGTATTAAATAATTTTAAATAAATATTTTAAACAATTATTTTACTTTTTTTTGTATTGTTATTTTATTTGATGAGCTATTTGTGGGCTTATTGCATGCAAACTTATGCAAGCGATGGATTATCAGCTTCTGCAGACCAAACGCCCATTGTTTTGCTGCACTAAAAGCATCAAAGAAGGATCAGTAACACGTAATGTTTAGCTTAAACCATACACCACCAGGGCCATTAGTGCAAAATGTGTTTCAGTATGTGTATAACATATGCGGAGCAAGATTTTTACCAGTTCTTCAAGTTTTGCTTATTTCATCAATTATTAATTTGTGGCTGTGTTTGTGTTTTTAGAAGCATTTGTTGTCTGCCAGAATTACAAACCTCCTGAAGGCTATACACCAAGTGTGTCCAATCCACTGCTTAGTAACCATTCTGGTAATTCACCGTTAAAGTTATTTTCTTACGTCATATTAATTTTTTAGAGAAAGTTTTAACACTTACTTTACTTGTTTTCTGTCAGTTTTTGCTGCAAATTTTTTATAAAGATGAGTAATAATATGATGTAAACTTGCTAATGGGCATTTCAGTCGTTATATTTTATGTTGAGATCTTCTGAAAAAAACCATAGTGTCCATTGTCCTGTCTTGTTGTTTTTAGTAAGTTAGTTTGCAGAGTTCATATCTAAGATAATTTTCTGATACTTTTGCTCTTTATTTTGTTTTTGTAAATTTTTGTGAAAACATTTTAAATTATGTTTTTGAATTCAAAGTTTACTTCTGTATGAATTCTATGATTTTTACACTTTATCAGTCTCAGGAGACAAAGCTGTTGAAAATTAGTCGGAGAATTATTGTGGCAATTTGGCAATCATCTGAAGACAGTTTTCTGAGTTGATGTTATATTAAGAACTGTTGTGTGAGAAAAATTTTGGCAAGGCATTTCGTGGTATTGTGCGTGAAGCTGGGAAAATATATGAGGTAAGCTAGACATCATATTAGCACAAACAGCAGCTGCCAGTATTGTGTGTTTAAATCAGTGGTGAACAGCATCCGTCCTAACGACCACATTCAGCCTGTGATGGGTTGTTATACAGTGTGTGACGTCAGCACAGAAAAACGCCAAAACTTTCTTATATTTGAAATCATGTGTCTTGCGAACTATTCATTAACTCTTACTGACATTTTGGAAATGTTTCGAGTGGTGCTTACCTCCAGTTTCATGTTCGAACATGCTACTTAACTTAGTACAATATATATAATATATGTTTGGTGTTTTTCGTCATTACTGATAACATTATTTTCCATTGGTCTGACCCATAATGATTTTCAGAGCATGTTATGCAGCCCATGGCTCAACATGGTTGTTCATCACTTGTGTAACTGAAGTTGGGTTATCTAGCAAGCATATAGCGAGCACACAGCAGTGCTTTGTATTGAGTGCTGTGTCGATGTTTGCACCAGATGTCAACTTCAGTGAATTGACTGGCGTGAATAGAATCATTGTTCCATTCCTGGCATGCGGTGACCTCAGCGCATATGATTCTGACATGACTTACCCACTTCAGGTCTTGTGTTATTGTTGTCATGTTTTGTTGGATAAGTGAAATGAGTCTGTTTTTTTGTTGTTTTATCAAATTCTTTTGTTGCCCATGTCTTGCCTCGTTTTTCTTAATGAAGTAATTTTAGCTGCTTGTGATTGCATTTGCTTCATAATGCCTTCCTAGTGGTATGACTTAACGAGAAGCACAGCTGTTGCTAGGGGTGGCAGACCATATTGCTTGTGTCCGAAGGCTTCCAAATGTAAATGGGAGGTCAGGTTTTGGAAGGATGGGGAGGGTTGGCAAAGGAGGCATTATAATAGAGCATTTGCAAATGTCTGTACGCTGTTAATAGTCATCATTGCACTAATACAGTTTGGCTATAATGCATAATGCACCGTGCAAATTTTGGAGGTTGGGACCTTTATTTTTGGAGAGCAGGTGTTTGTAGGATTTGCGATGGTGCAGTTTTAAGATGAGGCTAAGGGCAAGTCTTAGTAGAGTAAGCATGAAGAACGCTGTTGCGATGCTGTTCGTTACTTGGTAATTTAAAACTGCAATTCAGCAACTTGGGAAGCTGACTACTTAGCCATTCTCTCATGCCATGCCAGCTGATTTTAGACCAATGCATTTGGTTTGTTTGAGCCCCCAGACCAGTTTCTGACAAAAAAATCGTAACAGACTTTTTTTGGCTTTCTGAAGCAGTTAAGTACATCATTATATTTACTGTTTGATAGGACATTGATAAGTTTCTACAGGCTGTCAATAGTAACCATGCTGCTAACTGAAGTGGTTTGGCCACAATTCGCAATGCAATATTAGGGTACAGTCAGTCACCCCAACCTGGGAGACGTAGCAGAGTTGTAAGTTGTAGGGGCCCAACTTGGTACCACAGGGTAGCCGTCAGGCAACAGTGTCACTGTTTACGCAGATAATGACAGATGACAAATGACACGTCATATTTTGAGGCTCAAATTAGATCTGTCTGTAATATCTAAAATTATACTTAGTGTTGTACAGCACTGCCTGATATTGCTTCTGACCATTATCATGTCCCTGAAGCCAAAAATTTTGATCTAGCCCTGTTGATGAACCTGGCAGTTCTTCTGCTTTACTTGTTGACTTTGAACCAGAATACCAGTAGTCCTGTGGTGTGTTGTAGTTGGAAGATGGTAAGCAGTACAAGTACCATGAACCGACCCAGTCTCCCATTGATCCACCGTACAGCGAGGCTTGCTTACTGAAGAAGATGGACCTACTTGCGAAGCTGGATTTGGGGTCTTCTTGTCCCCCAAGAGATGCACCCATCAGTCAAACACAACTGCAACACGCTGAGCATTTGACTGAGTCCGACATTGCGTCTGTTAGTGGCGGTACTTCGCAGCATGAAAATGCTACGGCACAAAAAGACGTCATGACTGCATTCGAGGATATCTGTTTGTAACTGTTGCCATGTGTGAAAATTTGTGTACCGACTGATAGCTTATTGGTGCTGTATTTTTATGTCTGGGCTAATTTGTTTTTACCTTATTGGAATGAATCTGAGCCACTTTCAGTGTTCGCATCAGCATCATTGTGTGGCGATTTCATGAAGTTTTATGGTGCACTATTGAGATATAGTAGTTATGATACACCGTTTTAAGATCAGGCAAGAGGCAAGTCTTAGGAGAGCAAGCGTGAAGAACACTGGTGTGATGCTGTTTAATATTTGGTACTTTTAGACTACAGTTTAGCAACTTAAGCTGACTACCAGTACTTAGCCATGCTCTCATGTCATGCCAGCTGATTTTTGACAAATGCATTTGGCTTGTGTGAGCCCCCAGACCAGTTTCTGCTAAAAATCTTGTAGAATGCAAGATAATTAGACAGTTGTTTTTTGTGATATTGTAGCAGACTTTTCTTGGCTTTCTGAGGCAGTTAAGTATATCATTATATTCTCTTCCGGTTTTGTGTAGTCAGTCTCCTTTTAAAGTCTAACTAGCCAGTTGTGCAACTACTGGCGCTGTTCGCCTATAAGGCGCATGTGTAAACTTTGCAATCATAACATTTTGAATATTGAAGACTGAAAGTCACTGCATAGGAGTGTAAACAACAGTATTTGTTCATTTTCTAAATTGGCGCATAGAGCTGGAAGTAGTAATAGCTCAACATTCAGAGTATATAGCAACAAGATGAAAGTGTTGTATTATTATCATCAAACATGGCAGAATAGATGGATTATGCCAAAGTGATGTCATTATAGTGTAAAAGTCGTAATGTTGGACAAAAGCAGAAGTTGTATATTTCTGTAGTCAGTACTTTCGCTTAGTCGGTTGCTATTTTTGGGATTTCCGGCCTAAGTTTGCATTGGTCATGGTTGCTGGAGGTTTAGATGTTTTGTGCATAGTGGAAAACACCTACCTCATCTTTGGAATGACATGTCTGTCTGTTAGAGCAACAAAGTTATTACTACTTCCGGTTAGTTGGCCGCTATTTTGAATTTTCAACATGATGTAGCATCAGCCAGTATTATTGGAGATTAGTGTTTTGTACATAGTGCTAAAAACTTATCATATTGTTGGACTGACATGTGTATCTGTAAAACCAGTGACATTGATATAACTCCAATTATGTGGCTGCCATTTTTTATATTGACCTCTTTCAACATTGGCAGTAGTACTGCTGTTAAGTTTAACCTGGAAAATGTGGGGATAGCTGTAGGAATTTTGTTGTTATGTGCTCTAGAACTCAAGATATGTCTGGGGACTCATTTCTCTTTCCCTCTTTTCCCCCTTCTCCGTTGCTGGCAAATGTTGCAAAAAACCGTTGCCGGGACAAGGGTTAAAGCCAGTTACCTTGTTATTTAAATGCTGTGCCATCTGTTGACAGCCTGAAAGTAAAATGGCAGAAAACTCCACTGTGGTATCCAGGTGGGTTTACAGTGTATAGATATTTCGACCCATCCCTTGCTCAGTTATTTGCATTTTGCAACTGCAGAATATGGTGTCTTATCATGTAAAATTATGAAGTTGTAATGTCTGCCAGTAGAAATTGTTCACTGGTATTGTCCAAGTAAAGTGACAGCAGTTTGACTGCTTTAAGTTGTGACTGACCAGTTTGATATAGTTGTGATGTCACTGTCACTAGTTTATTAACTTTGTGATGTTTAATGACTTGAAAACTGCAGCTGGTACTCAGTTTTTGACATTTTCACAAAGTAACAAGTCTTGTTAAGAGCTGCTTATATGACGATTGTTTGTGCCAAAATTTGCTGATATTGAACCAGGATTGTTAGAGTTACTTGAAAATGTGTTAGCGGTCTGATTTTTTGGACACAGTGTGCATTGCACAAATGTACTTTGTGCATGTTCACTCATTGCAGGAGTGTATTTAATGTAATCGAGTTATGGGCTGAGACTGTGGACATGCTAACATTCTTATTTAGCAAAGATATCATCTGCTTGTTTGAATCAGCTAAATAGACTATTTTGACTTTGTAAAAGTAGCACTGACAATAATGTTTTGGGAACTTGTCATCATGGTTTATTCAGGCACCATTTTGGGGTGATTCCGCATAAATTTTGGTGTATCTTACTAATAACTTTTGGCCAGGTTTGATGGTAGACCTGTTCATTGTCTAAAGTCAGACAAGAAAATAAAACCAATGTAATGTCTGTGCTGTTAAATTTCTTTTAACCTGTCGTTGTTACAGTAAACAACAGCAGACTCGGGCAGTATTTAGGCTTTGCTGTTATTGGAGTTGGTCCAAATTTTTAACTGGAACTAAAGTGAACAAGAAGTTTAGCAGAAGTTTGACAAGTTTAGCTCTTGTTTCACGTAAAATACTAGTAATTGAATTACAGCGCAACACAATACGTACTATCATTGCTAACTGATTGATTATTGCACTAAAATGCAAATGCTGTATTTCCACAATATCTCTGAGGAAATAAAAAAGTAACCACTTGTGTAGTGAAAGGCTATTTATAACAGAACATCATGAGCATGTGACTGCTTTAATCTCAATTACCGATATGATGACAGTCAGAGCAACAAGATAGCCCAGCTGTCGCTAGGAAAGACGCCCTATAGCTTATACAGTTGATTTCCTGTTGCAGTACTGATCTTCAAGATCATCCAAAGCCAATGATTTGCGTGTCATTTGAAAGCCAATATGCCACTTCCTATTAACATATAATAACCTTAGATCTATCTCTTGACCGTTTTCGAGATGTGACCATTTTTCGTTGAAAAAACGCACATTTTTTCTACCCCCTCTATTCAATTCCAATTTTGAAAATGTTTCCCTTTCACTAGATCTCTGAAATTTTGCATGCTTAGACACTGAGGGCTAATTATTCGTGTAAAAATTTTCTTCTAAGACCTAACGCTTAGCCATTAATACATCCGTCACAGACAACAGACAGACGACAATCGTGGATGACGCCTATATGCTGTATCGCGTCAAAGATTATCCGAGAGATACTCGAAGACTCTGACGATAACGAAATCTTAGTCTGTAGGCCTACAACACTAGACAAAATTGAAATCTTGAGATCGCATTTATTGTGCTTAGCCGTCTTAAAAGCAGTATCGTGAGTTATGACCAACGCGGTAACAGAGTATAGCGATGCCGATGCGATACTTTTTACAATATTTTCTTCGAAAGAAATTTCGAGTATTGCCCATCACTATGGTCAAAGATCTGGGTCACGTGAATTTGTAAACATAGGTTGTAAATCATGTTAGTTTGATCTTCTTTGGTCCATTTCTACATTTGCTAGTTATTATCATATGCATATAGTCGGTGCATATTAGTTTCAGCGTATGTTCATCATCATCATCATCATCGACAACCGTGGGCTCAATGCCCGTTGGTGTCTGACGCCATTCTTACTATCGCTGCCCACCGCTGCCTATCTAGGGCAGCGTGGCTTAACTCCTGCAG
>Ga0056128_1003468_pt1 | contig 19346 bp, 7 predicted proteins | sample WorMetLIZISLAND2_FD_71113 | JGI IMG/M metagenome (GOLD analysis project Ga0056128, IMG submission 71113) | Marine gutless worms symbiont microbial communities from Max Planck institute for Marine Microbiology, Germany - Olavius geniculatus... ... | reverse complement strand
CTTCCGTCTTCCGTACTCCATCCTCCGGCTTCCACCTCGCATCACCGACCAGCTACAGGACAGTCGCGTGTTATGTTTTTGTTTGCTGTTGCGCTTTTATGCTTTAGTTCCATTCCCTAGACAATAGCCATTCACTGCATATCGTTGTTCATCTTGCTTTAACATAAATTTTATCAAACTGTAGGCGTTATTGAGCAAGTGCAATCTAAGCCACACAAGCAAAAACGTAACAATGATAAGTCTTTCACAGACAGGTTGCTCCAGATAATTTAAAGCGCTTTCTTGACTTCGGCGATTGTTTTCGGCTTTGTTTTAAGCTTGCGGTAAACCTTCAACATTGCATCCCACACAAGATAGTCCATTGGGTTTATATTCGGCAAATTTGGACTCCACTGGTCCTTTGTGGTGAAATCTGGACAGTTGGCCCGCAGTCCGTTCCGTGCGCTGCGCGCTGTGTATGCTGGCGCGTCGTCCTGCTGGAAAAGGAACCCGGTGGGCCGCCGGCGATTGCTTCAAAAGAACGGTAATTTAGTGATAATTTACAAACAATATAAATTACTGTTTATCAAAAAGTTACTGTGACGTCATTGGCAGTAACGTGTAACCAGTTTTTGAAAATTAAATAGCATTTTTAGCTTGAACATTTTTAATGCTGAAAAATCGGTAGGCGGTCATGTGAAAAAGTCTATGGCTTCGTCGTTTTTTAACAGAATTACATTTTACTTGGCAGTTAGATGTAAAATGTTTTAGTAAATAAAGCTGTGAAATTTCATATTAAAATCCTAAACGGTGGCTGAGAAAACGGCGAAAAAACTTTAGGGGTCCACTTTTTTGCCGCACCTTGTAGACTACTGCTCACGTGTCTATTGCATGATAAGAAACATGAACATCATGAGTGTATGATCTGTGTCTGAGAGTCTAGCGTCTGTCATAACTGAATTGCATTGAAGCGTGAACAGAATTGATCTACAGTGTATTTGGCCTTCAAAGCAAAGCGGCGAACGGTACGCAGCGCGCATTCAGATGATTGACGACAGCAGAATAGGCCTAAAGTAGGTCTGCTGTCAGTTATAGAGCCCAGTCTACTAGACACACGGGCGAGATGTCTGTAGCACTATGGGGATTCATTCTGATGTTTATTGTGGTTCAGGAACAGCAAACAAACAGCCGAGGCGTAACGCAAGTAGATCTAAGTGTCAGACGACTCCGCTAACGGAACGACAGCCACTGCGAAACGTTTCATATAGGCTTATCACTGCCAACAGCGCAGTAATCCGCAGTCCTTCAGTGTTACATAAACCGTGTTCCATAACGAGAAAATTACGTCGGCGAGCGGACGCACGGACGACCGCATAATGTTGGCACAGGAGCGGACTGTGCGCAAATATAGGCTAACATTAAGCCTGGCCTTTGGCAGTTTGAACTGAAAACTGGCACGCCGCTTATACCTGTAGGGGAAACGTTTACATCAATTTTGGTTCTTCAACTTTTTTTGCTTTCAAGTTAGGAACCCGTGCAGGATAAACAGACGCACAGACGGACAGACATACAAAACCTGTAATGCGGCTTTCTACGACGGCCGCGTAGAAACTGCATCAATTTTTAACATTATGTTTACGCTAACACACACGAATTGCATCAAAAATGACCAAAAAGTATGCATTTGTTGTTCATGTAGAATAAGCATTTCTCAACTATTTCGCATTTGTCCGTCCGTCTGTCCGTCTGTTCATCCGTCTGTCCGTCACAATCTGTGATTGTCTCAAAATTTTGCAAACTAAGATTACAAAATCTTTACTGTGGCTTCCAAAAGGCCTTTAGTTATTGGTGACAAAATTTCATTTCCGTAGAACGAGGGCGTCAGAAAGAGCTATTCGCTTAAAAACTAAAAAGTCATCATCTGCTATCGCCTGGTCTGGCGTGAAAACCGTTGCAGATAGACGCAGATTTGCTGCGCATCATAAAAAGCGCTGCTAAAAACATTTCAAGGGGTATCAACATCAATGACTTTGAACGACTTTGAATTCTCAAAATAAGAAATTTTTAGTGATTTTAGCAATTTTCGGTTGCGGCGCACATTTCAAAAGTGAATGACGTTGAAACTGGCTAGATATAGACCAAGACAATCTGCGTATGAAATTTTCAGCGTTAAACGCAGTTATCAACAGTCTAGTTTCGATTCTCCTAGGTTCAAGGAGGTTTTCATGCGGGGACGTTAAATTTAAGTAGCCCCTTTAAAACGCGTTAATATCATAGCACGTTGTACACTGATTCGCGGGGTGGTAGTAGCGATGATGTCGCGCACCTCGTGAGCAATTAGCTCAAATTACTAGTCATTTAACTCGTTATTTGATCATTTTATGACCTACTTCGTCTTGCTATCTCTCACCACAATGTCTACAGTGTTATAACCGCCCACAGTCTCACTCCGGTCCAGCATGACGGTTAAAACGTGTCCCGCGTTTGTTTATCGCACGCATGTCCACGCAGAACACGCCGTCGATCATAGGCCTAGTCCCGAAATAAGCATGTTTTATCACGGTTTAATTATGTTTTTCTTACACTCGCATAATTTACCTTAGACCGTGATGAAACGTATACTGAAGTAACAAATGGTCCAGCGTTTTATGGAACACGGTGACAGTATAAACCTACTGATGGTCATGCTGATGATGTTTATGATGCCCGAGTTACCACACGGCGCTGCATAGGTGTCTGCACGTGAGTGTCGTCTACAAAAAGTCAGTCAGTTAGTCAGTAACCCAGTCAGCAGCCGGTCTATCCTATCTGACGCACGTGCGTCCGAAAAGCAATGGCAATGGCTCGCGTCACTACTTGTCTACTGATTGTCGCGTTTGTTGCGTCCCTTCATCTCGTCCGTGAGTTTTGCTCTTTGCGTTCTTCTTATCAAACTTTTTCCCATAATCGCCGGTTAAAACGAACACTGGGATTAAAAGAAATATTTGATAACTTTTTCGTATGTATCTGGATAGTTGGCAGGAAAAATTGATGCATTGCACCAAAGATTAAATCTAAGGTGCGCCTCGCACTTTATTTTCCTGCGAGTATGCGGTTTCTGTGGCTCACTAATTCTCGCAAAAGTGTAATAGGGTGTTAACACGATCGAGCAAACGTCGAGCTGGTTCAAGCAGGCCTATTGAAAACGCGCCTTCTGGCTCAAATGTAGGCCCAAGCTTAGGCTCTTAGCCCACAGCTGATCACGTGTTATATAGGCCTTCCAATTACAACCCGCTTGCTCTCCTAATTAGCATGCTAATGACCATAGAACGTCGAGCTACCTGCTCGATGTTTGCTCGATCGTGTAAACACCCTATAAGGCGCGCATTCTACGCTAGCAGCTACGAAAGTCACGAAAAAATAAAAGTGTGCGAGATGCGCCGCTGGATTGCTGGATAGTTTATAGGGCCGCAATCCTTTCCCCCGCATAACAATTACACGATTATGGCTTCAGTGTCAAAAAACGTCCCGCTAAAATTGGGTTAAAATGTATGGTATGTGTTTCAGTAAGTAGCTATAGGCCTACATATTTCATACGGAACACGGAGAAACCCGCTTCAGGTGTATACTATTGCTGACGGTTTTATGATTATTTGTGGTCGTCGATGCTGTTAGTAGAACAGGTGACACGCCGGCAGTCATTAACCGCCGTCATTGGCAGTCCGGGTGTCGACAAAACTGTTATTATGCGCTTAGCCGCATTATGAGTCTCGCCCGTCTGTCCGTCCGTCTGTTTCTGTGTCTCGTACGGTCTGTTACAATTTTCAGTCTAAAAAGTAAAATATCAAACTTGCCTAACGTCATTGTGCATTTGTGCATAAACGAGAGATTTATTCATTTATTTTCGTACTTAAATTTCGCGAAAGTATATAGTGCGGGTTGCATAAATGACTGCCAATGACGATCGTTAAAATCAATAAATATAATAATTGAAATATCAATTGCATTCATTATAATAAATGGTTTTTAAACAACTTTTATTTTTGCTTGAATTTTTGTTTAAATTAAATTTTTTTGGCAGTCAAGTTATGACATGTGACTGTAGCTGTGGCATGAAATAACCATTAACGTACTGGTACGCATAAAAAATCTCTAACGGGCCCAGACTATTGTTTTTAACGAGTCAAAGAAGTTGCGTATGTCAACTTTCTTTTAACGAATATAATAACTATATAGAAATGCACATTACTGATTTATAACCTCGACTTAGTAATAAAAAATCGCCCTATGGTTGTTGACTTTTACAGCTTTGCGCACGGTAATGTAATGTCATGCAGTCATAAATATGACCGGACATGGCCGGCAGAAAGTGTAACAATATGTTAGATCGCTGAAGTTACTGAACGTTATTCGCCGAATTGGGGCATGGTAAAGTTATTTGTATACGTCACGAGTCATAAAAGCACACCAAATTCTTATCCATATCTTAGTCACATATTGACTGATTTTTGACGCGCTACAGCTGTGCCATAGCGCGAGTTGTCATGTGTCCGTTTGTCCGTCTGTCAGTCCGCCAGTAACGAATGTATTGTGGCTAAGCGTTAGGTTGTAGGAGAAAACTTTTTGCGCCATTAATTAACCCTGTGTCGAGGCTCTTTGCGTTCAAAATTTATGGGATGCAGTGCAAGGGAAACATTTTAAAATTTGAGGTTAAATAAAAAAAGAATAAGAAAATGTGCGTTTTTAACGGAAAACTGGTTATATCTTGGAAACCGTAAGATATAGGGCCAAGGTTACTATTAATCACTTATAGAAAGTAGCAGAAACTTTTTCTAATGTGATGAAAAATATCGACCTTAAATGACTTTGAAGATTAATATTACAACAGGGCTGTAGCGCGTTCTTTCTAGCGACAAATGAGCTCTTTTGTCGAAATTCTGTCACTGGCAGTGGCGTCGTAGCAAGGAGGCAACGGGGGGGGCAAATGCCCACCCTAAATGATTAGCTGTGGGAAAGTTGTCGAGGTATCATCTTCCTGTCGGAAAAAAAACTTTTGTCCCAAAATGCAAAATATGTAGGCTGAAAACCCAGCTTTGAAAATTTATGTTTAAAATTAAAACTATAAACACCTATTAATGTTTCTGTCGGAATTCTGTCGGAAAATTGCCACTTTTTGCCTTATCTACTTTTTTGAACTTTGGTAGATTTAAAACGGAAACGATCATTACCGATCCAATCGTTCCTTAAAGTGGTTGCTACTCGCTGTAGACCTACTTCTTTTGGAAGTTGTAGAATAAAAAAGTGCACTTATCAAATTACTGCAACGGCAAACATAAGCCTTTGTTTCACACGTCTTGTGCAATGTAACACGTTGTATAAAAATATTATCGTCAGCGACAGATTTCAACTCGGAACCTCTTTCTAATGAGTGCAACAAGTTTCGATTGACCGTTTGCAATGATTGTTTCGTGTGTTATAGATTCGACATCGTACGACTCGCGTGCACTTCCAGCAGGTTTGTTCTTACAATTTGACCTTGAACAATACTCGAGATCGGCGACGATAGTTAAAATGTCAAGTATTGTGCGATTTACTGTTATAGCTGGTAACAATGTTCTACACTGTGTCCCAAAAATGTCCCACTTTGTCATTTTTCATTTCTTTGCCAAATATTAACCGATTTTCAAAATTCTTTCACTGGCACATACTGCAGACAACTAGAAATAAAGTCGTTGTTAAATATCTTACCACATTTTAATTGTGTTGCTACACTACCATGTAAAACAGATTTTTACAAATCACTCATTATAATGCATATGCAAAAAATTTTTTCTGATAAAATCTTCACTATTTTTTATGCAAAAATTAAATTATGTTTAATTTTACATATACATTTCTGATGTTTGTAAACAAAAGCAGATAATATTGTGATAAATAATAATTTTTAATGTACTGATGATATACCGGTGATGTAATGTGCCATTCAGCAGTGGAGACAAGGCGGTACCGGTTAAAAACAAAAAAATTTGAGCTAATGCTCACGAGACGCGCGAAAACCTATAGCAGTTCCGGTTCAGTATTTTAGCTGAAAATTGGGGTGTTCACGCTAAGTTAATATACAAATACCAAATTTTCTATCTGGATCACATAATGATAGTTCCGTCGCCACCTCGTGAATAATATGGACTTGTTTCGCAGCCTGAAATTGCTAAAAAAATTTATAAAGCCCCCATTTTGGCGTTCAAAGTCATTCAAAATCATTACGTTTGGCGCCAATCGAGAGCCAGTGTACAACTTCCTATTAGTGATTAATAGTAACCTAGGCCCTATCTCGCACCATTACTGAGATACAACGACTTATTGGCCAAAAATCGCGAATTTTGCCCACTCCCCTCTCATTTAACGCCCTCGTTCGGGGTGCCTTCCTTCGAATTTATGGAAAAGCTTTACGGTTCCTGAAACTAAAATCTTCTCGCAGCCGATGGTGAAGATTTGGTGATTCTATCTTGCACCGTTTTTGACTGATCCACCCGTGTGACAAACAGACAGACGGACGGACGGACGGACGGACAGACAATTGCTATGGCTAAGACGCGCTGAAAGCAGTAGCTGCTTTCGCGCGTAAAATACAGTTTTTGGAGAATACTAGCGGAATTTTTGAGGATAGACTGCAACAGGAAAAGAGTAGAAATGTTATTAAGACTAATTTTGGAAACACGCAGCATCGACCAACGGCGTGAGACCGGCAGACCGAAGCATACACGTACTGGAAAGAACGTGATCACTGTGAGTGAAACGGTAGGCTTGCTAAACCACAAAGGCCAGAAACAAACATATTGTTCATTATGCCAAATATCCAAAGAAACGGATTTAACAAAGTTTAGCATCGTACAGATCATTCACTGCATTTTTACTTGGAAATGTATTTTGTTTATCAACGCGCTTGCTGTTTATTATTGTTAGTTTTTTTGCATTTATATTTCACAAGGTAGTGTAGCGACACAGTTAACGTGTGGCGGGATATTTTATAATCCTATTGTTGCTAATTGTCCGCAAAATGCAACAGTAAAATAATTTTGAAAATTGGTTAATATTTGGTGAAGATTTAGACAATCACAAGGTGGGACGTTTTTTGGGATACAGTGTAGTCACATTCTTTGGCGTGACAGCGAACTTGTTCGATGATGCAGCCGAATCAGCACTGTCTGTAGACGGCTGTAACATTGACAGCTCTAAGTCTTTCGGCGTCTAAACGAATGAATCATTTTGGTGAACCTGACAGTAGTTTAAATCATTTTGATTATTTTAAATATGCTGACTCATTAATATATTGAATGCTTGTTATCTTAAGCAGAATGTTCTAGCAGTAATAAAATTTTGCCAAGTTGCCGAAGGCGCACCTATAGCTCATACCGCACCGCCTTTCGTTGTCAGCGCATGCAGTCGAAGCTGTAAACGTGATGGGTAAAAGCAATAAAACTTTTCAGCTATAACTGAATCAGTAAATTAGGCTTGCTGACACTTGAATGCCGCAATAAATTAGCCGTCACGTGAGGTACAAATCACAGTAGTCACATGCTCACCAAAAATGCAACGTAATACTGACAGTTATCACCTTTTGGATAAAAAACATTCGCATAAGCAGCAAACTGAGGTATTTGGTGGAGTGTTAACTTTCATAATAGTAAGAAGATGTCGGATATTTTAATTAATTATTTCGAGTTAGCTCATTTTGTTTTTTTAACACAGCACGAAACTTTGTTTTTGGACATTGAGACAAGTCATCGGGTTTATGGTCTGGCGACTTAACTTTTGTTTAGTGATAAACCAGCTTGGCAGTTTAGTGATCATAAATGTCTTTTGAGCTAATAAAAGTCTCTTCAACCCTGCCATTTTTCGACTGCTTTAGAACATTTAAGTGTCCCAGCCCCAAATTTTTGTAGTAAATGTAAAACGTTATCAACAACTGTTGTGTTATACTAGATACAGATAGATGTTTTAAGACATTATGTACGTCCGTAGTCAACACGGGAACAGCCCGTCAGAACGAAATCCCATCAGAACGAATCCCACTAAAACGAAAGCTGTCAAATGTGTCCAGTAATGCAATGCCTCCACGTAACATGTTGCTACCGTTAATTACTTCTGAGCATTTGACTAAAGTTCTAGAAATCTTTGATGCTGTGAAAAACGTTTTGGCTGAGCAATTTGGGGTGCTTACAATTCCGCGAAACCGAGCGTCGCCATTAGGCTTCGAGTGATCTCTACTCACTACAGATCTCATGCACGAGCTGTGTACCTGAGACTAGAGCAGAGATTTCACGAGGCAGCAGTCACAGCCTGAGCCGTCAATTATTCTGGACTAACACGGTCTCCCACTCTCCCGCAGCACGACATTGACCACAACGACGTCGTTGATACTGCTCGCTTACTGCGCACGCTGTCTAGAATCGCAGTAGTTTGACTTTCTGTGACTTTTCTACACTGTAGTTATACACGGTGTTTCATAAAAAGACCTCTTTTTGCTTTTTTATAATTCACGCAAATGATGATCAATTTACATAAAATTTTTATAAATTGTAGCTAAAGAAATACTAATTCAAAATATTTTAACAAAATATGCTAGTCATGACGTAATGCTGACGTCATAATGTGTCGTGAGTACAAGCTTGTCTCAACTAGTGCTGTCAGTTGCTACCCTGCTTCGATGGTGAACTTAATCTGGTTCGCTAATGAAAAATGTTTATCGTGTCAGCACTGAGCAACATGGGGACATGAAATCAGGCGTCTCGCGATCCAATAATGCAACCATTTTGCAAGCTTGGTGTGCTAGTGCACTGTCTTGCTCTAACATATGAAAGTCCAGCTAGCCCCACAGACACGGAAATGCGATTGCTTTGCACGTTTTTTGTGGCTGCAGCTGTAAAACTTCAAAAATTTGTTATCAACGAACCAGATTTTTTACCATCGGTGCAGGGTAGCAACTGACAGCGCCAGTTGAAACTAGCAAGCTTGTACCCGTGACATATTATGACGTCAGCGTTACGTCACGACTAGCAAAGAATATTTAATCAACAACCATATTTTGTTAAAATATTTTGAATTAATATTTCTTCAGCTACGATTGCTAAAACTTTCGTGTAAATTGATCATCATTTGAGTGAATTATGAAAGAAAGAAAAAAGGGTCCTATTATGAAACACCGTATATACGTGGTAAAGGAAGTACGGTCAGCCCACTCTAGAAACAGCTTGGCTTCTTGTTTTGCAAGCCCCATAATCGAATTTCAGTGACACTTTTAGTTTTTTTGATATTTCTCTGCAATCTTATGTGCAGTAGTGTCGTGACATTTCTATTTTTATATTTGTGTTTACTATTATGCGCTTTAGATTAGATTAAACTACTTTGAGGTTGTATTGGTTTGTAACTTAAGACATTATATTCACTGGAGCGCAGTTTTAATTTGTTTTAATTTTTAGTAAAATTTCTAGTTTTATATTTATTTTTGTTTTTCACAACTTACCAAAGTAAAGAGATATGCATAACTAAAGAAACAAAAAATTAAACTTTAACTGTCATTGCTTATTGTATTTAGCAAAACCCTATGCCTACATAGACATAGCAGAAGCAAAACTGGTAAAAAATTAGAAATTGCACTTTTATAAACAAGTAAGCATGTTACAGATGTAAATAACATTTGCTTATTAAGGCCAAGAAACCGAAATCCTGTTAGAACGAATTCCTGTTAAAACGAAAACCCAACACAACGAATCCCACTAGAACGAAACCATTTTTCTCCAACAAAACGAATTTCTGATTCGTTCTGATGGGTTTTTATTTTTGTGGGCCTAAGTCCATAACACGGTGTAATTATAGATTGAGGATTATGCGACACACCGTGTTCAAATTCGTAAAAATTCACAATTTACAATTCGTTAAAATCTGTTTTTGCGCATTCCTAGTAACCAGAACTGTAAAATTCGTCAAAATGAGTGTATTGTGTGATCTTTAGGAAAAGATTTCAATAGAACGGACAATCAAGCGTGCGAGGAGCGTTTCCAGTCACCAATCAACATCGACCGAAAGTCCACGGTATATGAATCAGAGTACGCCGGTCTGGAGTTTCGTGGCTACGACACGGCGTCTGACGTTGCTTCGTTCAAACTACGCAATAAAGGAGGACACACCGGTCAGCAGTAGGCTAGGATGATGCCATGATGCCGCCAGATATTTTCGATGACAAACGTTCAATTCGCATCGTCGCATTGCAGATATTGACTATTGGCACAGAATATTTGATCGGCAGACGGTTAAATATTCTGTAGGCTATATGACCGGTCAAATTTTGTCACCGGTCAAAGGCGCCCATTCCAAGTCATGACCGGTTGACCGGTCATGACCGGTTTAATATGATATTTGACCGGTCACCGCCTTGAACAGCCTTACCCAGTACGTAAAAGCAATGGTGCTCATAAATACCGGTTAAGACCGTGTCCCTGCGGCGGTACGACGAAGGATGCTCGTCATACGCGGGGACTATCTCAATTGAATTGGTTATGTATCCGCTCTTCTAGGGTGAGGTAGGGCTTAATTAAACAGTCATCTGAGATGGTCCCCACGTTTAGCGTGCGTCACGCGCGCAGTGAGAACGCACTTAAAACTGTGTTTCATTGTCGTCTTAGTTTTATTGCACACTCTGTAGGCGCCGTCCACGTAAGCGTATAGTCGTCGAGTATTAGTATATGTGGTGTTTTGTTGCGAACAGCGCACGTCGATGTCTTGAACAACAGCGACACAATCGGTATCCACGGCGGTGGACTGCCGCACTATTACAACCTCGAGCAATTTCACTTTCACTGGGGCAGCGTCGATGCCGTGGGCTCTGAACACACCGTCGACGAACACGCTTATCCAATGGAGGTCAGAACTTAGAAACGCAAATTACAGCGAACAGGAGAATTCTGACTAGGGCTAATATTAGCAAAGCGTTTCTCTGAATTCAGCATAGTCTACGTTTACGTAAAAATGTCGTGTAAATTGATCATCATTTGAGTGAATTATGAAAGAAATAAAAAGGGTGCCCGTTTTTTTGAAACACAGTGTATAACTTTGAATGCCGTATAGTCTAAACACTACCATGCTCCTGGACGTTGATCGTATACAGTGGATACATTTGCGTAGCCCCATCTAAGGTTACTCAAATGATTTTTGCAGTTTTAGAAGACTGATATCATCATATCGTCCTTACACACAGTTATAAACTGGTAAGTTTTTTTGACATATATTATTAGTATTTGCGGCGGCAGTGTTTCAAGAGTTCACTCGATCGCTTTTGTTTCTGTCAGCAGTTGCTAATTGCATTGAAGCAGTTTTTCGCCATCTTTAAGCTCGAATGCATCGCTTACTGAACGAATGCGTGCTTGTTACGTTGTGTTAGCTGCATCTGGTACATTACAACACTTTGTTCGGCAACATCACTGAAGCCGTAGACGAAACGTTTAAAGGACTCGCTGTTCTTGGAATTTTTATACAGGTATCATTAGACCGTAATTAGATGTAGTGTAATTAACACTTGCAAAAGTGTTTTAGTGTTTTGCGTTTTATTTTACATATTAACATGTCTAAAACATTCGACAAAAATGCAATGCGAAAACTATGAAATATATATACAACTTTATTCGTCATTAAATGACAGCAAAGAAAAAAAACAAAAACAAACAACAACAAGCAAGAAACGGAAACTAGGCTAAATATAAACAACTCTTATATTTTCGAAATTTACTTTATTAGATTTCTCAGTATGCTAATCGATTGCTCAACTAAATAAGCAAGACTTCAGATGCTGTGGAAAATTACCCTACTTTTGTTTGATAGCTAAATTACTGCGAAAGGCGTAAATTATCCGAAGACTTAAAACTGGGGATTTGTATTTTTGCTAAATGTTACTGTGAATAATTTTCGGATTTCGTATGATTTGAAACAAAATGCTTACCTGTGTTACTGTATAGACTCGAAGTCTGCTCCCTAACAAAAGCGGACCAGCGTTCACTTGACTTCGCAGTCATACGTTTTTAATGAAAGTATTCTGCATGTTGAATATGGTAATCATTAGGCCTAATGCATGTTTAAGTTACTTTGAATTTACACTTCCAAGTGAATTGTTATTCAAAAGGTACGAGAAATACTTACTAAAAAAAATTTACTATAAACTTTACTATTGATGTGTATCACTGTCAGTATTATATTATGTGTGAAAGTTCGAAGTGTTTAACTGTTTAACTCCGGCTATTCGGACCTGCTCACGGTTTCTATGTTTACTTTTTTCAGTTTTTTCAGAGTTTTAGTTTTCATTATAATTCTTTATTTCTTACCTTTTCAGTTTTTTTATTTTTGTTGTCTTTACTTCAGTCATTGTTTTGAATTTTTTTAAACGTTTTATTTTTTTAGTTTATGTGTTAGATTAAACTGACAGTTTGTTTGTCAGTTTTTGAGTGCAAATTTTCCATTGTTTTGTATTGTATTGTATATGAACTGTACGAACTATAATTACACTGCGAGGCATAAAAACACGCCGAATTTTTCTTTATTATAACTTGAAGAAAAATGATCTAATTTTAATAAGTTTTAGTACAAATACTCCTGATACAATTGGCCATCAAATGACAGTTTAGTTTTCCACCTTGCCCATTGTCTGTTTTTGCACTACCTGGGAAACGAAAACAAGCAAAATATTGCATTTTAACCACTTTGGTATTATTGCTTAATCACAAAACGCACAAAACACACATTTTGTCTATATTTGTATCGTTTTAGCCGATAGTTTATCTAATTGTCCATTGTTTAACTGCATACAAAAATGTTTGAAATGTTGGCCTACGAACATGGGCTCGGCTCGTAGACACTTTCTTCATTCGTTGATAGCAGCGTCAATAGCGTTCTGCTCCAGACCAATCCAGACTTCACCAATTGCTTTTTGATTCATCAATATTCCTGAATGTTAAACCTACATTATTTAATAGACGTGCTGCTGCACAGCAGTCAAACCTTGTAATTGGTTGGCCGTTGGTGGCCACATATCCGGAAAAATGAAATTTTACAAAGATTTTTGGTTGATTTTAATGCATATTGTGTCTGTTCTGTTTTTCTCAGGTAGTGCGAAAGCAGATGTTGGGTGTGGTAGGAAACTAAACAGCCATTTGATGTCCAGTTGTGTCATGAATACGTGTACCAAAAATTATTAAAATTGGATAACCCTTCTTTATGTTATGGCAACAAAATTGGTGTGTTTTTATGCCTCACAGTGTAATTAAGTTTTTCTTCTATTTTGTATTCGTTTGCTGTTTCTCGTGGTGAATAAATGTGTGTATAAAATGTTTAGATTTTGTCGCACTTTTTGTTGTCAATCAGCTGTTAGTTATGCCGCGGTTGTACTCAGTCTGCTTTATTTTTTACGTAAAGTCGGAAAAAGTCGGTATTTTTATTATCTGCAAGGTTTGGCTCCTCGTGCGATACGTTCCTTACGTAGAGAAAAGGAGTGAATTACGTCGGTGTAATATTAAGGTCCGACCAATGACCGACGACCGACCTCCCTTCTTGGAAAAACTTTGAATGGCTACATCTCGATAACGGTGCAAGATAGATGCATAGTCACAACGGATCACCCATAGGAAGTCGCCCGCCGCGAGTCGAATGGTCACGTAACCGATGACGTCCCGTGACCCCAAAAGGTAAAGATCGTGACCCAATTATCTTTGAAACGCCATATCTCCATAACGGTGTTAGAGAGACGCGTGCATTGAGATGTAACAAGACAAATGGCAACTTGCATCGTTGACCATTATTAAAATTTTCCTCCTCAGTTCGTAAAATCGGGCAATATTTTACGAACTACGGGGAGACAATTTTCAATAACAATCTCGACGCCAGTCACTATAAGTATAATAATAGATGGATCTTAAATAAACGCCGGGTCTCTAATACAAACCAAAATGAACAAAAACACTTAGAAGAATACAGGAGAAAATAATGCGCGCGAGGAGTACATTAGATTGGTCACAATCTAATATTTCTTCTTCAAGCATTCTAACAGCACTGCAAAAACACAGTGCTAAAATCGTCCATTTTTCTTGTCAGAAATCTGTTGTATCAAATAACGATTTACATTGTTTGAGGGAGTGTCCAAATCAAGGTCGATATTGCGTGCGTGGACCGCGTCCAGAGTGTTTTATTGCATTATTTTATGAAGACGAAATGCTGCAGTAAATCATGCGCCATAAAGTCGTTACCTCTAATGTGTGCGTTTAATTTATTTTGGGTGGCGTTTTGTGGAGTTTTTGCAGCATCATTTTGTAGCGAACAAGAGTTGTCCTAGAATCACTAGTAATCATTAATAGTAAGTGGCATACCGGTACGCTTTTTCAAATGAAATGAAAATCATGGACTTTGGATGACCTTGAAGGTCACTGACAACAAGTATGGTCAGCTGTCTTAACGACAGCTGGGCTTTTTTATTTTTAAGAGAGTTAACTGTGTTTTTAAACGAAAAATCGTGACTTGCTGTTTCAATAAAAATTCAAAAGACATTAGGCCTACACATAATTGGTCTTGAAAACTTTTGAACGTTTTTTGTTTGTTAGGTTAAATAAAGACTTGATTGACCAGTCTATCACAGTTTCGGTCGTCGGCGCTTTGCTGTTTCGGGCCCGTCGAGTGGGAATTTGCTGCCTGACAGTTTTAGTGACCCAAAACTGAGTCTCGATGCTTTTAAACGTCAGCTGAAAACGAACTTTTTGAGGAACTATTGAAGACAAAACTTATTAAGCGCATTAAAGATTCTTTTGGTGTAAGCTTAAGCGTTATATAAATTTACATATTACTTACTTATTTACTCACTTACCATTGAACGATAGCAACGGCTTTAACAAAACAATGATCACCGACTCAAAGCGTCACTAGCACCACAGATTTTGTGAAGCATTATGGTGTGCTAATTAGATGATAATTATACTTTTCACACACAGTCGTTTACGTCATTAGCGTCGTATCGTATCGTATCGTATTGAACAAATATGATGTGCTAATTGCGTGATAATTATGCGCGCAGGTTGGCGATGAAGAAAACCCAGCCTACAAAAAGTTGGTCGATAATTTTGACGACATTATAAACCCTGGTTGGTTGAAGCCTCATTTACTTTATCACACGCAATTTACTGTGCGTACGGTATTGCAATAATATAGGGGTACCCTACTGCTTTCTGTCTGGCATTATTGTTGTCCGCGGTAGCAACGACAGTATTATTTACAACATCGTCGTCAAGTTTTTTTTACGCGCGAGCGCTAGCGCGCATTAGCTATGGTAATTCTGTTTGTCCATCTCTGTCCGTCTGTTCGTTTGTCTGTCCGTCACGACCCAGTACCGATCCAAGACCAGGTGAGATGAGAGACTTAGGTTTTCCCCATATGATAGCTTAGAGTCTCTAGTATAATTTCGTGACACAATTTCATGCCGCTGGGCTTGAAGGGGGTTTTCGTGAACGAAAGAAGATAAAAGAGCATCTCGTATAAACGTTATTTTACCGCTAGTCTTACGTAAAAATAGTTGCAAATAGGCACTGACAATGTCTATCATAACAAGCACTGGCGACGAGCTTTTAGGGGTGTCAACATCAATGACCTTGAATGATGATAAACCCCATGAAATAAGAAGTTTTAGTTATTTTTTGGCAATTTTGGGCTGCGACACACATTTCAGAAGTGAATTGCACCGAAATGGCTGTAGATAGACTTAAGACATGTTCACGGCATAGCAACCGTTGCTAGGCAACATGTTTTCCTTAACCAGCAGCATGTCAGGACGCTCATGCACACCACTAAAGGCTGCGGACCAGTTGAAATGTACAAAAAGCATGTAGTTTTATCTTCCACAAGTAAATGGAGTGAACGGCTGACATACCGTACTTATCGGACGTGCGTGCGTGCGTGCGTGTGTCTGTCTGTCTGTCTGTCTGTCTGTGCGCAGCGGACTAGTCAATTAGACTAGTTTCAGCGTTGAATGCTAATATCTTCAAAATGGTTACAGCCGCGTACTTTAAATTTAAGATGCTTGTTACCAGTGACAGTTCGGATGTAAGTGGTTAAGTTTTCGAAGAGGGCGCGTGGCCGTGGTTACGTGACCCTTAATTTCGGGATGTTAGTCTAGGCGACTGGTGCAAAATATAGCCGAAATTGCTCAGTTACTGATACAAAGCAAATGTTGTCTTGGTGTACGTTGATAAGTCTGCTTAATTGGCATGTTTTATAATATTGTCTACAAAAAGTTTTGATGTTTATAAAAACAGCATCACTCTTTCTGACTGGATCACATATATACGTACTTAATATAGTTGTTTGCGACCGCCTGCGGATGCCTTAATGTGATACAGCGCTATTCTGATAATGACGATTTGATTGATTGATGATGATAATGATGATGAATTGATGATCATGATGTTCGGTGATGATAATGCAGATGAAAATGTAACGATCAGGACGTTTTCGCTCTCCGATCTGCTGCCAAGCAACAAGAGCGCCTACTTCAGGTACAACGGAAGTCTGACCACTCCCCCGTGTTACCAGAGCGTCATATGGACAGTTTTTAAGCAACCGGTCACCATCTCGGCAAGTCAGGTGATCACACAAACACACTTTTACCGCAATTTTTCACGTAAACCGGAATTAGCCGGCTGCGGCTTAATTTCAATCTAACCGAGGGAGAATGGGTTAAACGGAAATGTTTTGTAGACTAATGCGCTTTGCGCACAACCAACAGTGCCAAGGCAGCGAAGAGTGTACTGGTAAATTGAAACTTAATAATAATTAATGTATTATACAGGGTGGGCCAAAAAATGTCCCAACTTGTTTTTGTCAGAACTCCGTTAAATCTCCACCAAATTTGATTTTTTGGCACACAGATGGACAAGACGATACTCAAGATAGAATTATGCGAGGTACACTTATTGTCCACCTCACTTTATTTATGTCAACACTTTACCGTGTAAAACGCAGATGCTCCAAGTTGTTGCATAATGCTGAGTTGCTGTGCCCGTAAAAGTTCAAACGACTTAATTAAGTACACAATGAACTAAAATGTGATTTATTTGATTAAATTAGAAGTTTGTGTAACAACTTTCTTTCAAATTATCGGAATTTATGCCCAAAGTGTACACGATGGTTCAGAGTTAGACGGCTGATAGCGGGATTAACGATCAACTGATTAAACTTCACAGCACTCATTCATGGATTAGACGTGTTTTGAGCTCATCAGTCAGCTATTTTGTTGTCTTTTAGTTTAGCGTAAAATATTTAATACTACAAAATTATCAAATCACGTGACGCCCCTTGTCGAATTGGTAATGAACAAGTGAACAATGTAATACTGATAATCACCACATAATGTAACACTTTGGTGCATCTGCGTTTTACACGGTAGTGCAGTGACATAAATTGGTTGCGGTGAAAATGAGTGTACCTCACGCAATTCTATCGTCTCGGCTGTCCGTGTGCCAAAAAGTAACTTTGACGAAGTTCTGACGAAAACAAGTTGGAACATTTTTTGACCCACCCTGTAATTAGCATAAATGCGAAGATAGCGCTTCAGCTACATCATGATCAGGGGTTATCTAAAAGTCGAAGTGAAAGGTTTTCAAAGTGGTCTGGAAAGATCGTACCGTTTTATAGGGTCTGCCTAAACACGACAGATCACTACAAATCAACCCGCAAATCAACCACAGATCACCACAGATCAGCTGAGATGGCACTCACTACTCTTAATGCCGTGTTTATATGAGGCGATCGTCGCGGCGATCGTCGCCGCGACCGGTCGCTTCGCGTCTTCACTACAGGCAACTGGTCGCGGCGATAGTCGCGGTGACCGGTTGCCAGTAGTGAATACATGAGGAGACTGTCGCTGCGACGATCGCCGCAATCGAACAGGCGATCGTTCAAGCTACCCGCTTGCGGATTGTCGCCATTATGCAAATTATATCAATTAAAAATAAGCTTGATTTCTGGGGCCTAGACGACCATAATAATGTTCGTTTTATTGCGCGTGGCAGCCAGCGGCTAGATTGGCATAAAAAGGAAAATTACCAGGTCGCAGAAGCTTCAAAACAGTACAACGTTCAAGCTGCAACTCACAGTACCGGATATATTTAAACTAATTTCCACAAATTAACATTGACATTATATCGTCGGACTTCATTTTCAACGTAAACAGTGTGACGTCAACAATAGCGTAACGCCGTAATAACACAGTACATATATCCCCGCCAAACGTTGCGCTGTGACTGGAGCTCATTTTCATAATCGCGGCGACCGATCGCCTGTAGTGAATACACGAGGCGATCGTCGCGGCGATGGCAACTCTGCCATCTTGGCTGATCCGCAGTGATTTGTGGTTGATTTGCGAGACCGAGGCAGACCGATTTTTCCATAGATTAATTTACAATTTGCTAATGTTGTTGACTAACAGATTAGAGCTTTCCGAAATCTGAAATCTGCTCACACTGGCCACCACGGCAGCGCAAACATTGTGGACAATTTCCGTCCGACAAAACCTTTAAATGGAAGAACGGTTTACAGAACCTACGAACACTTAGGTATGTTCCTAGGTATGGCTCGGTAGTGTTGTGGTGTCAAACTTGCGATCGAAAGATCGTAGGCTTGACTTCCGACTCGGGTTGCTATCAAGTGGTTACAATTTGGATAGGTGACTGTCGGCGGGTCGGTAAACCATCTATATAACCAACACCACAGTCAACTCAGCCTTTTAAATGTATTTCTCCGGGGTAGGTAAATCGAGTGTCAGGGTTATGGCGGGGCGCGCTCACCTCTGTCGGGTGGCAGGTAAGTAGGCCTAGTAGTTGGTTTTTTCTGTTTTTACTGTCGTATCTGGACTCACCGATTTGTCTATTGTTACATTGTCTTGCATTGCTTTTTTGTTTGTACTGCCTGTTATGGCGAATAAACTTCATCATAGGTCTACTGCCATTTCCCGTGTAAGAGGTGACTCTCCGTTGCTCTGTGATGAGTTACCTATTAAGAGCGATAAACCATTTTTACGCGCGAAAGCAGAATGCTTCGCGCGTCTTTGCCATCGTCTGGGCGTCCGTCCGTCTGTCTGTCAGTCCGTCCTACACACTCGTGAGCTGTATTAAAACGGTGCAGGCTAGGATCACGAAATCTTTAGGTGGACTGCCCCAAGGTCTCTAGTTTATCGTGACAAAATTTCATGCCACTGGGTGCAGGGGTTCCCCTCGAACGAGGGCGTCGAAGAGGGGTACCCCCTTAAAAAGACGTCATTTTGCCGTTATTGGCTCGAATAATGTGAAAACGGTTGCAGATAGGTACAT
>Ga0056128_1003467_pt1 | contig 19349 bp, 14 predicted proteins | sample WorMetLIZISLAND2_FD_71113 | JGI IMG/M metagenome (GOLD analysis project Ga0056128, IMG submission 71113) | Marine gutless worms symbiont microbial communities from Max Planck institute for Marine Microbiology, Germany - Olavius geniculatus... ... | reverse complement strand
GGTTAGTACTTGGATGGGTTACCTTCATCAGGTATGTAAACCATCTCGGTATATAACGATCCTCTTAGGTCAACTCACCTGTGGGTAGGCGCAATAAGTAGTAGTGAAAGCTGCGATGACCGTGTGATGCACTAGTCTCTAGGTCTGGCAGTGTAAACTGTTGTCTGACTGAGGGTTAAGGAAACAGAGATCAGTGCTGCCGTATAGGTTTTATGACTTGGGAACGACTTTGCTTTATGATTACATGTGGTTTACGTGTGTGTGTGTTGTCATCTGTGGCAGTGTTCAATGTTGGTGACTATCGTCGGAATACAAAAGGATGTGAGACGATTGGAGCAGATTTCTATCACCCAACTAATGATGATGCTAAGCGCATCAGAGAGTTAGTGGATTTCATCCAATCTGCAGTCATTTTGTACATTATTGTATATATTTGCTTGAATGATTATTTGTATTTAGTCTAACCATTACTTTACACAATATGTAAATATATTATCTGCTTGATATGTATATGCTGAAATAGGTTGATTTGTTTTTCTGTCACAGCAGGCCTGGCTGCTTTAAGAATAAACTTATGTTAAAGCAGTAACAAGTGAGCTACAGTATGAATTTATGAAACTACAGTGTTAAGTAAACACACGTAGCTTGTTTATTTACAGATTTCTTTTGCTGAGATGTCAATAGATTGGTATGATATGAAGGTTATAATTTGATGAATACATATATTGACAGCATGTTAGGCTTGGCTAATGTTAATCAGCTGACACTTTTAAAGCTTTTCTGGCCATGAGTTTCTCATGTAAGAAGCACTATAGCAAGTATTGGACTTTACCTTTACTTTAAGTTGCATTTTGGTTGCAGCACAATAGTCTTTTTCTGTGACATTAGTTGCAGTCTGCTTGAAAGTTTCCGCAATCTGTCACAGGTTTCAATAAGTTCGATGATGTAACACTAACTGAGTGAATCTTATACAGGTCTCTAGAAGATTTTTAATTATGTCTGCCTGATCTCTGCTGTCTCAGCACATATTGAAAATTGCTTTGTGATAATATTAAACGACAAATATGATTAACTGCAGCGGAATGAAATTTTTAATCTAGTTTGAAGTGTGAACAGAATTACAAAAGGGAAAAATTTATGGCGATGCTGCTGTTTAGTAATTGCATAACACACTATGTGAAAGTGCAGCCATCATGCACTCCACTCAGATTTTTTAGTAGAGCGGTAAAATTGCAAGGGTTTGTGAGGATTTGGATGATTGTTTTTTGTACATGTATGTGTACAGAGAATGTGCTAAGACTGCCCTAAATGACACAGTTGAGTGGCTCACTGAAGGTGCTGGCGACGTTGCGGTCAGTTGCTTTCCTGCCATGTTTGTGCCTTGTGTGATAATTTGCTACACTATTGAAGTAAAAATGGTGTTGTATATTTTAAACATCTGTGAATTAGCATGCACGAATTATTTCAGTTAAACAAAAGCCATAATAGTTTAGATTTTAGATAGTGATGGAGTGTAATTTGTGGCCTTCAGATTTGTTTTAAAGGATTCTGGATTGTTTGAGACTATCACTGTGACAGAACTCATGCTGGTCATAACATCGAGTTTGTGTGTTTCAGCTGATGTAAATTGCAGATACAGCTTTATGCTCACCTTTGATTCTCATTCTTGGTTTTGATTTTGTTTGTGTTTGGAATGGTGGAATAGTATCAGGTTTAAATTGGTCTATACTTTCAAAAGAGGCCTACTTTACACATCATCTCATTAGAGCCTTTAACTTTAAGCTTCATAGAAGTGCGCATTCTGTATGGCATGTTGCAGCTTCTTGCACGTTTGTACTGGATTGCAAAAAAACCGGGTTTTAAAAAAACCCAAACTGGATGGTTTTTTGGTTTTCTGGGTTAAACCAGATTTTATATAAAGGCCAAACTTGATGGGTTTTGAGATTTTTTTCGGGTTTTCATTTATTAGCTGAAAAGTTCGTTGGTTGATTCATAAGGGGTGTCTGTTTATTTTCCGCAGCATAGAATATTCAAATATTTGCATATTCTTAGGTTTAAGTGTTTCGAAAACTCTGCAATAATAAAATACTCCATTAACAGTGGAACAAGAAATTAAAATTAATAAGTTTATGTGGCTTTTTATGGTGAGTTTTTTAACAGGTTTTTAGCTGGATGGGTGGGTTTTTTTTGGGTATCTGCTCAAGTGTCTAACCGTGATTTGTATTAATCTTGCATAGAGCATTGAAGGTGACCATTATTGGTGAGCGTGGTTTATGCAGGTGTACGATGCAACAAACGGCACTCGTGAGCGTCGCGCGTGGCTTGTTGACGTCTTGTCAAAGCAGAATGGCTTCAAAGTTATGTTTGTGGAATCTCTGTGCTCAGATTCTAGCATTGTCGATGGCAACATCAGGGTATGTATTTGGGTTTAAAGGTTTGAAGGGTATGGGAAATTTGTCACAGAGCTACAGAGCATCTGCCATATGGGATCACAGTGTTAGCTTCACTCGACATGGGTAAAATGCGCCTTGCCTTAACCCCAGCCTGACAGGCCTGTACCCGATTTACCTACCCCAGAGGAATGGAAGGCTAAGTTGATCTTGGTATTGGTTACGTGGTCTAAGACACTTTCGTAGTACAGTTGAGATCTGGCACTGTGCTCAGCTGAATTCCTATAAACATCGACTCAACCCAGCAGTTCACGACTCCTGCCCGGATTGTACCGCGACACTGCACAGTGTCGCTCATCTATTTGAATGCCCGATGCACCAGACCAACCTGACACCCATGGACCTCTGGCAGCGACCCCCTGCCACCCAAGGAGCTCGCTGAGTTCCTCAACACCTAACCAGTACAAGATGGAGGATGGGCTACTCAACAACAACAACAAGGGCACATTGTATCAGATGGGGTCCTTGGCCCAGTGGCCCTTCGAATCCCCAGTCACAACGTGCAATTGCTTATTTGTGATTCACCAGGTGACATTACCTATGATCAGCAATTTTGCATTAAAATTTTTTATCAAATTACTCTGGTCGTTGTTGCTAAAGGTGATAAAAATTGATTGTCGTGTGAAGATGAAAACTGTGTGTGTGTTGGAGATATGAATGCTACAATTTTGTAGAGAAAAGCATGACAGCATGAGTGAGATGTGGCTATGTTTTGCTGACTGATGAATGACTGTGTGGTGTGTTGATAACACACTGAGTCGAATTAACAAAGTTGCTCTACACCGGGCCCAGTTAGTACTTTGATGGGTGACTGTCTTCAGGCAAGTAAACCATCTTGGTACTAAGCCAGCCAGCCAGCTGGGTTGACTCAGCTTTCTACCTGCTGTTGGCTAGTAATGTGAGTAGGCAGATTTGTGGCTCAAGCTGATTGGCTTGGGCCCCCTGTCCTCCAATAGACAGCATTATCACATTGATGACTGTCTGGAGGATAACAGAGATGATTATTAGAACTACCATTATGTTAATTACATATGCATGCGTATAATGGAGTTTTTACAATTTTAGGTTAATCTCATTTTTGTGTTTTGTGTTTCTGTAAAGGTTAAACTTTCTGTTTATTGTAAAGTTTAAACTTAACATTCCATTATTGTGTTTGTATGCATTCTGCCTGAAAAGGCCGTCCCTGAAATGATCTATACTGTATCGGGTGGGACGTTAAACCCTACTCACTCACTCACTCACTGATTGGCTTGGTCCAAAGGTCGGTGGCCGCCCAGCGCATATGTTACATTCATCGAATGCACCCGGTGAACTCTTGCAGTGGCAGTTCGCTGCTACAATGACAGCACCATAAACATTGTTGTGGCTGTTACTATTATCAGTTATTGTTGAATGAATACAGGAGGTAAAAGTCTCAAGTCCTGACTACAAGGGCGTGGAATTGGACGACGCCGTGTTTGACTTCAAGAAACGCATTGAGCTAATGAAGTACGAGTATGAGTCTATAGACGAGGATCGCGATCGAGAGTTGTCTTTCATCAAGATCTACAACCAGGGCCAGAAATACCTCGTCAACAGAGTGCAAGGTTAACTGCAGGGTTGACACATGTGGGCATTTGCTGGGTAAACCCACCTAAAAAAACCACCCCAAGCTTAATCCAATTTTAGTTTCTTGTTTAATTGATACTGAACTACCTTACCGTGGCCTACATTTTTGAAACATTTAAACCTAAAAATTTGCTAATATTGGTATATTTTAGCTATGGGAGCAAACAAAACTCATACGAATCTACCAGCTGAAAGCTTGTAGAATCCTGCAACCCATCATGTTAGGCCTTTTTAAAAATATCTAAAAAACCCCAAAAACCTGAAACTTAAAAAAGTCACTCGGCTGGGTTTTAAAAAAACGGGTTCTTGTAACCATGGTTAGCTGCATGGCTGATCTGAATGAAACTCTATATTTTCTGTTGCCGCCAACAGCAGGATTAAAACATAAAAATGCTAGGCTGAAAGTAGTAAAAAATGCAGATGCAGTTGACTAAAATTAGATAACCTTTATGGTGAAAAGGATTTTGCATAATGAACTCTTTGTGTTTCAGGACAGTTCAAATAGATGAGCATGGGAAAGATCATTAGTTCGGTATGATGCTTCAGCAGCATTCATATGGTTATTATTTTGGATTAAGCATCATGCCCAGAGTGAACAGTTGCCTGAAAAACTGGAAAGTGTCAGAGTTTGACAGTCTTTAAGCAACTGACAGAGATTTATCAGGGAAGGCTAATATTGTTAACTCTGGTTAATGGTGTAGCACAGTGATGTAAATTGTACATTTTGTGGCACATTTTCGTACGTCATTGTTCTCCTGTTGCTTTTAAATTTTATTATTATACGAGGGTCGTTCGATAAATAAGTTACAATATGGTGCCATCCCATTAATTCTTAAAACAGGAAAATTTGAAATATACATTTTGTAGAAAATTTAATTCTGAACATACGGTGAAATTTTTTTAATGATGACGTCATTATTGTGACGTCACATGTTAATAGAACTCAGTCTATTTGTGTATTACTTTCTCAACCAGTAATCTGTCATAACTCACAAACTTAACAAACAGCATAAAAGCAAGGAAAGTGAATAAACTTAACAAGTTAATGTCACATCTTTAAATATTAAACAGTATTGTTTCATTTTTCAACATATCGTCAGATTTCGTTCAAACATTTTGTCCCATCTGTCGCCAAGCTTCTGAATTCCCGATGCAAAGAACGATGCTGGCTGCTGTCTAAGCCACTGAAGAACGACACGGTACCTGATGCAAGTATCTGACCACCTGGTATTTTCTTACACCAAATGTCTACTGTTGGCTTCATAAAACATGCATCTCCATAATACTGGATGCATCTTGGGGTGAATTGGATTTGCATGAATTCTTTCTTCCTTCAATAAAAATCACGACACGCTGTTCGTTACGGGGTGATTTCAGTGGTAACGTCGTCGGATTTAATATTTATAAATGACGTCACAGTGACGTCATTGTAATAAAACTCATAGCAAGTACTCAGAGTTAAATTTTCTACAAAACATATATTTCAGATTTTTCCTATTTTAAGAATTAATGAAATGGTGCTATTTTGTAACTTATTTATTGAACGACCCTTGTATAATATTAATGACATTTTTACATTGCAATGTTGCTCCCTGTCTGCGTTTCAGGTCACATACCGAGTAGGGTAGTCTACTATCTCATGAACATTCGCGTTCTGCCGAGGACTATTTATATCACAAGAGTGAGTAGAGATCACATCCCTTCCTGTAACGTATGCTACATGTGCTGTTTTTATGGAGGATCACTAATTTGCTTTTTAAATGGTATCTGTTGTGCAGTACCTTACCTTGCCTCTGGGGTGGTCAGGCTGCTACACCTGCCCAGCGCTGATGCCATATCAGTTCGGCTCAATGCGTGTCCCCGAATATTACAGGTAATGGCTATAAAGCTGTGGATGGCTGTGAAGGCGTAAATAAACGGCTGTGAAGCTGTAGTCGGCTGTGAAGCCGAAACCAGCACACATAAGCACTGGTAATATGTAGCAATCTGCTCTCAGATGTTAAGTCAGCTCTTAGTTGGCTCCTACCCCCAGATTGTGTCATTAGTACACAAAGCCCCACCACCACGACAAGGTGGCTGACTATGGTGGGGCTATTCTGCAGTAAAATTAAACTGAAATATTGAAAATTTTCTTTTTCAGCACATAGTCAGGTTTGTTGCTAATTATTATTGTATGCCAACATTTATTGTGCAAGAATATATCATGGAATATGTTTTATGTAAGAAAGTTACATAAGTGACTGTTAGCTGTGAGTTTTTACGCGCGAAAGCAGTTACTGCTTTCAGCGCGTCTTAGCCATCGCAATTCTGTCCGTCCGTCTGTCTGTATGTCTGTCACACGGGTGGATCAGTCAAAAACGGTGCTAGCTAGGATCACTAAATCTTCACCATCGGCTGCGTGGAAGACTCTAGTTTTAGGAACTGTAAAGCTTTTCCATAAATTCGAAGGGGGTCACCCCGAACGAGGGCGCTAAATGAGAGGGGGTGGGCAAAATTTGTGATCTTTGGCCAATAAGTCGCTGTATCTCAGTAATGGTGCGAGATAGGGCCTAGGTTACTATTAATCACCAATAGACAGTCGTACACAGGCTCTCGATTGGCGCCGAATTCAATGACCTTGAATGACCTTGAACGCCAAAATAGGGGGTTTTATGGATTTTTGGTGATTTCGGACTGCGACACAAGTCTATATCATTCACAAGGTGACGCCACGCTACTGTCGTTGTGCGATCCAGATAGCGAAATGTATAATACAAATATATTAACTTAGCGTGAACACTCCTATTTTTAGCTAAACTACTGAACCGAAACTGCTATAGGCTTTCGTGCATCTCGTGAGCATTAGCTCAAGTTTCTTGTTCTAGTTAAGTAGTAATATAATGGATACAAGATGCTTAAAATATTGTGAAGGTGATGGCTGTGTTAAATGTAATGTTGTAGCATGGTGAGTCGGACTTGAATGACCACGGAAGGATCGGTGGAGATGGAGATCTTTCTGCTCATGGTCAAGAGGTCAGAACTTTCTGATATCATTTATATAGGACAGGTGCAGCTGGTCACATTTGCAACAGAGTTGATACATGAAAGATAAATAGTGAGTGGATATCTCACCAAATGCTTTGCAGCGAATGTCACATGTCCCATTGTCCCTACAGTTGAAAATTTACTGACACATGTAATGCCTTTAGACTTTTAAGTTAGTTGGATGAACAAGCTTTTTGCTATAAAAGTTTGCTTTGCTGTCCATTTGCTTGCATTTGGCATGAATCGGCTTTTGCAATATGTCAACATCTGTTATCCCCCGTCCTCCAATTGTTAGACAGCATTCTGAGATTGATGACTGTGTGGAGGATAAGAGGGAAGATTATTAGAATCTCAGTTACTGTTACATATGCACACTTATAATAGAGAGTTCTTACAATTATAGGTTTAAGTCATTTTGATGCCTCTGCCAACGTTGTGGCCAGAGGCATTATGTTTTCAGAGTGTCTGTGCGTGTGCAAGTCCAGAACAAACATTGTTAGCAAGATATCTTGGGTATTTTTTGATGGAATTTTGCCAAACTTTCACCACTAATGGACTTTGGGGCAAGGATGAATTTATCATATTTTAGGGTCAAAAGGTCAAGGTCACGGTGGAGTTAAGTATGCCCCAATTGCCCCATGATGCATTTTTTGGCCTTGTTAGCACGAAATTTCAAGTGTTAGCTTCTTGTCGCATGTTGGTGGAGGCATAATAGTTGACAAAGTCGTAGCGACCATCTAGTTTGTGTTTTGTTTTCAATATCAGGTTTTTCTGTAAAGCTTTCTGTTCCTTTATTATGTGTATGTGCATTGCCTGGAAAGGCCGTCCCTGAAATGACCAGTACTGTGTCTGGCGGGATGTTAAACCGTACTCACTCAGTAAGTAAATTTAGTAAGTAAATTTAATTTATAAAGCGCACAATGTCATCGAGAAAATCACTGAATCTGAAGCGATTCACCCACTCACTCGATGTCTGTTTTGTCTGTGTTGCAGTATGCTCTGAAGTTGGCTGAGTATTTGAACAAGGAAATCGAAAACAACAAGAAGAAGATCCATATATGGACGAGTCTGTTGAAGAGAACTGTTCAGACTGTTCAGCATGTTGAGACTTCGAAGGAACACTGGAAGGCTCTCAACGAAATCGACGCGGTATTTTTGACGACGATGATGATATTTATGTTTTAATTGCAGTACATGTATTAATTAATGCAGGTTGTTCCAGAAAAAAATGACACAAAGTTTATGGCACCATAATTTTGCAGCCGTATGTCACAGAGTCATGCGGTTTTTAGCATAACGTTCAGAAAGTAACTGCTTGCATGAAAGGGGCTGAATACAGCAATTAAATATTCTTTGTTTACACCTTATATGTAAGCATAAACACAAATGGTTGTGTTACGTAAGGCATAGCAGAATGCATTAGGGATTAGGGCATTAGGGAAAAAGACAAGGAGAAGTAAATGCATACAAATGGCAGATGACTTGATGGAAAATAACATTTATACTGGTCACAAAATAAAAGTGTTTGGCAAACATTGTTTATGGTACAGTGTATGCACATGGCACACGTTATTCACCGTGTCACGTTTTGAGCCCTTCTCAGTGCCTGTTGCATTAATCATTAGATAATTTATCATTTTTGCCATATGGTTGTTTTACATTAGTGAATTATAAATATGATGGCTCATTTCATGTTATTTGTGACCTGTAGATGTATGCGTTGGTTGTAGGGTGTGTGCGAAGGGCTGACATATCAGGAGATTGAGGAGAGATACCCAGAGGATTTTGCTCGTCGTGATCAGGACAAATATCACTATCGCTATCCAGCTGGCGAGGTCTGTGGTCTTTATTTGTCCCCATCGTCATGCCTAATTGTCGACTTTTCTGTCATTGGTTCATTTGATTAGGTACAGCAAGGTGATTAGCCCTTGTCTCAGAACAGAGCCCACTTAAGCAGATGTCAGACGAATGACAAACTCTGTAGTTCTTGTTCCATTATGAACTTTTTGAATTGTCATAATGTAGACTTTGTTGATATGCATTAGTGTAAAGTTCTTGCATTTTGACAAGTTGCATTAATGAACGAGCATGCTGGTGATGTTGGTGGTTTTGTAAATAGTTGTACTAGGACCTGGTGATAATGTAGTGGTAATATGTTGAATTATCGATAATCCAATGGTTGGATAATCCAATTCTGACTGTCAAGTGGTGGGGTGGTGGCCATGTGGTGGTTAAGGTTTGAGTTAGAGATAGGGTGAGCGTTAGGAATTATGCGACATCAAACCCTCGTACTATTGAAACCTCAGATTACTGATCTGTAATAAATTGGGTTGGAACATAAAGAAGACTTTGTCGTAATACGTCACTCATCAAGCCATGATGATGAAGCGTGCTGGTCTCTTGCAGTGTAAACCGGTGTCTAGCTGAGCGCACGTTGTGTTGTATGTACGTTTCAGTCGTACGAGGACCTAGTAATGAGATTGGAACCAGTGATTATGGAGTTGGAACGTCAAGAAGATGTCGTTGTCGTATGTCACCAAGCTGTTGCTCGATGTCTGCTTGCCTACTTCCTTGACATCACTCAGGGTATCTACGTCCACACTGACTTAAAATTTAATAACTGATGTTGTTTTATATGAGTATTACCATGCAGATGCCTCTACTGTGGGTGCCATGCGAGAACCTCAGCTGATACCCTGACAGCTTACAGTGCTCATCCAGATTACCAATATTACAATTACTTTTTTTACTTTTTTTGAGATAACTTATGGAAAACTATGCTTATGGCTCTGGATAAACCTGGAAAACTCGGAGAATTTATTTCACTTACTTTGTTATTATGTTTAAAAACATTGTCTTTTTTGTTTTAACTATGGATTTAATCAGATGAGCTGCCGTACATTCGGGTCCCGCTGCACACTGTGATTAAGTTGACGCCGGTAGCGTACGGATGTCGTTCGGAGCAGATTCGCTTTGACATTGAAGCAGTCGACACCCATCGGCCCCGACCTTTGGTACGTATGACCAATAGCATGTTAATTTTATTCTCATTTCGTTTCCGTCTTAATGGCAGTCGGTCAAAGCTTACAATGTATTTTTTGGAGCATTGTCTGTATGTGCGTCAGCACAGTAAACGGTGCGCTTCGTATTGGTTGCAGCAGCTTTGTCATGTGGCCCATTCCTCTAGATTTTGCACTGTTGGAAAATCTTTTTTTCGGAAGATTTTCATCCAAAGATGCAAAATCTTGGACTGAAAACCTCCATTTTTACGCGTGAGAGCTAGCATAGCTATAGCGCATAATAGCTATGGTAATTTTGTCCGTCTGTCCGTCCGTCCGTCCGTCACAACCCGGTACTGTTTCAAGACCAGGCGAGATAGAGACTTCGGGTTTTCACCACATGATAGCCTAGAGTCTCTAGTATTTCGTGACAAAATTTCATGCCGCTGGGTAAAGGGGGTCCTCCTGAACGAGGAGGCAAAATAGGGGCACCCCTCCTAAAAAGACGTTATTCTACTGCTGTTGCATTCACACGGCGGTACCATGCAACACGTTATGCTATGGCCAATGTATACATATACGTGGCAGTAAATATAAAATGTCAAACTTAATCGATTTCAAGCATCTGCAAACCGTTTTATTATATTATCTGTAGCCTATGCTAGAATTAAGACTTTCTCCTCAATCGCCAGTATATATTATGACGACAAAATTATAAATGTTAAGACACCCCAATTTTTGCTGGAGGTGAAACAAGTAATTGCTAGAAAGACGCTGTTTTGCAGCTATTGGCTTGCCTAATGTCAAAATGGTTGCAGATAGGCACAGACATGCTGCTTATCACAACAAGCACTGCCAACGACCTTCTTAGAAATGTTAACATCGATGACCTTGAATGACCTTTAACCCTCAAAATAGCAGGTTTTAGTGAATTTTTTCGCAATTTTGCGCTGCGACACGCATTTCAAGAGTGAATTGTGCCAAGGTGGCAAGAGATAGACCAAGACAACCTGCATAAAAAATTTTCAGTATGGAATGTAGATTTAGCAGTCCTAGTCTGGACCATCTAGATTCAAGGAGGCCTGCCAACATGGGTGTCAAAGAGGGGTACCCCTCTAAAAAGTGGTTATTTATCCTCTGTTGGCTTGTGTAGCGTGTAAATGGTTGCTGCTTATCATAACAACCACTGATGACGAGCTTCTGACGAATGTCAACATCGATGACCTTCAATCACCTTGAACCCTAAAAATATTGATTTTAAGTGATTTTTTGGCAATTTTTGGCTGCAAAAGAGTGAATTGCGACGAAATGGATGGAGATAGACCCAATATTACCTGCGAACAGGAACTGCTATAGGCTCTAGCGCGTCTCATGAGCATTAGCTCAGATTTCTTGTACGAAAATTCAGAGGCAAAATTGAAATTTTGAGCTCCCATATTCTCCTCTGTCAGAAATTTGCAGTGTCTATCAAAAAATTGTAAAGTTCTTTAAGTAAGTAAGTAAGTAAGTAAATTTAATTTATAAAGCGCACAATGTCAGCGAGAAACTCACTGAATCTGCCCTGCTTAGCGTTTTACCCACGATGCCACTGGCTGGCCAGTTGACTTTATCTTGGGACAGAATTATTTGCTCTATTTGTTTGTTTGAATTTTTGTTGACATTGGTAAGTTGTAATAGTAGAAGTATGGATTGCAGGGATGACGAGTGATGCAATAATACTCAGTCGTCTAGCCTAAGCATTTGAAGTGAGGTGGGTATGGCTCGTTTGTCACACGTACACCATTTCTAGAAAAAAAGTTGTCCCTAACCCTAACCCTGCTTTATTAATTCTTTTGCATTCTGAGATAAACTCGAAAAGGAGTGGGATATAATGTCAGTCTATAGCTGTGCTTACACAGAAATGGAATTTTTGACTTTGCAATTTTTTAGCAGTTATTTAGTTATGACGTGCAAAATCATTTATATGCACTAAATATCTGTCAGAGTGTCCATGCAGATTAATTTTCGCAAATGCTCATAGTTGGCAAGGGGTCAGCTTGATGTTGTAACAGTTAGGGCGTTAGTCTAACATTCAGCAGATCGTAACTTTTTACTCTTGGTTGGGTAGCTATCAAGTGGTTACTACCTCGATGGGTGTCTTTCTGCGGACAGGTGAACCATTTTAGCTTTACATCCCTCTGGGGTAGGTAAATTGGGTACCAGCCTGTTTTGCTGGGGTTATGGTGGGGCATGTTCACTTTTGGAGGGCAGCACATGACATTTTTTTTTCATAATGTATGCCACAAGCTCACCTGCATGCTTCAAGTTGTGCATGCCACTGGTCATTGCATGCATTGGTAACGTGTCGTTCAGTTCTGTGTAAGTTTTTGGCATTGATGTGAGGTGGGAGATTTCATTCAAGCTTCTTCTCATGTCCATCTGAAAATGAATTGTTTATTATTAGTTTTCTTCATTTTTCATACTAGTTACAAGAATACTGCATGGGTTTTTTTTATTTATGCAGTCATACAGGGAGACTTAAACTTGTCAAGATTGTGTGCTATTAGTGGGACTGTCCATTTTGCTAAATTTTCAAAGAGTAAGATGTTATATATTTTGCTTACTTTGTTACCTTAACCAAACTAGCAATTTTACTCAACTTGATAAAACTTCATGTCGTCTGTGCTTAATGTAATTCATTGACTGAAAGTTAGCTGCATTTGATTCAGACATATCACTTGAAAAGTTTTCATTCTAGTTGCATGAACAAGTAGTTCAGTTGGCTGCTTTCAACAACTGCTGTTCTGTTTGCGTTCAGTTATTGAGTTGTCCTATAAGTTATTACTGCAAGCATTTCAAGCGATACTAAAGGCATTAGTTGACAATGCATGTGCTGTGTAGGGGGTTGTTCCTATAAGTGCTCGGGAGTACAAAGAACGAAGAAAGAAGGTGTTGGCTGACCAGTCATCATCTTCAAGCCAGCAATCGACGGGTGCTTCGACCCCCAGCTAGTTCACTCCTCAGTACATGCGATGTTGTACTACTGGCCATTTGTGGTCATCTGTATCATGCTTGTATTAGCTAAGGTAGCCGTTTTTTAACAGTAAGTTGTTTATTAATACGTAAGTGTTTTGTGTACGTGATGCAATGGTTGTGCTCGCAGTAGTGCACGGTGCCACAAAACCGGGAAACCTGGAGTGCTCAGGTAATTCTCCGAACCTGGAAAACTTGGCTCAGGAATTCTCAGGGAATTGTGTGCAACCTCGTGGAAAATTCACAACAAACAAAATACTGTCACCAGATGTGGTTTCCATGGTTCAAAAATGCTCTAGAATTAGTTTGCGGCCGGGACTCCCCGCCCTGAACCCCGCTGTGGGAGCTTACTCTGCTCCGCTAGATTACCATTATTACAATTACTTTTTTGTTGCGATAACCCTAAAATTTATGGCTCTGGAAAAGCCTGGAAAACTTCCGGAATATTTTCTCCTTCATGTACACCCTGTCGGAGTAATATAGTACGACATATGGAGCATGACAATAGAATTTTGTGCTATCATGCTTGTGTCACATACATGTGTGAAGCTGGTTTTTTCCCCACCACATTGTTAATTCGTGGACTTAATCGGAATGTTTTTGCTGTATATAAACATTGTCTGTGCATTAGTGACAGTATCTGGGTGTTGTGATCTTGTTTGAAAAATTTTCGCACGACACTGAGTCTTAAAATGACATGTTTACGACACATTGCATGAGTGATGCGTGACTAATTGAATGGTAACTTTAGACACTGGACAGTTTGCCTTATAAGACCGTTGATAGTTTACAGAGAAGCATTGGTAGTCAACAAGCTTGAAAGACCATGAAGTTGCCTTGACCATAAGTCGTCGTTAGCATTTTGTTCTATATTTGAACTGATATTTCGCTTTGTTTGATCTGTGTATATTTGTACGTAAGGCATTCCACCAGAAAAATCTGTCAATCTGTCAAATGGATTTAAGTTTTTGCTTCGATTTTCAATCCCCATGTGTCTGCCCCATTTTGCCATATTCCATTACTATGCCACATTTTTTACACAAATCCTCCTCCATCGTAGGTTTCTGCTACAATTCTTGAGCACAGGCTGGAATTATTTGGCTTGGCCCATTCATCATTTGGCTGACCCTTTTAAGCAACTTTGTTTTAGCCCAGCCTGTTTTGTACTTTTATAGCAGCTGGATTTTTGTGGCCATTTTATCAAGTTTTCTAGACCTATTAAATAGCCAAGTGGAATGAACTATTTTTTTGTACAAAACCAGTCATGTGATATACATTCAAGCTATAATGCATCCATTAAAAATTTGTGACAAAAATGAGTGTATCTTTTGATCAGCTCAGCTAGGCTGATGTTTCAGTCTGCCCCCATTTGATCAAAGTAATTTTCTGCTGCCATACCTCAACTTACCTTTATTAATTACTCTATTTTTTGGATTTTCTATGCAGGTGAACTGTTCATCAGTTTAGTTCTTCTGTTCATTTCACAACTAATTTTAATTTTAAATATATTTATAAACTGTTGATTATGATATGCTTATTTTATTTGGTAAATGTAAGAATGGCATGTTTTAAAACATCAGATTATTTCTTGGCATGTTAGTATTTTAAGTAGAGCTGTCAAATTAATGCATTGATGTGTTAATAAATTCATGAACGTTAAAATAACTAATACGTGTTTAAAAAATTAATGCACATACAGAAATTTATGTTAATTTACTAAATTATGTGAAACAAAAGTTCCAGCATTCCGTTAAACTGCGGTTATTTGACAAGTTGCTGTTCCATCACTACTGTAAAATAAATAATTATTTCGATGACAGGCTAATAGATTTCTGTGCTAACTGTGACGTCAGTTATTGTTGATTATACGTTTAGAATACATTTCTAACTTTATATATTCCAAATGTTGCGGGGCCTGGGTAACTTACCCCTCTACTCTCCCTCTCAACGGGCCTGGGTGAGTTAATAACGCGTTAATTAATGCTTTAAAAAATTAATGCTTTGACAGCTAATTTTAAGCCTTATGCCTATGTGTAGTGTACACTATAACATATTTGATTATATGTGGAGCAGTGTCATGTTTAATGGTTGCCTCCCTGCAGAAGTTTTGTCCTTTTACTCATTTTGCTTCTTTAGCCTTACAAATATACTTATGGTAATCTTTCACTGTTCAAGCAGTTCATGTAAGCTTGCCTGCAGTTTCAAAACACTGCATACACGGATGGCAGAAGTTTTGCAACTTGACTCTATCCGTCCATGTGATAATCTATAAAACCTGCTTATTATGTAGGGTCTGTGGTTAGCTGAAGTCTTACTTTTTGTGTTATTGTACTTGTTGTCCACTCCATGTCATTTTGTTTTATTATTACATGGATAATGCTTACGTTTTAGCATGGTTTAGTAGTACATTTATGCACAGTGATGATTGCTTTTACAGACGTTATGTTGTAAGCTTCTAATACATGTATTCTGTTTTTCATTGATGAACTAGAGGTCGACAACTAACTGTCTTGGATGTCTTTTAATTGTGTAAATTGCAGTGAAGTAGGCCGGTGTGATATACTGACACTTCTTTGGCCATCCGGAAAGTTTGTTGTCACTGGTCAATAAAAATACTTCGTACAATATTAGATCTGCACCTGACACACCCAACTGGTGTGGCAATGTTCCCATACTTGTAGGTTATTTTCCACTTCAAGCCCTGGTGAATTGTCTTTATTCCCAGTGATGTGACCAGGGGTGCCATTTAGGGAGGCTGGACGGGTCATTTGTGATTCTACATGGTGGGCTAAAAATGACCCAACTTGTTTTTGTCAGAACTTCGTCAAATTTTCACCAAATTTGCTAATTGTTGGCATACGGACTGTCAAGACGATAGAATTGTGTCAGGTACACTCAGTTTCCACCTCACCTAATTTATGTCAACACACTACTACATAAAATGCAGATGCTCCAAATTGTTACATTACGCAGCGATTATCAGTATCAGATTGCTCACCTTTTCATTATTAATTTGACAGACAGTGCCACGTGATTTAATAATTTTGTGGTATTAAGTGTTTTACACCCAAAATAGCAGACAACAAAATAGCTGACTGATAAGCTCAAAACACGTCTATTCCATGAATGAGTGTTGTTAAGTTTGATCAGTTGATCATTAATGCCGCTATCAGCCATAGCATCACGTCTAAGCCATTGTGTACACTTAAGGCATAAATTCTAATAATTTGGATGCAAGTTGTTACACAAACCTATAATTCTGCCAAATAAATCACATTTTAGTTTATTGTGTGCTAAATTAAGTCGTATGAACTTTTACGGGCACAACAACTCAGCATCATGCAACAATTTAGAGCATCTGCGTTTTACATGGTAGTGCACTGACATAAATCAGGTGAGGTGGGCAATGAATGTACCTCACATAATTCTATTTTCTTGGCTATCCGTTTGCCAAAATTAGCAAATTTGGAGAAGATTTGACAAAGTTCTAACAAAAACAATTGGTCATTTTTTTGGTACACTCTGTTATTTTTTTCCCAATAAATCGTACCTTTGAAGCGGTGTTATTGCTAAGAACAATATGTTACATAGACTGAGACTCCCCAGTTATTACTCAGACCCCCCCAACAATTTGCTGAAATGACTCCACTGGCTGTGATAGTTGTTATCTATCATATTTTGTCATGCTGTGCAGTGTCTGATTAAATTCAATGGCTATATTGCTTAGAAAGGTTTTCCTCAAATGATATCCCAGAAGATAAACATGCTTGAAGCTGAAAGTTTGCATATTACTAGTTGGTGGAAGGTTGTTGCCTATCCTAAGACTTTGTTTCAAGCAAATTGTATTCTTCTGGTAAGTGTATGATTACAACTGTGGTGTGGGACATCAACTCTTGGCATTATAACACCCCATTACTGTGTAGTCGTTTCTAGCTCAAATTGCTCAGCTCATTCTGTTGTTCCACTGAGGACCAGAGGTTAAGGGACCTTGCTTGTATCGAAATGATGACCCTATAGTTGTGATGAAATGTGCAATTTCTACTGTATGCACTGCGCTTGTATTTTTCACATGCTGCTGCATGATAAATTCTGTGTCTGCATAACTTGAACATGACGTAGCCATTGGACTATGTATTGTTTACTACTGGCAGGGATCATATCGAGGATACAGTGGCAAAACGTTCTATTGTTGTCGAGGACATTTCAAGAAAATCAAAAAAAAATTTTCTACGTGATGAATTTTTTCGGACTAGTTCTTATAAAGTTTGTTAACAGATAATGTTAACAGATAACAGATAATTTGCTTGCTGTATTTCATTCTGCAATGAAATAAATATTTACGTTAAGTAGCACTTTGAAGAAATTTGTAGTTTGTATGGAAATTTTGCCATCGACAACTGTAGGCAAGACATTTTGCCATTCTGCTCTCGATAAGAGCTTGTATTTCCTTGTGATGCTTGTTTAGTGGCACCAGCTGCGAGTAAACACACAACAGATTGTCATGTATATCCATGCTGTATTATGCCTATCAAGACATTTGGATATGTTGAATAACGCACACTTGAAGTCTGAGTTCATGGTGCTCTTTGTTATTTCTCTACACTCATTCAGCCTCATAATATTCTTTTTGTCCAGAAAATTTTTTAAAATACCATACAACTGTCTTCATTTCAGTTGCCAGTTACAGCCAAATTTGATCTATATTCTTGGACTCCAGTACACTGAATGAACATAAAAGTTTGATTGGATTTGAAACTTTCCATAAATGACCAACTTTCCATGTTAGTGCTGCAGCTGCTTTATGCCTTAGGATGGTTGTATATGGAATGTACACAGTCTACCCTACCCCCCTCCAAAAAAATCACACTTTGTCATTTCCACATCTTTGCCATATATTATTAAATGTTCAGATATCTTGCAGTGGCACATTTAGTGGACAATTTGCTATAAAGTTTTTATTAAATATCTCCTTACCCCCCCCAAAGAAAAACTGTACTCAGAACGCGTCAGTGAAAGAATTTTGAAAATTATTTAATATTTCCTGAAGACATAGAAATGACAAAAATGTGAAGTTTTGGGGGACAGAGTGAAGATATACACGTAATACACATTGTGCTCTGTTACGAGAAACATCAAAATTAATAACAGATACAACGCAGAACACTGTAGAAAGACTTAGTGATGAATGGTCATTAACTGAGCAGGTATCGGTAAGTAAAAGTAGCAGCATGCTTATCAAATGTTGCAACTGTGTCGGCTTAAAATGCTCAAAATACTGATCGTCATTCAAAAGAATAACACAGACAAACCGAACAAAGTGCAAATTGAAGACAAACAAATACATTCGAAATATGTAAATGTGCTGCAAAAAATACATCCATCAAAAAAGATATCTTATGATAACATGGCGAAACATGCTTCAATACGAACGTCTGTGAACAGTGGCATCGTGAGTGAAAAAAATAGGCATGGCAGGAAGTTACAATTTTCCGACAGACAGCTCCAAATTTCCAACAAAGGAAATTATGGGTGCTCAAATTTTCAATTTTCCCCCGTAAACTTCCATAACTTGTTATAGCCCCAGATTTTGCATTTGCAGATGAACATTTTCTGACAAGAAGTTTTTCTGACAATTTTCCGACAGCCAAAAATTTGGAGGGAAATTATTTCTACTTTCCTCTGGTCAGGACACCACTGTCTGTGACTAATGGAATGGCAACAAGTGACAATCAGAACAGACACTGGAGATGTATACATGCTGTTGTCACAACTCGCGGAATTTATCACCGAATTTATCATTCGTCATCTCTCTGTAACTGACCAGGCAGAGTTGGTAGTGACACAGCCCTACAGACAGAAATCACATTTGCTGTTAAATAATGACTGGACTTAAATGCCGAGTTGAATGGTGAAAGTACATGAACGATGTAATAGCTAGGACCCAATGTAATTCACAGAAGAAAAATGCAAATTACACAGATGTTTTGGGGGAAAAACAAAAAAATACACCCAGATTACACGTTAAGTTAAAATAGCCCGAATTAGTGAAATTGTAATATTTTTTGCTACAGCCTACACATTCATCATCATCGTCATCATCGACAACCGTGGGCTCAATGCCCGTTGGTGTCTGACGCTGACGCTTTCTTATGTAGCAGAACTAGAACTGACTTTTTCCATTCTGTAGGCGCGATACCCGTCTTCCACGATTTGTTACACAGCTGGTGTATTTCTTCAATCAAGTGTGGTCCGCCGT
>Ga0056128_1003464_pt1 | contig 19355 bp, 11 predicted proteins | sample WorMetLIZISLAND2_FD_71113 | JGI IMG/M metagenome (GOLD analysis project Ga0056128, IMG submission 71113) | Marine gutless worms symbiont microbial communities from Max Planck institute for Marine Microbiology, Germany - Olavius geniculatus... ... | reverse complement strand
TTTCCCAAATTTTTATTTCCCCCATTTTCATGTCTCGTATTTTCATGTCTCGCTTTTTCCTTACCTGTATTTTCATGCCACGCAGTATGGTGCCGCATTTTCATGTCTCGTATTTTCATGGCACGCACTGTGGTGCCGCATTTTCATGTCTCGTATTTTCACGACTTGCATTTTTGATGGTGCCGAAAATTCATTTCTCGCATTTTCAGTCGCCCCGCTGTGACGTACTTAAACCAAGGTCAGATGGCATAGACTACACTGTCGTTTACCGGTTTGTTCTCTATAGATCATTCGTTCTCGATTTCTGACTGTTGTCAGCGGAATTAACTAGTGATTGCAATTTAGTGATTGAATTCTCAATCCCAGAATCCGGGATTGAGAAATTTGTAATCTCTGGATCCCGTTTCGAAAGTAAGCTTACAGAATGGTCGCTGTTTTGGCATCCATAGTAGACTTATTTCATGCATGAGTATGTAGTAGGCCGACCGTACGGAAGGTATTGTGAGTGTAGGGAGTAACTATGACTGTAAAAACACAAATTACAGTGCACAGATGGAGTAGAACTCTAAAGCGCATCAAATATTTTATTTATTGAAGGGCTAGAATTGTTATTTGTGTCATTTGATACTCAAAAAGTACATTTTTGACGAATTTTTGTAATTCCGTAATCCCGGGATTGAGACGCGGCCAATCCCGGGATTCGGGATTGGCGAAAACGGCCGGGATCCCGGGATTTGGGATCCCGGAATTGCAAACACTAGAATTAACGTTCAACCGAGAACTAATGACTGAAAACGAAAAGTAGGCCTATACGAAGTCTGTTTTATGCGGACCGGAAGAAAGGCCAAAGTACGCTGCCAAAATGTTATGAAAAAATAAAGCCATTTCTGGTCGATGATGGTACACGTATAGGCTGTCTCTATCCCCAGTTATCATTACGCTGTCTGCAAGATTTCGACCATTTGTCGAAAATAGTCTGAACCGTATAAATAGGCCGAGTAACACTAACCTTACAGTAGGCCTACTAGACCTATTGTTAGTTTAATACCAATCTTCCACTTAGGTCTGTGCCAGTGTGCCATACATCTCACTAATGCACAGGCTACCTTGCACTACCGGTTCTTGGCACGGCCGATAAACTAGAATATTTAGCTGGAAAATGGCACGAAAAATCTACCATATGCGAAAGTGCTTGAAGTGCCTGATTGCTATCGTTAAAAGTTTAAAACCCATGAATAAAGATGGCTTTTCGGTCAAAAAACTGTTGAAATACTGAACTGTTTGTAGTCTTAACAGATCTGTTTCCGCAGTGTGACAAAAGCGAATGTTTTTTGTTGTCAATGAGCCGCGTAGAATATTTTTGATTTTTACGCCTACTCTGCCTCATTACGTCATCGACTGACAAATGAGTTACGCCAGCGTGACAAACTAATTACACAGTGCGGGTAAAACGTTGTTTTGACAACTTAATAGCCTCTGCTATTAGTTCAGTTGGATGGTGATATAGTGTAACAATTCACACGGCAACGCCTCTAAAGAGGTCGGAGTAACTCCTTCATGGTGTCAGATTTTGTACACATGTGATCTCCATTTGACACATTTTAGTCGAGTAAGGATAAATGATTGTAAATAAAAGCAAATTGATATATTTACTGTCATCCATTTTGGTGTTTTTGTAAACTGACATTTTGAAAAAAAAATTCGGCCTAAGTGTGCACAAAGACATGAAACTTGGTATCTTCGTGCATCTTTTAGATCCAATCCACCCGTGTATATGCACTGAAAAAAAACTGAAAAACGCTATTAAAAACCTTCTATCAACTCCAAAGGTAATATTTGTAAAGTAGTTTTTGGTTCATGTTTCAACATCCCATAAGCATGTACGTCCCTCGGTATACTTTGATTAAAGTACACATAATTGTCTTTCAAACGAAGGCCACAATCCTTGGCCAACTTGGCCTACGCGATAGCGCGTCGCTGTAAATACCAGGGGCGTCATTAAGAAGAGCTAAAAGGGTTTACGGACCCTCAAGATTTATGATTTTAATTTTTTTTGCTGCAAATTCAACCTTTGAAACAGTGCTATTGCTGCAAGAACAATACGTTACGTAGACTGAGGCTGCCAAAGATTACTGAGAACTATCCTCCTCCAACGATTTGCTGATATGACGCCACTGCTCCAAGGGTAATATACGTAAAAATAATTTTTGGCTTATTCTTTAGCATTCTCTAAGTATACGTCCATAGATATATTTTGACCAAAATAATACATGCTTCGAACACGGGGCCAACGTGTTGAACTTGGCCTCCGCGATAGTTCGTCGCTGCAGACACAATTCAGTCCAGCGTTGAGTCAACTAACCGGCGATGGCTGGCGGCCGTCTTTTGGACGAGTATGAAGCTCTGAAGCCGGTAAAAGCTTTGGTGGAGTCGGTGCGGAAGAGAACAAGAACGAGGTTGGACGAAGCAAAGAACTCGGGTGGCTCAGTGTGTCCGCAGTAGGTCAGTACGCGACTGGCGTTGGTCGGTGATGCGCCGTCGCAGATCGTCACCGAGTCGAAACACGTCGAATCCTGCATTGCAGGCTCTATGTCAAAGTGCTCAAACGTCAACAGCACCTTCTACAGTGCACATTCGAACATCACGGTAAACGAATAAATGAATGAACGTTTATTAATGTTGCAGCCAAGAGGCTAGATTACCTCAATACATATACAACGTAATACTATATGAATGCCACATAAAATGTCATAAAATGTCCGATAAAAATGCAGCTAGCGATCAGCGTAAAAACGCTGGATAAAATGTTATTAAGGCTACTGATGATTATTTACAAAAAAGGAATAACATATTTTTTTAAAATTTTTAGTTATATCGCGATTAAGTGACTGATTGACAAGCCGGTAGGTGATGTGACTTGCGACTACTAGCGATCGCAGTGCAGACAGCGGACGCAGACACCCAAAAACACGCTGTCTGACATTAAGGGTCGCTTACAGCAATACAAGTCACGTGACATTGGGTGAGGTCAAGTTATAATAGGATTTTGATCGAAGTTCAAGTGACCAGACTAATGGACTTGGCATATGTGGTTTCCTATTTATGATCAATGATGACGACGCGTCTATCTTGCACGGTTATACACGTAAAGATACGCGGACTCAAAGATATAAGGGTCACGAGTTTGACTTTTTGGGATCACGTGACGCTGTTCTGACCTATCTATCTTACCGGATTTAAGCACAGCTATTGTTATTATTTTATTGAAATAAACAATCACGGCGACTTGAAAACTGTAAAAGATAAAGGTAAAAGGTAAAGTCCAGCACTTGCTATAGCGATTTTACAGGAGACCAGAAGCGATTAGCAACCTTGAAAGTGGCAGCTGATTGGCATAAGCTAACGATACCGCAGCGCACTATGCGGCCGTCCATTGCCCGCCTGAGCGAACAATTGGACCCGCGGTTTGCAGCAAGCAGACATACCACCGCCCCAATCAGCAACACCCCGTAGCCCGTGAGCTACTACTCATTTCCCATCCCACGAAGATTAGGAGACTGATTTGGCCTGAGCACAGAGCTGCGAGAGTGACGAACCGTGTCCGGTGCAGTTCTGATGAGCCAGGAGCAAGACAGGTCGGCGCCGTAGAGAGCTCCGTCTCCGAAGTCCGGTGAAGCCAACTGACCACTGAGCTGGTCAAGCACGGCTGGCTGACCGCTGCAGCCCGGCGCAGCCTTCTTCACTGTCGTCAGCATTCCAGCATCAACACACAACCATCAAATCATCATTATGTTACCATAATGCGCGGAAAGTTTGTTTACCTGTTTGTCTATCATATGTCATACCCATCTGGCGCTTTCTGTGTTGCGCGGTCGCGAACACCGACCACGGCGTTTGAGTCCTTAGGTCTTAGTTACGTGCCCCCACCTTGCCCGTCACCTCCCCCCCTGGGCAGCCCGAGCGGACAGGGGTTGAGTTGCAGGGTAACGGAGTGGACCCGTTCGTAGGGCAAAAACTTTGCTAGTAAATCTAAGTGATAATGATGACGGTAATATCATCATCATCATTCATCATAGAATCATCATCGTCATCATTGCTATTCCTATTGTTGTTGTTGTTACTGATGCTGCCGCCGCGGCCGCTGACGCTGCTACACTACTACCGCAAGAATTTCTAAGAGGCTAATGTGACTTTCGGTTTTTTAGTAGTATTGTACTGTTTTTTGTGGTATTGTACTCTTTTTTATTCTGTATTTGTATTTGTATTTGTCTTCTGCTTGAGTGACGAATAAACGAATTAATTCGGGGCTGCGCATTGGGCCGAATTGAAACGGCCTTAGCACTGGACACGCGTAGAAACCTGTCCCACCCTAAAAGTAAGGTAAGGTAAAGTAAAGTAACTTTCGAGTTAACGGCCCGTACAGAGAAGTGGACGGACGGGCGGACGGACAGACGGGCAATATCGGTATTGCGGCCTATTAGGACGGCTGCACAATCAAGTAAATAATATGAAGAAAATGCTCGCAACCTTCGGAGAATTCCGAGCTCCAGGTGATGTTAAAACCGCCGTCGCAGATGGTTTCGTCGGTCCGCAATACAATCAGGACGACGGGTCCGCTGGAGAGAACGTCCGGCGGCCGGCGATGGCCGCAATAACGACCTATACGACCAGAAGCCGTCTCCTGCTGGCCGTCGTACACGGACACTGAGTCGAACAAACACGACTGCTCCTTCTCGATACTCAGTCGTGCGAAGTGCACCCTGAGTTTCTCCCACCCGCAACAGACAAGAAACAAGTCATCATCTCACAGAAAACTGTAAATGAATAAAAAAAACTAACTCAGATCGTTAAAAAAAAATAACGTACATCGTTTTCACACCACACTCGTTCTGGCGTCTGTTAATCATGCATTTGATATGTCAAAAAGAAGAAGATGAATAAGCCTACATTTCTACAACAGGTATACTAAATGCACGTACTAATTTACTAAAAAAATCTAAAGACCTAGTCCAATTTGTTTGGTTTAATAGATTTTGCTTAGCTGTCATAATTATTTTAAAACATAAAAAGGAGAGATAGAGGATGGCTGAGTGACAATCATAACCGTGAGTAAAACGCGAGCACCGAACAGCTTAGTCTGTTAATGAATTTTGCTGAGTCATTGTTGCGATTTTGTTCATGTTTATTCGCAGTTGAATTACACTCATAATTTATAGAGATTACATAAACACCCAAAATCAGCTAAATAAAAATATTCGCAGATACCTACCATGTTTTCCTTTACTTTGATGCGCCACCTGCAGTCTGCGTTATTCGGATATTTTCCCTTGTAGTAGCCCGGAGACATAATCGTTCCGCTTGATTCGGTCAGCTCGGTTATTTTGCCGCTGCAATCCTCTGATTGAGACACGTCTACGACAAAGCCAAATTTTGTCAAATTTTTCTGTCTGCATAATTGAATCACAAACGCAACATTGCTGAATGCGCTATTTCACCTATTATAATTTATATGTAACAAAAAATTACCTGAATATGATTACAAATAACACAACTACCAAAATCTAATTGACACAAATAAAAATTTATTTATAACTATTTCAGTAATATTTTCAACATGCAATACATACAAAAGCATCAAAGTTAGTGAAGTGAATAATTTCATTAGCGGACTAGAGGTAATGTGACCGAAAGCACGTGGAAAGCCGCTTGAGAAAGTTGAGAAAGTAATTAATCAGACAGTAAAACAAAATTCCATCTATTTCGATTTACATGGATTTGTTACACAATATACATAAAATTCACAGCAAGTTGTAAAACAAATACACAAAAAATTGCAGCCCTACAACTAATCCACGAAATCCTGTCATCATGTCAAGATATTGTACAGCTTGTTACACGACCTACTGTTAACCGATCCACAATAAACGAAGTTAGGCCTAGTTGAGTTTAGCCGGAAGACAGTCCTACCCAGTGCTTAAATTGAAAGGAACACGAAGAAACGTCGTTCAATCCCCAATTTTTGCCAAAGGGAACGGCATTTCTCCAGCTCTGGAAAACCGGGAAAGAAAACTCTGATTTTTTGAACCGTTTAGCATTATTTTCTAACATTATTTTCTTAAAATATTGTCACCAAAAGACAGAAGCTAGATTATATGGCTAAAATGCACCCCCTTTTCCTTCTCAACGCCTTCGACGTCTCGATCTTGACGCACACAGTGCATCGCTCGCTTGTTACAGTTCCGACGCTTTTAGCCGACCGTACTTACGTAACGATCGAGCTTATGGTATAAGTTGTCGTCTGTCCGTCAGTCACAGATGTATTGTCGCTAAGCGTTAGAACGTAGGGGAAACTTTTTACACAAATAATTAGCCATGTGTCTTAAACTAAAGCATTTTCAAATTTGGGATTAAATAGAGAAGGTAAAAATGTGCGTTTTTTAACGGAAAATTGGCCGTATCTTAAAAACGATAAAAATACGGTCAAGGCTACTATTAATCTATTAATCACTAATAGGAAGTGGCAAACGCCCTGTCAGGTAAAATGCAAAATATTGACTTGGATGACTTTGGAGGCCGTTACGCGCTATTGTGGCTAAACACTGTGAGATAAGGCCTAGGTTGCTATTGATAACTAATAGAAAGTGGCGTATTGTTTTTCAAATGACACGATAACCTTGAAAATCATCACTGACACCCACTACGATCGGCTACTCTAGCGACAGCTGGGCTTCTTATTTTTCAGTTTAAGCGCTGGTCGTACCGGTAAATCGCTGAGTCAGCGAGTGGTGCTCCGACACGACGATGACGTGGTAGTCGAGCTGGAAACCGGTGCCAGTCGTGAAGTAGTCGGACCGGAAGTGAACGGAGGCGACGTTGAATGAGGTGACGAAAGTAGTGGAGGGTGGTAGATGGCCGCAGAGTCGAGCGCTGAGTGGCTCGGAGCGTTGGACATCGTCGCCGTCGAACAACTGAAGACTGTCGTAACTGCATGATTCAAAGTCCTCGAAGTACTCGTCTTTGTCGTCGACGTCATCCTCGTCTGTTTCAACGTCCAGAGACGTCACTCGCAGCTCGATCACCTGACCAATCAAGCAATCATTGTCACATCATGGTAAAAGTAAAGGTAAGAATGCCATACTCAAGAAGGAACGTAGGCCAGTGTTTTATTTCCTATGGCCGTTGAACCCGTAGGTGGATAGACCACTGAGTCCGTGACGCATGGCCAGTGCGACGCCAGACGTATGGTGACCTTCAAGCCGAACTACAACTTGCATACCTTTGTCGGTGTCAAATTAAATTGATCGCATTTTAGCCTGGTCCAGTTATATGAGTTTAGTTTGTCGTTATGATCAAAGTTCAAAAGCAGCATTGAAGATAAATGCGCTATTTTACGCAATCAACTTACAGTGCCCGACGGCGCGGAAATCTTCCAGATGCAGTTGAGATTGTTGTCGTACGCGCCGGACTGTGGAAATTTTACGCGTCCCGCTGGAGCCATTAACAGTGCAACGTCTTGACACACTTAACAACGAACACAGTCATGCCAACATTTGCTATAAGCAATGGTTACATTGAATTTGGCTTAGTTAATTAATTCGTTTCAAAAACACAAGCACTTAGAAATACATCTACAAAACGAAAAACTCGGTAAAACATTCTTGCAAGTAAATGTTTTAGTTTACGTGTCGAAATAAAACAACAAGAAAAGATGTCGGCGACGCATGCAGACTGCGACCATCCGATCAGTTTCCGAGCGTCACAGGCGTTGACAATGAATCAGGTGACAACACAAAGGTTAGGCGTAACTTGCAATCGGCGCATGAGACGCCTGAGCCTGGCCCATTTTATAGTACACAATAAAGCGTAAAGTTACATTAAAACAATAAGTGCGAGTCCATGAAATGTATCATTCTATTGTATTTCTGCAGAAAAAATACAAAAAACAGGTTTATTGTAGCCTATTCATATCTCAGATCTACGCTGACACAAGAAAACGTTCTCAAAATGCATTTACAATAGATACAAAATACAAGCTACATTTTTGTACAGAGCGACTAAACTAAACTGAATTGAACTGAGACGGTTTAGCGTTTGACGAACTGGCCAATCGACAAACAGTAGTGCATTACACTGATTACAGTAGGGACCGTCGAACGGCGTCGGTGGCCTACGTGACTATAATATAAGCTCACGTACGCATCAACCAAAGACCAACGGACTCGCCTTGTTTGCCCATTGGTCAGCTCGTCAAAAACTAAACCGTGCCAGCTCAGTTCAGTTACGTCGCTCTGAACGCGCCTTTAGATATACTCCCCAGAACTGATATTGACAAATATTGAGAGAAACGTCTCATCGTCTCGGCACATACGGCCGCCAGGCGCTTTCTGTTGCCGGCCCAACTGATGCATGAAACTCACTGCCCGATGATTTTCGGTATCCGGAGAGTTCTGCTGACATTTTTCAGACAATCGCTGAAGACGTTCTTAGTGTGTCCACTGCATGAGAGGTTTTTACGATGCTGGTGTTGTATTCTGCCATACGGGCAGGTTCACCTTCTCCATCGATACTATCTTGCCCGCTCTTGTGCTAGCTATTTGAGTGGTGAATAATCCATGTCCTTGTCGTTTGTCTCCAGTAGCCAACTCAGTAATATTTCTTTCGGTTTCCCTCTTGCTTTTTCCCTGGCAGTCAACCTTCCAACACTGTTCTCACCAAAGAACCATGTCGCAACACAATGTCTCAACCACCTCTTCTGTCTATTCCGCAGTGTGTCTATGAGTTCCCTTCTTGTTAGGCCGCCCGGAACGATAGTTCGGGAAGGCCTTATGTTTTACTGCAGTTTTTTGTTCATTGCGACATCTCCGCGAAATTTTGCTACACGTTTGGAACCAAAAATTTGGGGTCTGTCCCCCCATTTATTTTTTTTTTTTGGGGGGGGGCGAAAAACATGCTAAATTTCGAGCGATTTCGGATACCTTTCCACTTTAAGCGCGAATATCTCCGAAACGGATAGAAATATTTAAAATCTGAAAACCTGGTGCACTACAGCGTTACCTCCGACGTTCAACGAAAAAAGTTCGGTAAATTTGGACCGTTACTTACGGAGATTTAGATTTAAATTGTACCCCAAAAATCGAATTTTTTTGGAATACCATATTTTGGCCTTTAGGGGGTGCTGCGCCCCGAATTTTTTACACGCGCTATAGAATGTTTAAGTCTTGCTAGCCTACATCCCACTGGGGATGGGGTTCCCCCAACATTTTTTCCTAAAAGAGGTCAAAAATTGGCTTAAATTGTAGCTTATTAGCGCCTATAACTTTGAGGTGAGGGGGAGTAACCCCATGAAACTTTGCTACGTGACTTGCCATAAGGTGGGCATTATCACTTATATACAACATTTAAAGGGCACCGCCCCCTTAAAATTTGGGTAAGCAAAAAACGTCTAAAAGTCGACGAGATTTATGACACGTTTCAAGTTTGACCGCAAATATCTCAAAAACCGATCAATATATCAAAAAAACAAAGTTAATTAAACTTAATTTTGGCTGCGTTGAAAAAAATATGGTGAACTTTTGTACACTAATAAAAAAGTTATGGACGCAAATGTTGACCCACCCAAAATCGACTGTGCGCGCGATTTTAAACAACTTTAGAGTTTGGTCGCAAATATCTTCGGAATAAATCAAGACATTAACAACTAAAAACAAACCTAATTGATTACCATCCCTTTCGTGTTGGACAACAAAATTTCGGTAAACTTTGGTCCACCAACAAAAAGTTATAGACGCAGATGTTGACCCACCCAAAATCGACTTATGTGCGCGCAATTTTGGACCCCTTCAAAGTTTGGTTGCCAATATCTCCGGAACGAATTAAGAGGTCAACAATTGGAAACAAACTTGAATGATCGCCACCACTCCCGCGTCCAACGAAAAAAAATGGTGAAGTTTGGTCCACTATCAAAAAAGTTATAGACGCAGATGTAGACTTACTCAACTCGACAATGCGCATTTTACATATGCTAATGCATTTGAGTTCGGGCCACGTGATTTTGCTACCGTGGGTATTTCACTCCCCCCCCTTCAAACTTTCCCTTAATCGGACTTACGGCGCCGGGCGGCCTCACGTTGGGCTCTGCCCCATATTTCTAGTTTCGACTGTTTTTAGTACTTCATTTTTCTTTTTGTGCTCCGTCCAAGATATTTTTCACTTGCGACGCCAAATGCACATTTCAAATGCTTTAATTCTTTCATGTCACTCTTTTGCAGTGCCCATGTCTCACTTCATGCTATACGCCATACAAATGTTCTGACTATTCGTTTTTTTTCAGCTGGAAACTGAGAGATCCACACATGAGATCTTTTTTCTTATTGAAAGCTTTCTTTGCCAATGCAATGCGACGTCTTACTTCACATTCGCTTCTGCAGTCCTCGGTCACCATACTTCCAAGGTAGCAGAACTGTGTGACTGACTCCAATTTTTTACCGTTGACCACTATTCTCAACTTCCTGCCCTTCCTCCCTGGCATTTGCATAACTTTAGTCTTTTTTTCACATTTATTCGCATGTTGTATTTTTGTGACGTCTGTTGCAGAGCATCCGTTATGCGTTGAAGTCCACATTGGGTATATAAAAGACCATAGCCTGGTCATCTGCAAAACGGATCGATTTTACCAACACACCTCCAACTTTAGCCTATTCTTGTATATCTTCAAGCCCTTCGTTTATGACATGCTGGATGTAGATGTTAAACATTATTGGAGACAGTGGACAGCCTTGTCGTACTCCTTGCCCAATCTCACAACAACCTGATAATTCGTTGTTTATTCTTATAACAGCTTTTGTCCCAAGTATAACTTTGCAATCAGGTTTCTGTCTCTCCGATTCACTCCAATATCTTTCAGCATCCACATCATCTTATGCCACGGTAATGCGCTATAAATTTACATTTGACATTTGACAAACGTGTGAACAGTGAACGTGCTTTGTCTGTGATGCCGTGCAGTCGCGGAGTCGGTCATGTCTGCAATGTCCGCAGCACGAGGCTGATACTCAACAGCGAAGCCGGTGCCCGAGCCTGTCTCATCCGACACGAATCTGATGACGACGACGTTTGACCGGGTGACGTATGGCTGCAACGGGAGCTCATCAGTTCCACACAGACGCGCCAGCAGAACTCCAACATCCGCCGTCCAGCCGTCGTAGATTGTCAAACTGTCTTTAGCACAGTCGGCGGACGATTCCAACTCCAGACGGACGACCACGAGCCTTATCACCTTCACACACAGCAGCCAGCGCAGTACAAATGTTAAAAGGTTAAAGGTTGTGCATAGACCTTTAAAAACCCGATCCCAGAGTTATACGGAGCGTCACCTGCAGTACGGGATCACACAGTGTTTCCTGCCATCCGACACAGGTGAACGCGCCCCGCGTTAGGTTAGACCTATTGGTGGCGTGGCGTAGTTTGTAACGCGTTTCGGCTGAAACGAAGTTACTCTACGCCGGGCCCGGTTAGTACTGCGATAAGTGACTGCCTGCGGGCAGGTAAACCATCTCGGTGCGAAACCTGTCAGTTAGGTCGACTCAGCCTTCTACCCTCCGTGGGACGGTAAAATGAGTAGTAACTCATTTACATGAGTTACGGAAGGTGGGGACCTTGGTACAGCTGACTGGGGTTGCCTAGCCGGCCGCTGCCGTGCGGCAGGCGGCTCTGGTTAGTGACGAAAGCGCATTAGAGGCGTGCGCATGCTCGCGACGATGCGCTATACAAATTGACGACCTTTACCTTTACCTTTAATTCCAGCCACACAGGGCTGGTACTCGATTTATCTACCCCAGAGGGATGGAAGGCTAAGTTGACCGTGGTGCTGATTATGGTTTACCTGTCCGCAGACAGCAACCCATCCCAGTAATAACCAGTTGATAACGACACGACCGGGAGTCCTCGCGATCGTAATTCCGACATCCTACATCATAAATGTACGCGCCGTATAAAGTCATAGAAAGTTTCTAATACGCTGTAGCGCCGAGATTAGCAAAGGCTATGCAAACCGGAAAATTTTAAAATAGCGTTCGATAATGTCATATCTCTCAAATAGTCGGGAAATGTATTTCAGACACTACAGTTTTAGACGCTACATTCTGTCCTGGGGCATAAACGTAGAAAAGTTTATATAAAATTGTAAATCGCAATAACTCTGAAATTAGCGACCAAATAAATCCAGAAAAGAAAACAAGTGCGTTGACCATGTCAGCTGGCGCGTGGATTCTCCACAGACAGTTCATATTAGGCGCGTAAACTCCACTTGTCGAGTAATCGACGCTGCCGCTGACTGCACCACTCAGTTCCGTCACGTCGACACACACTGACACACCAAATACGACATTATACTAATTTCCTATTTATTATGGCATTTAAAAAACAATTAATATGATAAACGGTAACGGCAAAATGTTCCGTGTGGTAGTGTTAAGGCCTACATGCTGTGCACTATGTATATTTAATTACTAAACATATTTAACTATGACACAAGATATGTATCTGGCAGCCGTATCAATAGCTTAGCGGCTATTCATACGGTTAGGCCTATTGGATAAATATCCGATCCTACCCAGGCCGGCAAGTTTATCCGGCAAACGTCTTGATGGTCTCAGCCGGTACGTACGAGCACTGTACCAGTGTACCGTCTAAAGCCGTGTCTCTGCGGCGGCACGACGTGCACCCACAAACTATTTATCCGGCTGCCGGATATATAGTCAACGTGTTTAAATATATTTTCGTAATCTTTTTAAAGAAACATCTAGAGAAACTTTGCAAAAATGTTAGTTACTGGTAACGCGTTGCAAAATGTTCACAAGTGTATAACTAATCGAGTTTTAGTCACACTACCTTCCACGATGCGTTCCATCTTCGGCATTGTCTCCTGCAACGACCACATTTTCAACGACTCACGAAAGCGTCACATAAAAACTATTATTTATAATATTACAAAATACAAACTAATACAGAAGTTGCATTTTAGCTACAACAAAATACATGACCGAACTACTCTTATCCAACGTAACTAAGCTTATACATTGCCTATGCTCAAAATAAAGTGAAACAAATTATTTTCATTTTCCATATCGTGTAAATCACATCACAGACTTCGAAAAGAAACGCAGTGTAATACGTGTATTCAAGAAAGTGTTCAACATCGCGACTGTTTTTCGCTGCAGTAACAGACAGTAATCGTTTCCGAAACCACGCGATTGAGCAAAAATCTACGTAAAGCATGCATGCATGCTTCACTTTTATGCGCAACCGTTATGTAAGCTTAAACCTACTAATCAACCGCATAAGATAAGATGCAGAAGACAAAATGCGTTTATATTTGTGTGTTTATATAACGAGCATGTAGGCCTAAGCCTACCTGTCCACTGCGATCGGCGGCAGGTGCACTGACGGCGATGCGTCTGAAGTACATGTCCATTAAACTCAAAAAAGGCTCCGGATTTCTGTCAGATAAACGACAAGGATAACGACAAGCTAAGTATTAGAGGCAACATTAAAGCCATGGTTACGCAAAAACATCTTCAAAAAATGTTTTAAATGTTTCGTGTTTTATTTTTATGCAACCATTTGAAAGACGTTTATTGTTTAGGTCTAGGTTAAAATACTTGCAATCGACACTTTATTTGTTTTGAAGCATTTCTATCGGGTTTGCTTAAGGCTTGAAGACAAGTGATGCATGTTTTCTGGTGTAAAGCAATGGCAATTTTTCGTCATCCGATGCGCAGACTGTAAGTTTGAAACATGCGCTTGAAACTTACTGAGCAGATTTGAAATTTGAATAATTAATAGCAAATGCTAACATCTCTACGAGAAATTATATTGACGTAGTTAAAAGGTTTCGCTTTTTGGCCCACTAAAGATATAAAGTATAAAGATTCTGCTAAAAGACAATCATTCATGTACGTAACATACCGTTGTTTGATCTGTCCGTCAGGATCAACTGAAGCAGAAGACGCGAACATCGGTTGAAAGGCAATGAAGAACCATACAAAGGCCCTCAGTTGCTGGAGCACACAACGCATGCTTAACGGATTGACAGGCAACTGCTCTTGCTAAAATAATAAAATCTCACAACAATTACGGCCCCCGTTCGTTGCCAAAGTGTAGTGCCGTACCGATATTGATAATTGAGCCTATACGGAGTCCAATGCATGCCCGGTACGCCTCGTATTTTGCCCCACAACTGTGTAGGCCTACATGTGCAGGCACACAGAGCCGTTACCGACAAGAACTAATTAAAATACTCGTACGACCGCCGTCTCCCATTAGGCAATTTATAAGATCAATTAGCTATTGAATAACTGAAGGCCAACGCGTATATAATGCTCGACGCTTTGTAGCCGACCCTACCAACGGTCGCGCTTGTGGTACGATGTTGTGTCTGTATGTCGTCTGTCGTCCGTTTGTCGTCTGTAATGTATTGTGGCTTAATACCAAAAACTTTCTGAAAAAGCAAATATAGGGTTGCCTGACCGCTACCCAGTGGTACCAATTCGGAGTTAATTGAAATGTTTATACACCGTGTCCCCAAAAACGTCCCACTTTGTGATTGTCTATATCTTTGTCAAATGTTAACCGATTTTCAAAATTCTTTTACTGATGCATTCTGTAGAAAATTAGCAATAAAATGATTATTGAATATTCCGCCACACGTTAATTGTGTCGCTACATCACCTTGTGAAATATAAATGCAAGAAAAACTAACCACACCAGACAGCAAGCGTGTTGGTAAACAAAATACACTTCTGACCAAAAATGCAGTGAATGATCTCTACGATGCTACACTTTGTTACATCCGTTTCTTTAGATATCCTGCGTATTGAACAATATGCTTGTTTCTGGCCTTTGTGGTTTAGCAAGCCTATCGTTTCATCTACAGTGATCACTTTCTCTTCAGTACGAGCAGGCTCCAATCTGCCGGTTTCATGCCTTTGGTCGGTGCTGCATGTTTCCCAAATCGCTGTTAATACATGTAGCAATCCCATTCTTTCTCTGTTGCAGTTTATCTTCGGAAATTCTACTAGTATTCTCCAAAAACTGCATTTTTGAACCGGTACACGTTTTTAATCAAAGGTTTGTCTCCACTGCTAAATGGCGCATTGCATCTGCGGTATATCGCTATGCATGAGAAATTATTATTCACGACAATATCATCTACTTTTGTTTACAAACATCAGAAATGCATAACGAACTAAATAAAATTTAATTTCTGTATGAAAATTAGTAAAAAAAATTGTTTCAGACGATGATTTTTTTGCATATGTATTATAGAGATTTTTGTGATTTTTGAAAATTTATGTTCCACATGGTAGTGTAGCAAAACAGTTAAAGTGTAGTGGGATATTTAACAACTAGGCCTACTTTATAGCCAAGTGCCTGCAGTATGTGCCAGTGAAAGAATTTTGAAAATCGGTTAATAGTTGGCGAAAATATGGAAAAAAAACACAGTGGGACGTTTTTTGAGACACAGTGTAGTTTTATTCTTGTGTTAGTTAAAATGCTATAATTTTATTTCTGTGTAACTTTCGATAACTTGATTTTTTATGTAATATACTTTTAGTTTATTAAGTCTCTTACTTTCAATGGAACTAAATTACATAAAAATAAAATTTGCACGTGACATTTCACACTATTGTTCGTCATCATTGATCAATTTTGACAGAAGTCACGTAGATCAACATCCACTGACTAATGCGTCATTATTTTACTAACCAAACTACGCTCGTGCTCGTGGAGAGATTGTTATCGGTCTGTTTTCATACAATTTAATTTTATACAATTTTGTATTTTATGCAATTTTGACACCTTAAAAATCAACAAGTCAGTCAACACAGTAAGTACTTTAGATAATCGTGATTTTGTGATCAGTTTCACTTTAAATTCACTATGTTCACTATGTGCCTATTACTTACTTACTTGGATCTACCAGACAAGAAAGGTATGACCGTCGCCATGGTAACGTGTAGACGCTGTTAAGTTTGTTGATATTAACATGTGTTTTTTTATAGTTTGCTGATATTTATCTTTTTGCCGGTGTTTGAAATATGACAGAGAATAAACAGAAGGTCGTACTTCCTTATTGTACTACCAATACTGCCAGCATTAGGCTTCATCTGTCAGCACTTTTCATATTGTTATGATTTTTGCCGTTTGGGCACTGTCGCAAAAGTTGTACAGTTTGTTTGTGTTTGTCTTTAATAGGACAAAAGAGGATCAAGCGTGGTTTCAGCAGAGCAGCCAGAGAAGACTGCAAGTATTGGCAGCAGTAAAACAGGCAGTTCCGGTCGTAGCATTAACATTGCTATCGAGTGTGCAGCGGAGGGAAATGTGGAGCGATTCGTGCAGTGTTTTGACGATGAAAATGATCCGTTTCATGACTCGGTGGCGTTGCTTGTCAATAAGCGGAGTGAAGAAGACAATAAGTCACCGCTGGACTGGGCGGCGCTGGTAGGAAATGTTGCAATGTTGTTGGAGCTCATAAAACGTGGTGCTGACATCAATGCTGTCTCAGAGAAAGGCACGTCACACTGTCTCATTCGTAAAAGTTCAGCAATGCAAAGAAATGCTATCGGATTTGTGTTAACAACTTAAAATGTAGACATACAAATGTAAAATAACAGTACTCGCAGTAGCTTATGCATCATCATCATTATATTAAATTTGTTAAGCTACTGTACTTCATATGAGTAACGTTTTGAGGCATAAAGTCGCTTCTGTGCAGATTATTTGAACAAAACAGCTGAATTAGTATTCATTATAGTATTTAATTTACACATGTTTTGGTTGTTTATTGAGCCTACATTTGTCAAGTTACTCCAGTTATACTAGAGTCTCATAGGAGAATGTTTTGGCTGCAGCATATATTTTACAGATTGACTGATGGCTCTTTTTTTCCAATCAACTGTGTCAAATCACCAAAGTAGTATGCTATACAATTAAAAGAAATATTATTAGATTGTGACGAATTTAATGTACCACTCATGCACATCATTTACATCTGTATTCTTTTAATTGTTTTTTTGTTTTTTTAAACTTGTATTAGAGACCTGGCAACTATTTGAGACCCATCTAATTTTATACTATTAGTGACTGGCGTCAAGGTCGTTATTGGAGATTGTCTCTTCAAAGTTAGTATATTGCCGGATTTTGTGAACTGAGGGGAAAAAATTTCCAATAATGGTTGATGATGCAAGTTGGCATTTGTCATTTTATACCTCAACGCATGCATCTATCTAGTACTTGTAGAGACATGGCACTTCAAAGATAACGGGGGCACAACCTTCATTTTTGAGGTCACATGACGTCATCGGTCACATGACAATTCGACTTGCGGTGGGTGACTTTTTATGGGTGGTCTATTGTGACCATATGTCTATCTAGCACCATTATTGAGATATAGCCATTTGAAGTTCTTTCAGAAAGGCTGTTTCAGAAATGGAGGTTGTTGTTGGTCAGTCGTCAATATTACACTGATTTCATATACTCCTCTGTGCTACATTAGTAACGTAGTGCATGAGGATTAAAAAAATTTAGCAAAGCCAGTTAAAAACCAACACTTGGCTGGTTTGTTTGAAAAACGTTGTACTTATCACTGTAACAGAGCTGTGATAAGACTTTACAAAGTAGGGCAGTTACACAGACTGCATTAGGTGGGGGTGTTTATATATGCATTTTTTGTGCATCTTCATATAGTATGTGTTTCTGTTAAAAAATTATTTGGTTGACTTGCTGAAATTATAGAAAGTGGCAAATGAGACACATTTTAAGGACATAATGAAGTAGTAGTAACGGTAATGGTGATGAATGGCTGTTGGTAGGTTATACTGCTCTGCACATGGCTGCTGCGTGGAATCGTGTGGAAAGTCTTAAGGCACTGATTGACAGCGGAGCTGACCGTGAGCTGAAGAACAGTTACAATGAGCTGGCAAGAGATGTTGCAGAACGCTATGGAAACCACAGCTGCATGAATTACCTTGATAGTGCAGGTCTGCCTTTTCTACCATTACTAGTAAGCATGGCATGTACATTTTATCTGAACTGTCCTTATGATTGTTGTAGCTTGGTGTAGCAGTAACGTGTTTTATTCGATCAACGAAGTTACTCTACACCGGGCCTGGTTAGTACTTGGATTGGTGACTGCCTGCAGGCAGGTAAACAATCTCGATATGTAACCAGCCACCTAGGTCAACTCAGCCTTCCATCCCTCTGGGGTAGGTAAATCGAGTACCAGCCTATCTGGCTAGAGTTAAGGCGGGGCGCGTTCATCTGTGTCAGGTGGCAGGTAACAGTGTGTGATCCCATATGGCAGGTGACGCTCCGTAGCTCTAAGATGGGCTTCCCATAAAGAGCTATATCAGCACCTTTTAATCTAACTTTTGTAAATGTAAATAAATATTTGAGCTGTGGCTAAACAAAACCAACAGCTGCTGTGATGGTGGTAGTAATAGCTACAACAGTAAGTGGAGATTGTTGATGATATTAAACGTAGCATTTCTGCATTGTATTTTTATATTTTATTTTTGGTTGTTTGTTTGTTCTGTCATTCGTGATGAATAAAGATGTATAGATTGGATAGTATTAAATGCTGCATTGTTATCTGTGTGACAGACGTTGAACTACAAAATGAAAGCAGTGAATTAATATTATTAATATTATTATTATATCATGCTGCAGAAGCCAGAGCTGAGCTAAATGCCTACCTCCACAGCCTGAAAGAACAGCTTGCTAATATCGAAAAGCTGAAGACTGTAACAAAAGAAGAAAAGGTAAATATCGTGAAGACTGTTTTTCTCTAAATTGCCAGAACTTATAGTGCTGTCGTCAAGTCAGTACTAAGTGCAGGTGCCATTTTTTTGTCTGTGAGATATAAGTTGCATGTTAAAGACCAGGCAGCTTTTCACCAAGGTTGCTGCTATATACTGGTATTCTGCATAGCCTTTATTGTAAACAGGTATAGGTTTACTTAATTGTGAATTATTATAATGAAATGCTGTAATGCATATTTTAAGCTTTGCTTTAGACCACAGCAGGAGTACTAAAATGGTACTTTCATCTATATTATAGAACAATGGCAGGGTTGTTAATATCGCAGTATTGGTATCGCTACCAATACTATTGGCGATACTTTTTGAGTATTGGCATGACTATCGCCGATACTTTTCGTCCGTAGTATCGAAATGGGCATCGGCGATACTTTTTCAGCTATTTTTTGGCAATATTCGATACCAATACTTTTGTCAGCAACCAGCGCCGCTGAGGCTGCTGCACAACAACGACCGAGGCACAACATAGCGGATGCCTGC
>Ga0056128_1003463_pt1 | contig 19355 bp, 13 predicted proteins | sample WorMetLIZISLAND2_FD_71113 | JGI IMG/M metagenome (GOLD analysis project Ga0056128, IMG submission 71113) | Marine gutless worms symbiont microbial communities from Max Planck institute for Marine Microbiology, Germany - Olavius geniculatus... ... | reverse complement strand
AGTTCTCGACACTAGTAATAATATCGTTAACATATAATGCAAACAACACAGGGGAAAGAACCCCACCTTGTCGAACACCAGTCGTCAATCTGACCTGTTTAGACAAAGACTGTCTTCACAAAGATTGTCCCCACGATCAAAGTCTAAAGTTGTTTAAAAAAGCACGAACTATTGATGTTGGGTGGGTCGAAATGAGCAAACACAACTTTGTGCGTAATAGACCAAAGTTTACCAGATTTTATTTGTTGAACGCGGGAGAAAATGGTAGTTAATAACGCCGTTGACCGCTTGTCGATATCTTAATCCGTTCTAGGGATATTTGCAGTCAAAGTCGAAATTTTGCGCCGAATTTTTGACGTTCTTTGCCTTCCCAAATTTTAAGGGGGCGATGTCCTCCCAAATTTTGTACACGATTTAACACCCCCATCCAGCGGCACATCACGTGGTAAAGTTTCATTAAACTAATCCCCTTGACCCCAAAGTTCTAGTGGTTCATACGCAAAATTTTAAGAAAATTTTTCACCTCCTATTGAACAAAAAAATTGTTGGGGGAACCCCCATCCACTGTGGGGTATGGGCTAGCAAGACTTGGCCATTCTGTGGTGCGTGTAAAAATTTCGGGGCGCAGCACCCCTTAGGGGCCGAAATATGGTTTTTCGAAAAAGTCGATTTTGTGGGTATAATTGCACTTCTAGGCTAAATCTCCGTAATTAGTGGACCAAAATTCACCGAAGGCGGAGGGAACGCTGTAGTGCACCAGTTTTTCAGATTTTACATATCTCTGTCTGTTTCGGAGATATTTGCACTCAAAATGGAAAGGTGTCCGAAATCACGCCAAATTTAGCATGTTTCCCCATTTTTTTGGAGGGTAGGGGGCAAACCCCCAAAGTTTTGGAGCAGCATTTATAAATTGAACTTGCTTCTGAACCTGTGGCAAAATTTCGCGGAGTTCGGTCCACGGACCTCGGAGATCACGCGTTGAAAACAAAAAAAAATAAAGAAACAGCCGTAAAACATAAGACCTTCCGGGAACTACCGTTCCGGGCGGTTTAATAAGCAATTAAGTAATCGTTAATTTTAATAAATGTACAAAACATTAGTTTATACACTTGTTAACGGCGACGTGCAATGTGTGACACATCGAAAACAGCAAAAGTCATAAAAGGTGATATCATTCACCATCAGCGCCTCAGATTCAGCGAGTTTCTCGCTGACATTGTGCGCTTTATAAATTAAATTTACTTACTTACTTACTTACATCGTTTAACTGTCAATGTGCTGATTGCAGTACGAACAGTGCGTTGATGAGGCGATGCGGTTTCTTGGCTTGGTTCAACGCAAGGCCGCCGACTGCCAGACGTCACAAGACGCGCTTCACCTCATCAAAGAACTCGACTCGTTCCAAGCTGAGCTCGCACCGAGCCAGCAACGACGCATTGACGACATCAAACTGTTGACCAAAAATCGCGGTAGGTATCAGAGTAATCTAATTCATTGAACCGCTGTGCTGCTAGGGCGTGTGGTTACGCGTCAAATTAGACCTTACATGCGAAACAAGTGCAAAACATTTTCATTATGTTTGACTAAACAGGGGCCTCAGAGTAATCGACCCCACAGTCCAATGTTTGACAGTAATGTGACATTTAAAAGTTTAGTTGCTGTAACTCGACATTTTCTGGCTTGGAAGTGGGCTCCATACGCTGCATTGCGAAATCTGAAATTTATATGAAGCATCACATTTTTACCCAACAGAGTTTAGATCTGGCTTTAAGAAAACATTTGTATCACTTATGATGTATGTTGTTATGCAGATGAGAGTTGGCAAGGCGGCCAGGTCCAAGACCTGGAATCCGCGGGTCGTGACTTGGAACTAGCATTTGATCGCACGGCGTCACAACTGCAGCACTTGGCTGACAAATGCCAAGCTCAACAGGTTAAATGTCACCGCTACCTTGACGTCAAAGTTTATAGTTTGTTCACGGATAAAGTTGTTGATAAATTCTTTTTTTGGTTGATTCAGACGGGCATTTTACTTGTAGAAGGTGGGTAAGACTAGATAATTTGTCTTTTCACGTTATTCAGCGATTAATTATTTAGTTTTTTTACAAGAAGATGTGATTGTTAACTGTTGTTTTGTTTTTGTTTATTTTTTCTTGTTGTCACGTGAAATTAGGACAAGATCACGGTAGTAATTATTGAAATTTTTTCTTACCTCAATTTACTCACGGAAAAAATAGCTTTGCTCGAAGAAAAAAAGAGAAATTAATAAAGACAATGTGTGATATGTTGTTGATCAGTCTGGAGTCTGCTATTATGTCTGATCAGGATGCGAGGAAGTCGGAAGCGTTAGCCGCAGAGCCTCAGATGGATGTCCTTATACCAATGCATCAACAGCAGCTGCAGCAGCAACATCAGCAACAGCAGCAACAGCACTCTGCAGCAAGTAAGAATTTGAAATAACTTAATTCCGTTTAGTTTAATAATAAGTTTATACAGTGCAAAAGCTGCATAACATTCGTCGCGAGATGATGTGGCTGATCGTTTATTATGTATCATTTTTACGCCTCGTGCGCTTCGGCCCTAAAGTAGCGAAGAGGAGCATATGAGGTCAATGTAATATTGAGGACCGACCGACCGACCGACCAACGACCGAACTCTGTTCCTATAAGAGCCTTTCTGGAAGAACTTCAGACGGCCAAATCTCCATAACGGTGCCAGATAGACGCATGGTCACTATGGACCACCCATAGGAAGTCGACCCCCGGGAGTCGAATGGTCACGTGAAAGTGACGTCACGTGACCCCAAAAGGTCAAGGTGGTGACCCCATTATCTTTGAGGCGTTATATCTCCGTAGCGGTGCTAGATAGAAGCATGCGTTGTGGTATATCAAGCCAAATGGCAACTAGCGTTGTCGACCATTATTAGGCCGCCTGGAACGGTAGTTCACGGAAGGCCTTATGTTTTCCAACAGTTTTTCTTTATTCTTTGTTTTCATCGCGAGATCTTCGACGTCCGTGCGCCGATCTCCGCTAAATTTTGCCGCATGGTTGGAACCTTGTTCAGTTTACAAAAAAATTTGGGCGCGAAAAACACGCTAAATTTGGCCCGATTTCGAACCCTTTTTCACTTTAAGCGCGAATATCTCCGGAACGAACAGAAATATTCAAAATCTGAAAACTGTTTGACCGACAGCATTTCCTCCCGCGTTGAACGAAAAAAAGTTTGGTGAACTTTGTTCCACTAATTACGGAGATTTAGAAGTGCAATTGTACCCATAAAATCGACTTTTTTGGAATATCATATTTCAGCCTCTAGGGAGCGCTGCGCTTCGAAATTTTTACACGCACTACAAAATGACTTGCAAAGGTATACCCCACCGGGGATGGGAGCTCCTTCAACATTTTTTAAAGGGGGTCAAAAATTGGCTTAAAATGTAGCGTATGAGCCTCAAGATTTATGGCGTTAAGGGAATTAGCCTAATTAAACTTTACCACGTGATGTGCCGCTAGATGGGGGTGTTAACCCATGTGCAAAATTTGGGGGCACCGCCCCCTTGAAATTTGGGAAGGCAAAAAGCGTCCAAAATTCGGCGCGATTTAGGACAACTTTCGAATTTGACCGCAAATATCTCTAGAACGAATTTTATTAACCGCCGTTTCTCTCGCGTTGAACAAAAAAAATGGTGAACTTTGGTTTATTAACCACAAAGTTGTATTTGCTCATTTCGACCCACCCAACATCGACAGTTCACGCGTTTTTGGACAACTTTAGACTTTGATCGCATATATCTCTAGAATGAATAGAGATATCGAGAAAAGGAAAACGGCGTTTAGAACTACGATTAATTCCACGTCAAACGCAGATAAATTGGGATAAATTGGTGAATTTGCGTTCTCAAACAACAAAGTTCTGGTGTCTCATTTCGAACCACCCAAGTATAACATTGCACTTGCTATACATGTATATGACAATGCAGTTGCGTTCGTGCCACGTGACTTTGCTGCGAACTAAATTTCAACCCCTTAACTGTCCCCCAATCGGACTTACGGCGCCGGGCGGCCTTACGTTTGGCTCTGTCCCATATTTTTAGTTGGAATTTTTTTTCTTAGTTCCTAAAATCCCGCAATATTTTATGATCCTTGGGGAGACAATTTCCAATAATGATTTTGACGCCAGTCACTATTAGTATAATATTAAACGAGTCTCAATTAGACGCCGGGTCTCTAATACAAACCGAAATGAACGAAAAAGCTCCTAAAAGAATACAAAAGAAAATGATGCGCGCGAGGAGTACATTAGATTGGTCACAATCTAATAGGCCTACTATTTTTTTGTAATACTATGGTCGCACTAATATTGCCTATGCCTACCATACTATGTCTGCAGTCGTCTAGTGAATTGCGTTAGCTTTCACATCACGGATGCAGTCATGCGTAACCAAACGAACGACAGTGTAGACGTAAGCTTACACGACCGACCGTCGCCGGCCGTGGAATAACTGTCGGTTAAACCACTGTTTGGAATGCATAAATTTGTTTTACACTCGCTTAACCCACTCCGTATAATATTTAATTTTCGTGTTTAAATAATGTCCTGTTGCACGCGGTTATGTAGCAGCAGCGCCTGTGTTTACAACGAACCTTCGATCGGTGGACGTACCGGAAGGCATGGCGCTCGTGCTGGAGTGTCACGTGACTGGTACTCCGCTGCCGACCGTCAGCTGGTTCCAGGACCAAAAACAACTGGAGGAGGCCGTGGTAATGGCTGAGCCGGGGGCTAGAAGCAAGTCGAGTGTTGTGATTGGTCGAGTGAGACCTGAGCACAGTGGAGAGTATGTCTGCCAGGCGACTAACAGTGCCGGACAAACAGTCACCTCCGCCGCCATTCGTGTCGTCCGTACGTATCTACTTATCATAAATCCGCTCGTTTTTGTCAGTTTGAAGCGGAATATCTAGTTGTTAACTTTTTTTGTGTAAAGAGCTGATGGAGAACGTGTTATGTTAAATTGGAAACGGTTCGTGTAATGAGCAAAGATATCGCCACTTTTTGTGCTCACATATATGCGGCCGTCCACTGCATTGTGTTATAGCGCGCAGTGAGCGCACGCGCATGATTCGTTTTGTGCGGTCAGCTGTCGGCTGAGTAAAAGTGTCATTTTCTAGAGGTTGTAACGTTTGATGAACTTTAGCTGATTTTGTGAGTTGAAAATTGGCACACTGCGCACCGATTGCTCATGCCCCGTAGAACATCCACACTGATATCAGTTTTTATGTGTTTTTTTGGTTTTTGAGTTAAAGAGTGAGACAGACAAACAAACAGACCGAACTCCGTAATGAGGCCCCAGCCTATAAAACAGCCCGATAGTAGTTGTTTCTACTATGATGTACTCGTACCTGCATCGTGAGAGAAATGTCTGCTGATAGTTCACGTATATTCAGGATGGCCCAAAAAACTATGATAGTGTACTTTGTCCATATCTTCGCTAAATATTAACCAGTGTTTACAATCTTTTACCAATAAACTCTAAGAAATTTGCTACTCAGTGGCATGCACAGCACACGTACTATGTCGCTACACTACCTTGTAAAACATAAATATCCGAAAATCATATAACATCAGTGCGTGATGTGGCGTGTTCAGCTGCGTTTAGTTACGCTCCAGGCATCAGCACGCTCCAAGTTCATCAGCAGACGCACGACCAAACCTGTGAGTAGCCTACGCCTATTGTCTGTTGCATTCACTAGAAGATAGTCGTGACCCACCCAAAAATACTGTCGATAGTCTGTAGAATGCATTAGAACGTTAGAACGCCTCACGTTTAGTTATTTGTATATCAGTTGACGTCTTTCATCACATTTCTGACTTCTTATGATGACTTCTTATGGCTATCGTAATGGGCCACACTACGGGTGTTGCACGTTTGTCTGTCTGTTTTTTCGTCCGTCTGTCTGTTCCATACGGGTTCCTAACTGAAAAACAAAACCGTAGAAATACCAAAATTGGTGTGAATATTCCGCAGACTGCAGGACAGAAGTAACTGGGGTAACAGTTTACAGTCTAAAAGGTCAAACGTAAGAGTCAGGGTTAGGGTTGCGTTGCACATGTCTAGTTGGACGGCTGCGTAATATGTCGGCTTAGTATGTTCCTAGTTTTGTCACATTCCTGTGAGTAGGCAATGCGGTGGTTGCTATGATGTGTAACAGCAGTGGAGCGGCCGAGCTTCATACGACCGTTGCGTGATGCTGAAGTACCAGAAGGTGGTCGCTTGTGTCTGAGTTGTGCGTTCACAGGAGGAACAAAACCTCAGATTCAGTGGCTTAAAAACAACGCACTCGTTCTGCCGTCAGCGGTTTACAGGGTCTCTGTCTATATTTTTCTTTTAATGGGAATTTAGTGGAAATTCATTTCTCGCCAATATTAGTAATTTTTGTCAGTATGTTTTAAACAGAATGTTTTCTGCCACTTTCTGCTTATAGACGTGTCATACTTTTCTTTCTCTTTTATTCCGCTAAGCTAGAAGCGGCGACTGGGTAGTATGGAAAGTGTACTAAATTCTTCTGGACAAAAGCTCTTAGACATTATCTCCCTTGGACAGAATCTTCTCCGGATACAAGTGAGTAAGTAAGTAGGCCTAATTAAATTTGTATAGCGCACAATGACGACGGGAGCCTACCGAATCTGAGGAGCAAAATGACTGAGGGTGTGATGGGGACTAGGATGGTTTAAAAGCTACGGGGTAGAAAATGCTTCGATGTGGCAACGAAAACAACGAGAACTGTGAATATCCAAAGGACGGGTATTTATTCCTAATCGTGGGAGTGGTTAAATTCTGTCTGTTTTTTGTGTTTTAATGTTTTTTTTCTAGGACAGAAATACTGTGTTATATGACAGATATCAGTGGCGGCTGACAGTAGTACGTTGGAGATTGATGAGGTGTTCGCTGAAGACGGTGGAGACTACTGCGTCGTTGCGAGTAACGCTGCCGGTGAGGCTCGCACGGCTTGTCACGTCTACGTCACTGCTGCTTTGCCGTCGACATTGCAATCTGTTGGAGCTGTTGCTGCTGCTGCTGCTGATGATGATGATGATGACGTTCATGGTAGTCACGGTTCAAAGTCCCCCTCGGAGACTGAGCAGCATGTCGCTTCGATACGCTTGAGTACAGTGCCAGGTTAGTGCAGAATTACATGACATTGCTTATTGCATATCGGTCTTATTGCATGTTTGTTATTCTTTCCTTTTTACCTCCGCCAAGGAGATAATGTTTTTGCCAGACTTTGTTTGTTTGTCTGTCTGTCTGTCTGTGTCCAAGATAACTCAAAAAGTTATGGACGGATTTTTCTGAAATTTTGAGGGTTTATCAGGAATGGCACAAACTACAAGTGATTTAATATTAAGGGGGCATAAGGGAACCGCTGCAAAGCCGAAGATGGTGACGCCACCTGGCGAATAGCTCTGCCTGGGCGGAGGTACCTGCGGGCTATGACTGCTTTCTAGTTAATTTAATGTTTTAATAAACGTTACGGGTAAAAAGGTTAAAGTGGTGTATAGCTTATTATGAGAAACTCATCCCCGAGCTGGCTATACGGGGTGTCACTTGCTGCAAGTTTGTTTTTCAATTGTTTTAACGGTTCTGTAGTTTGCAGTCTGTACTTACAATCGGTAGGCTACTAGATACCCCAATGCTGAAGTGGATAGGCGAGTATGCAGTATACCACGCCAGACAGTGCGGTATCGTGCTTAAACCACGCTCAGGTGGCATAGTCTACCTTTTCGTTTGCTTTACAACGCATGAATTCAGGCGAAAATTGTAAAAAAATAGTAGCAGTGCGAGCAGAGCGTGGTTGAATTAAAATAATAAAGCTAAATACCGAATTATCTTGCTAAAAACCAGAGAAACCACAGGTTACGCATGTCGGTCGGCACTGAGTCGACGTCTTCGGTTATTTATCGTTGACGCACGCGCGTGTGCTACGCTCGTCAGGTAGCTTGCAGAACGTTTCAATGCTGCGCGGCTCCTGCAGCTGTTCTGTTTGTCTGCAGAGTTTACGTTACTTTCATCCCAACCGTGATGTTCATTACAAACTACTGAAGCACGCCTCTCCACGTGTGTAAAATAGTTTGATTGAGAGAGCTATAAGGCTGGCGGTGCAAGTTGGCATTTAGTGGGCAAAGTGAGAAGCTTATCGTTTACACGCAGTTTCGCCGACGTGACGCATGACCAATTTGACCCAGAAGAGCAGCAACAGCAGCAGCAGCGGAGGTAAAGAATAGAGAGAATACTTCTCGGCTCTGAACAGCTGGCAGAGCTTGGCAGGACTCGATTGATTCATGTCTCAAGGCATGAAGCTTGGCCTAAAGATTGATAACAGTTGCTTGGCGCTGTATAAGGCTTTACATACTGTACAACCAAACTGCCCGTGAACCGGTAAATGTGCTTATCTCAGAAATGTCATCGTCGTCGTCGCTATCACATTTTCTTTGGCTCGAAAGATGGTAAAAAGTGTCTTAGGTACGCAGCTTTAAACATACGAATACAAGAATGAAAAAAAACAAGCGAGTGCGATGCAGATGATGATTTACTAAGAAAAAACGTTGAGAAAAACGTTGCAGAAAAACGGGTCCACATGGCAAGGAGTGAGGCAAAGAATCTGCACGTCTGCAGAAGTCGCTACCCCTAAAGTGCCTGTAAAACGGGTGGTCTGAGCAAATAAGTGACTAAGTAAGAAATAAGTGAGCAATTTGCAAACCATTGGCGAATGTTAAACATTTATCTCAGTTAGCTGGATGTCTGAGCAGCCTGCTTTTAGGCGACGATCGTGTTTTCGACAGTAGCGAGTAACAAGATAATGTTCATACGAACACGGAGTCTGTCTAATGCATTTCGATAATTTACAGTATATATCCGTATAAATATAATCAGTGAGCTGTTTAGACTGGTAGAAAAAAATCAAACAGTTTAATTTCAAATTGTACAGCAGCAATGATCCTTTTATCCTTCTCAATTATTTTAACTAAACAATAGACATTGTCAGTCACGATACCATTCGATTCATCACCAGCGTTTTACTATAAATGGTTCATCGTTACCATTCGGCTATCTAGCACCGTTATGGAGATATGGCGCATCAAATATTGAACGCACAGACGTGGACACGAAAAGAAAGATGGAAGAAAGGAAAGAGAAAGAGGAAGGGGGAGGGAAAGGGAAGGGAAAAGGAAAATGGAGGGGAAAAGAACGGGAAAGAGGAAGGAGAAAAGGAATGGAAAGTAAAGGGAAGGGGAAGGAAAATGGAAAAGGGAAGGGAAAGGAAAAAGGGTAACTGGAAAGGGTTAGGGAAAGGGGAAGGGGAAGAAAAAGGGGAAGGGATAGGTGAAGGAAAAGAGGAAGGGGAAAGAGGATGGGAAGAGGGAAGGGAAGGTAAAGGAAAAAAGAAGCGAAAGGGAAAGGGGAAAGGAAAGGGGAAGAGAAAGGAAAAAGGGGAAGAGAAAAGGGCAAGTAAAAGCGGAAGGGGAAAGAAAAGGGGAAGGAGAAGGGGAAGGGAAAGGTGAAGGGAAAGGGAAGGTGGAAGGAAGATAGCTTAAGAAAAGCTGGACGCACGCGCGGACGGACGGACGCACGGACACTTAGGTGATTTTATACTCTGTCCAATGCTATTGGACAGACAATAAATAAAATATTGATACACATGTAATAAAACGGTTTTCACACCTCGTGAACACGTGGAGGGCATACCTGTACACTTACGTGCTGACCGCGCTTTGCTGAATGGTGATAAATAGTATGCAAGCGAACGACCACCTGGGAGGCTGGCAGAAAGGGCTGCAGGGACATGAAGATTTAAGACGCTTTGTAGCTAGCTGGTAAAGTAATTTGCGATTGCTCGTCCAGTAGTCGGATCGTGTGGTCAGAGCGTGCTGAGAGCATGATGGGATAGCAATGGCGGCTAGAAGGAGAGATTAACAACGTTATAGATCAGCAGTGAACTTAGGTGCGGTCAGCGATTTTAGGGGTCTGCCACCCTGATCCAAATGGCGTGCATGAATGGCGCCATAGTTGAGAGGGAGGGGTCCATGGGGCCACTGGAGCAAGTTTACTCCCTTTCCTCTCTTTTGTGTTTGTTCTGTTCCCTTTTCCTGTTTTTTTAGCTACATAAGTTATTGTAAAACAAATTATAAGCAATTGCAGACAGAGAAGAACTTAATGGATGTATTAACGTTTAAACGTTTACATGTTTTAACGCAGCAGATAAAACTCGGTATCCTTCTTTGACTTCGATCCTAGTAAAATACCGGGAGACGCATCCCCTGCGTGGAAAAAGTCCGCTGCTACATGCCTGGAAGTGCGCCGCCGTCCAAGTGGCAAGTAGCGTCTGAGGCTGGCGCCCGCTGGTTCAGAGGCGTGACTGGCGATGCAGCAGATAGACGCTGCTATCATACGCTGCTGTCGACTGTTGCCACCAGACGCCACCACTCTGCTGCTGCTGCTGCTGCCGACGCTCCCGCCAGACGGACCGACTGACAGAACTGTGCCACACCAACCTACCTACCAGGCGTATCCGCTTACAGATCATCGGTGTTGAGTGGCCTCCTGGCGAGAGCCAGCCAGACGTGAAATATCGTCCGTACTGTTACGCTACGGCATGCGCTCGTCGATCGCTGTATAAAAACAACGCAAAACGTTTCTGGAACGGCTGCTAGCTCGGCTGCTGCGCCGCCTGACTTTGTCTATGTTGCTCTTTGCAGCTGCTATAAACGTAACTACTGAATATTCTCAATTTCAGACTGTGGCATGACGCTACTCGGCGTATAACGTTAAAGATAAGCTGCTGTCGGCATTTCAACGCGTTTGGCGAAGTTGTGCCTATACGTTTAAACGTTTTTTGGAAGAATAGCCCGGCAGCGTTCGAATCTGATTTAAAATTCAGCCTAGTCTACTGACTCTGGTTTGTATAGAGTTTAACCACACTTTAAACGCTTGTGTTATAACGTTAGGCCTAGTATTTCACAAGGTAATGTAGCGACACGTTTCAGGCGTGCTAGTGTCTTTTTGATCATTTCACTGCAGATTAGTGCTGGCTGTGTTACTGAAAAGATTTAGGGAAAAATTGCTTAGTATCTTTGATGCAATTGCTGAGAGAGTTTGTGATTTACTTTCTGGACCACTCTGCAGTTGCCTGCATGTAGCGTAAGTGCTCTGTTAGGTCACTGGAAGCATGTACAGTTGTACACCTCTGGCAGCTTCTTTCAAGCTAGTGAACGTCATTAGACCTCGGTACTGCAATAACTAGCAACAGATGCGTCGAATTTGCGCGATTGTTGTCTGGAGTTAGAATCGACTGTGCGATAATTGTTCAAAGAGAGTGCGAACGAACTGTGTACATGATGCGGTCGTGCATTAAAAAGAGCTTATGCAATAAAGACAAGGTTTGCGTCCAAGTAAATAGAGGGATAACAGAAGAGTTGGTTCATTTAGTTGAACACTAAGTTTAAAACTCTGGACTCTAGATTGTATAGCATCCGAAATGAAAAAAAACATGTCTGAACTCCACTTGCTTAAATTTTTGTTGAGGATTTCTGTTACAGTTCGCTGTACAGCAAATCACCACAACTTGTGCGATAGCTTGTTTGTCTACAACAAATCCACAGCATCCGGACATCAAGATGTTGTGCAGGTTGCACGATTTGTTGTCCACCAGAACCACAACAAATTGACTTAGTGGAGTTTGGACTTAGTTAACTGCAGTTCCGTTAATGAAATAGTCAACATATGTGGCGCTTTAATTTCTTTTTCGCTGTTTCTTGGCCAAATGTCTAGAACAACTACGTGGCCGTAGTAGTGACCCTGCGCTTTCCAGGATTTTTTCTACGGCTTTTAAAAACTTTTTTGTTTGCACTATACATGTAGTAATGACGCTATAGATGGTTTTAAAAATTTTGATGTGGGCTGCCGTTGATAATGAACTGAATTGAAAGGTACGGTTAAAAGTAAATTTTAGAAGCCGGACGAATCTGCAGCGAATTAATTGGCTAATCCCTTGGAAGATTTGTCCAACTTTTGCGAGTTGATAATCGTCTGAATGTGAGCGGGGGAGAGAGAACGAGAGAGAATTGTTAGTTTGCGTGCCGCTGAAAGCGCCATCTGATAACATTTTGTTACTCTTGCTTGTCTTGACTTGTCTCTCGACAGAGCGGCGAGGTTGGGTTGGTAAACAACGGGAACTCGTAAGCGGCGCGACGAGCGCGCGACGATCGACGTCTTACGACGCGTTGAGAGACTTGCTAATGCTCAGTCCTTGTTGCCAGTCAGCCAGTCAGTTAGTCCAGAAATACGTGAACAACCGGCGACCGACAACGCTTTGTAGGTTCTAGGTTGAAGGCGAGGCATCCGTCTGATTGCCGCGATCGCCAGTGCTTGAGGGTAGGGGGACCCAACCCTGTCTGTACATGACCCCCTTTGACTTAGCCCATCTTCCGATATTGAGTAGAACAGATAACTACATCTCAGCAGTTGGTAACGTAAGTAAGTAAATTGATTATATACCGCACAATATCGACGGAAAAACCCACCAAATCATAGGATCGAGGGGTGGAGTGCTGCGCTAAGGTGGCTTAAAGCTGGTTTATATAAAAATCAATTGGCGATGACAAGAGCACTGCGAATTTATGTTAAAAGGAAGGTTATGCCAAACTACGTTACTGTACGTTATTTGGTTACTGGTTGGAGAGAGGAAGTTCTAGTCTAGACGGGGTTCTGTCCTGGCTTGTCGACAGAGCGGGATTTTGACCTAGGGGTTTGTGTCCGAAGAGCCGAGTGTTTCGCGTTGCCACCGGACAGCCGTAACTCATCGCCGACCGAGCGTCTGTCTGGAGTGGAGTGGCCGGCCGGGCGTGGTAATAATAGCTTCCTGGCGTTTGGCAGGGCAACTCACTGAACTCCGGTACAGAGGCGTGCTGTATGGGAGCAGCGGCAGCAGCAGCGGCGGCGGCCATACATCGTATGAAGACGAGTCCAGAATCCTCCTCGCACGCAGCACGCAGCGGATGCGGCTGAAGACGAGTAAGAGAGTTGTGTTGCGTTGCCGGCCGGCAGGAGCTGCGGCACCGGCGTGGTCTCCACCGCTCGAGCATACGTGTCGTACGCACGTATTCTACTTTTGCTGAAAAATACGAATACGCACGTGCGCTGTTCTATCGTATTGTGTTTTAGCGTACGCTCGAGCTTTGGCGGTCACGACCGACTGGACGTTGGTCTTTGATTTAGTTCGTTTCGCGAAGGAGGACCGGCGGGGAAGCGTGGTGATGTGATGGTGTCGTTGGACTGGACTAGACATCGAAGTCGAAGAGCGTCGCTCGACAGGGTGTTCTGTTGATAACTGTGATGTTTCGCATCGCGCGCTTCGATGCCGACATTTCGACAAGGTCCAATTAGTAAATGAGTCAGTGAGTGAATGTTTCGCCGTGGTTGAACTGACTGAATCAGCGCATCATCGTCCGTCATCATCATTCGTCATCGACGTCCGTGCTGGATATATAACTGTGTATAGTAAGTAGTTGGAATGTCTGGTGGAGGGAGCTGGTGGGACATGGCAACCGGAATGAGGCAACGGTTCGCTGGTTACGTTCACGGTGAGTTGTCGTCTTGTGACAGATGTTCTGTTTTTATTTTGTCGTTTTTGTTAGTTTTTTTTGTTTACGCTTACTACAGTCTGCTCAGGCCAACTCAGCTTTCTATCCTTAACAGCGAGCGGGAAATCAAAACTATGCAGCCGGCGTCGTGGGTTATAGGAAGCTGGGGACAGAGAGATGCAATTTTTGCACAGACAGCTGCAAATTTTTGAGAGAGAAGACTATAAATGATGAAAACTTTAATTTTGCTACGATTGCCTTAAAGTGATAATTTTTATTCCCCAAATTTGTAATTTTCAAAGAAAAATTTTGCGACAGGCTAAAATGTTGAGGGTGGCGCAATTGCCCTTTGCTGCCACGCCTGGTATCCGCCACAAGATGAAAACTGGCTGGTAGCGTCATGTCGGCAAACTGCACCGCGGATTAGGTTGTACGTTAATGCGGATAACGGATGGCCGCATACTGCACTGTGGTACCGCTAGCTCGTGCCTATTACTAGTTGCTCGCTATAGACGTGTGCACGGACCCGCGTGGAATGCTGGGCCCGGTGCGCACGTTTTTAGTGTTGCGATTTCTACGCTCGGCCTGACGCGTGCATAGTTTGTGAAGGTGCGTCATAGAAACAGGATGGATCTGTAGCCTGATTCCAGCGGACGAGGTTGGCTGCACATCGACCCTGGTCAGTGCAAAAGCGCAAAAGTGGTTCAACGTTGACTACAAGCGTCGACGTAAGTCGAATCCAGGAGGTGCAATGGAAAGGTCCACGATCAGTGAGCGGTTTACTACATCTGAAGCAGCCCACTCTTTAGTCCATTTCTGTCGTGGTGACACTTCTTTTTGTTGTGATTTTTCGAGCCATACTAAACGTCTTGATGTAAGGCACACTTCAGGATCGGACTCGATGTCTGATATCAGGGGCAAAGTGACGTTTGAGGACCGGATCTTATTGAGAAGTTGATTTGTTGCTACCATTCGCCGGATGTGAGCGGGATCATGAGCTAATGATACCGCAGAGAACAGTTGAACCCGCGGTCTAGCCAGCAAACATAGCACCCCCTAGTCAGCCACAGTAAGCCTTTGCCACTCAGCCTGTAAGCTACTGCCCATGTTCAGTCTTACTGAGGGTAGGAGGCTGAGTTGAGTTGACCACACAGTAACTTGCTCAATGCTGCTTGCGAATGACTTGCGATAAGATTTGATCGTAACTTGAAAGTTACGAGTTCGATTACAAACTTAATATTAGAGATTTTCTTTGACGTTTTGCGCTGTATAAATCTACGTTTTTACTTACTCACTCGCTTACTTACTAACCTATACTATAACCACTGACGACTTGCAGTAGGTGTGCCTACTGCCATGTTTTACTGTTGCTGGAGAGCAGCATCTTCAGTGGGCGATAAACGTCTTATGGCTGGCATGTGTGACCATGTTTCTTCTGTTTCAGTAAGTACCTAATGACTTACAGCGTATCCTGGTAGAGACATATGGCTTGTGTTGACCGGGTCTAAAGTACACCGGCTTCAGCTGGCCCGATGAATCACGTGGGATATGTAAACGTTATACAATTCCCTGGAGTGGGATAAGTCCAACGATTTTACACGCTTCAGACAGTCGCTTAACACACAAATATTCCGTGGTGGCTGATCCTCAGTCGTGTAGCCCAAAATGTCGTTCGTTTGATCACGCTTGAGTGCGCCCGTGGAGTTATGAACCAAGTGCTTCGGACATAGTGCTAGAGATGAGCAGTACAAGTGCCATTGTGAAATAAGGTTTACGTGTCAGTCATTGGCAGTCTCATTGTGTCTTGTGACGACCTTGCAACCGGCGCAATTGGAAAAAAATGCGCCGCGGTCTCAATCGAACAGAAACGTTTTCGGTATAGTCAACAAAACTGTTCAAAGCGTGTGTTCCGCTGTCGGCTGCGGTTCAGTTACCGTGAAGCTCTCAAACTGCCACCGATCTGTGATTGAGTCTGCGGCACGGCACACGTGAGATGTCAATGTCACATCTTCGTGACGGGTTAACAGTTTTCCAACGTGTGCTAATCTGTAAAAAGTTAGACAAATCCATCAAAATACGATTTTTATCTAATTTATTGTTCACATTTCGGTAACCGCTGCTGCTTTCTTCGAAACGGACAGTCGTTCCGCAGAAGGCAGCAGCGGTTGCTGATTGCGTCAGCAGTGAATTAGATAAAGATTGGATGTTCATGAATTTTTATAACTTAGTGACTATCTTTTGAACTTTTAGAAGTGTGCTAATCTGGTACTGACGTAGTTCTGGCGGGTCTGTTGCAGGGTCGGTCGTTGACAACGAGGCCCCTGCGTTCGTCGAGTCCGTGCGTTCACTGGCAGTGACCGAGGGTGATGCGGCCTGTTTCACGGTGCGGGTGTCTGGCCGGCCGACACCTCGCGTGACCTGGCGGCACAACGACACGGACGTGGTTGAGGGAAGATCTCCGTACTTCGAGGTTCTGCGCTCGTCCGACGGCGTCGAGCACTCGCTGCGTATTGGTGAAGTGTTCGCTGACGACGCTGGAACGGTCTGCGTCACTGCTGTCAATGAACTTGGTTCAGTCTCCGCATCCGCGCAGCTCCACGTCTCGCGTTAGTATAGCTGGTTGTTCTAATAGGCCGCAATATGCGTCTCGCTTGTCCGTTCATCTGTCTGTCCGTTTCGTACCGGCTTCTAACTCGAAAACTAGAAGGCGTAGCAAATACATAATTAACCTGAACCCTCTCTATAGCAGGGATAGCCAGTGTGCCAACTTTGTGATGAGAAAGTTATTCATTATCGTCGAACTTGTGCAGTGCAGTGGGCAAGTATACAAGACGCCGAGGGATGGCCGCATTTGTGTCATGTCGGCAATGATTATTTTTTTGTGAATGGGTTGAGAATAGTTCAAGGAAGAGCAAGTAGTGGCTCGATGGCTTTGTGGTGTAACGGTTAGAACGTTGGCTTAACGATCGATATGTCGTAGGTTTAACTTCCGGTCGCGTCGCCGCTATCAAGTGATTACTGCCTGCATGGTTGACTGCGGACAAATAAACCATCTCGGTGTATAACATTAACCAACCGCTAATTTTAATTCAGCCTGCTATCTTTCCAGGGTAGGTGAGTCGAGTACCAGCCTGTCTTGCCAGGGTTATTCGAAGGCGCGTTTATATGTGTCGGACGGCAGGAAACACTGTATGATCCCATATGGCAGGTGACGCTCTGTAGCTGTGCAGTGGGTTCTAATAAAAAGTTATAGACACGTTTTAGCTTTGTAGGCCTATACATCGTGAGTGATGCCCCAATGTATGGTCTAGGTCCTGCGTCAGTGACGTCGCCGCATCAGTTGGTCTTGCAGCATCCGATTATGTCTGCCGCCAAACCCTCTAACACTCTGCCACACTTCGTCAAGGTGACTGACTGGCATTATTTCATCTGCCAACTCACTACTTCTTTTTAAAATAAACTCACAGGTTAAAACAGTAACCGATAAGTTACATGACTTTATCAAATTACTACTTGTGTATTCTTTATTTCTCGTTTTAGCAGCTAGCGGTGTGAAGAAGCGAATGGCGATGTAAGCTCCCACATCGGAGTTTAGAGCGTAGCTCTGTCCAGGTGAACCATCTCGGTATACAGCCAACACCAAGAGCAACTCAGCCTTTTATCCTTCTAGGGTCAATAAGTTGAGTACTGGTCCCTCTGGCTGAATGTAAGGTCCCAGTCGACATAAGACACATGTGGCAGGCAGATAACAAACAATGTGTGATCCCATATGGCAGGTAATTAGGGCGTCATTTAGGGTGAGGTGGGTTGGCGGATCTACGGACCCCCTAGGATTTATGATTTCAATTTTTCCCTGTAAATCGTACCTTTGAAACAGTGTTACTGCTGCATGAACATTATGTTACGTAGACTGAGACCCCTTAGCCCATCGCAATGATTAACTAAAATGACGCTAATGCGGGTAACGCTCTGTAGCTCTGAGATAAGTTACCACTTACCATTAGGAGCTGTTGACAATTTCCAATTTATCTAATCTCTGTGCGTGCACAGCCGTTGATCGACCAGTCGGTGCGGCAAGAGAGTCATGTTGTACTGGAGTGTCAGCTGCAACCGGTTGATCGGCGTCCAGACAGCGTGCGCTGGTTCTGTAACGGCAACGAACTCATTCCGTCGCCCGACTACCTAATAACGCCCTGGTCCGTGGACAGCGGCGGCCTGTGTAGGCTGACCATCGCTGACGTGTTTCCCGAAGACTCGGCGTCCTACTCGTGTGTGGCTGTCTACGCTGGCGGCCAGACCGTGACCACGACGATGACGCTTACTGTCATCGGTCAGTCGAGTCACGTTTTACTGCTGAATTATTAACGCATGTTACTGCTTTTTTACTAGATTGTTAAGGGCTCTACATCTGTAAGCGAACGGCTGCTTAATATGTCGGCACTGCGCATTCAGCTGACATGTTGGTACTGTTTCTATCTTTGCATATTTATTCGTACATCTATGTGCAGTGTACTAGTCTTTTTATTGCTTTGAATTTTAGCAGTTATTTTGCAGTTAGTTCATTTTTGATTACAGAAAAGTTGGACGCCAAGACACGTGATTCTTCACTGCGAGCTCCAGTGTTTGAGATTATTAAGAAATGACATCTTTGTTAATTCTTTGGTGTTTGCCCGGTGCAGGGCTTAACTTGTGCTGTATAGCACGACGTACCAGTATTTATTTTCGACGCGATACGTCGTACCAACAGTTCTTGCTGTCACAATGGCATTACGCATAAGCCTATGCAAGGTTTAAAGTGTCACCGAAATATTAAATTACTGGCCTCCAGGCGCGTTTTGCAAAGGCTCAAAATGCACCAAAACTCGTCTTTTTGGGCCGAGGACCATGGTGGGAGCTTAACGGTGCTGCCGAGCCCACTAGTTGGCTGTAGAGAGAGATCTCCCATTCCGCTCCCGTAGGTGTCTTAGTTGGCGGTAAAATTACTTCTTTTGTTACAAATTAAGCACAGGTCGGATGGCACGTGGCAGCACAGACCTCGGCAGAGGTGTGAGATCTCTAATCGCTTCCTATGGTGCGTCTGTGTGTTGATGCGCCTAGGTGAAGCCGAAGTGGCGAGTTACTCGTCTATGCGTGCTCCAGTGTTTGACAGCCAGCTGGCAAACCAGCGTCTGCTGCCCGGTCAGACGGCCACGTTCAAATGCGTCGTTTCTGGTCATCCTCCTGCCGAGATCGTATGGACGCGGCGCGGTCATCCACTTCTGGATAAAACCAGGTACCGTACGCATTCTGTCTTAAGGCGTGTATAAGCCCAAATTCCATTATGCCAACTTTCACCGAAACTTCCCCGCGAAACAGCAATAACTTAGCCACCGATTGACATAAATTAATAAAATTTTGCAGTAGTCTAATGTCGTCTGCTGCTACCAGAAAGAAATCATGTGACCAAAGTCGACAAAAATAATAAATTAAACGTGGCGGCGGCCGCCATTTTGAATTCCGTTTATCGCTCATAACTTAATTGCTATTGCACGTACTTGCGCGAAATTTCATACACGAGCTAAGTTTGACGTTCTACGTGTAGTTTTGCCATAAAATCAAACAAAAATGAAAACATGGCGACGACCACCATTTTGTATTTTTGCACAAAACATAACAAATCAGCTGCCGACTGAAAAAAGTTAATAAAATTTTGCAGGAATGTGGTTAGTTGCTATTGGAAATAGGT
>Ga0056128_1003462_pt1 | contig 19355 bp, 18 predicted proteins | sample WorMetLIZISLAND2_FD_71113 | JGI IMG/M metagenome (GOLD analysis project Ga0056128, IMG submission 71113) | Marine gutless worms symbiont microbial communities from Max Planck institute for Marine Microbiology, Germany - Olavius geniculatus... ... | reverse complement strand
TTTGTATTTCGTAGTTAATTTTTAGGCTCCCTCGGGAACGGAGTACCGAGGGTAAAAAAAAAAATAATAATAATAATAATAATAGCAAGGCTCAAGGCTATCATATATGGCCTACCTACGTTCTATGTGAAAACAGTTTGGTTTTTAGATGATGCAGTACAGGATAATGCATGATAATGGCATGTGCCAGAATTGCGAGAATTATTTGTCTTTTGTCACTGGTGACCAGTCTTTATCTTGCTTGGATTTTGTTATAACAGCCTTGTCATATAGTTTTTATGCACGAAAGCTGGCATAGCTAGCTATAACGCGTATTAGATATGGTAATTCTGTCTTGGTGTCTTGGTGTCTGTCACAGCCCGGTACTGATCAAAGCCCAGGTGAGATAGAGACTTCTAGTTTTCACCATATGCATTATGCCAGCTTAGAGTCTCTAGTATTTTGTGACAAAATTTTATGCCACTGGATGAAGGGGGTTCCCACGAATGAGGGGGAGAAATAGGGCACCCCCTTTTAAAAGGCATTATTCTACAGTTATTGGTTTGTCTAACGTGAAAATGAAAATTTAATTCTCTGTGGATAAACTTGTAGGCTCAAGTTTGTCCATCTGTCTGGCATTGTGTAAATTTCATAAAATTATGACCTTGATTGACCTTAAACTTTACAAATAGGGGTTTCTTGGTGATTTTTTGGGGATTTTGGCTGCAAAAGAGTGAATTGCGATGAAATGGATGGAGATAGACCAAGATTACCTGCAAACAGGAACTGCTATAGGCTCTCGTGCATCTCATGAGCATTAGCTTAGATTTCTTGTCTTAATTTGTTTAAAATTACAGGAATTATTGCTAATGATTATGCAAAAATGTGGTGCCAGGTTTGCGAAGCTTTTAACTGGTGTTCATATCATTCACATATTCTGGTAATAAAAAGTTATGTTTTATACAGTTCTAATTGTGTTGTCATGTATTTTAATCTTAGACATTTTGCTGAACAAGGAGACACCTGTCAATCCGGTTGCATCAAATGGTACTGCAGTGGAGCATAGTGTCAGTTCTGGCTCTCGAGCAGGCAAAATGCTGCCAATGCACATAAGGTAAGTACAGTTAATTTATTATTTGTAAAATATTGCTCTCAATGTTCTCTCACCAGCGCAGCTGATGCTTTTTGTTGCTTTTTTTATTGCGATAAGTTTTGAACTGTTGTTTATGCCACATGCATGTGGCTTATTATAATTTGCTGAGCTTTATACTATATCGGGTGACTTTAATAATTATGATGACATTATGACTATTGGTGTGTTTAATAATAGTTACTCAATAATGACAAAAAAACTGTATTTTATGCTTTTATTGATTTTTCATGTTCTCTATTGTCTGAATTCACGTGAAAGCCTATAGCAGTTCCTGTTCGCAAACTGTCAGTCTATCTCCAGCCATTTCATCACAGTTCATTCTTAGAGTGTGCGCTGCAGCCAAAGATCGCAAAAACCAATAAAAACTCTTTATTTTGGAAGTTCAGGGTCTTTCAAAGTCATCGATGTTGATACGGCTGAAAAGCTCGTCACTAGTGCTTGTTGTGATAGGCAGCATGCCCGCGCCTATCTGTAACTGTTTTCACGAAGGACTGGCCAAAAACGGTAAAATAATGACTTTTACGGGGGTATCACTCTTTGATGCCTTTGTGCACAGCTTTTCTTGAACCTAGAAAATCGAGACTTGGACCATCGAAATTCGCATTCAATGCTGAAAATTTCTTACACAGCTTTTTCATGTCTATCTCAATTGATTTTGGCGCAATTCGCTCTTGAAATGTGTCTCGCAGCCCGAAATCACCAAAGAATTTATAAAAACCTCTGTTCTGGCATTCATTATCATCCAAGGTCATTGAATTCAGTGGCAGTCACAAGCCAGTGTATGACTGCCTATTAGTGATTAAAAGTAACAGCGACTTATTGGTTAAAATCGCAAATTTTTCCTAGCGCTCTCGTTCAGGATGACCCATTTCGAATTTATGGAAAAGCTTTATGTCTTCCAGGCAGCCAACGGTGAAGATTTGAGACACGTTAAACTAGTAGCCGCTACGGGTAGATGGCTAACTCCATCTATTTTTGGCTAGCGTAGCCTAACTTAACATGTCTGGCTACCAGTAGCCGGTTGCCATTCTAGTGGCATTTCTTATATAATAATATTTTGGTAGTAATTTGTAAGGTGCGCATTGTCAGCAAGCTGAATCTGACATGGCAGCAGTTGCTATAGACGGGTACTGGGTACTTGGGTGTTGATGAGTTATAGGCGGTTACATGATAAACTGAGTAGCTAGATTTTGATTTTACGTAACTTACGATAGTTAACGAGCTATATAAATTGCGGCACCAGATGGTAAATTAGTAATACAGAAGATCATTATCATTTTGAAGCATTTTATATATAACGTTTCTAAATTAAAATTTTCAGTATTTGCTAATAACTATTAAAACAATCTACATTTCACACCATTTAACTTTTCCATTACGCATAAATTGACCACGCCCATGTTGACCTAGCCAACATAGCCTTTAAATGTTGGCTACATCGGCTACCTGTAGCACAACGTAGCGGCTACCAGTAGCTGTCTAACTTAACAAGTTGGCTCCAGTAGCCAACGTAGCTGGGTACTAGTTTAACGCATCTTTGTTGATTTTAGCTTCCACCATTTTTGACTAATCCACCTGTGTGACGGACAGAATTACGATGGCTAAGACGTGCTGAAGCAGTAGCTGCTTTCGCACATAAAAACCATTGTCTGCACTCTGCAGCATGTATGATGAAGTTTTTTTAACCACTTGTCTTACTGTGGTTTAGATATATTTAATTCAGTCTTGGCAGCATCAGCATAATAAACATTGGTTTGAGTTTTTGATTTGACTTTTTCAATTTTTTGTTGCTGTGCATACTGCGCAAGTTAAAGGCCAAGTCACATCAGTTTACATAACTGTTATAAAGCGTTAATTGGCTTAATCAAATGTTAAATTGTCAGTATCTATTTATCTTCTTGTCTCTAGTGTTATTTTTATAAAGTGGACAAATGTGACAAAACTGTGACATCACAAACAACTATTAGCTTCAACGTAGCGTTCGAGAGAAGTTGACACTAGAAGCATCGATGGAGCGCAGTACCAGGCAAAAAGACTGCTTGAATTTCGAGAAGTCGCTGTCATACCGGACATATTCCAACTGTGTGCCTTTTCCGTTGCACCAATCGCCGACAGATTTCGACTTTCGTTTCCGGAATGCAAGCAAGTTCTCTTCCCTGAGCATGCGCTGCATCGACGCTATGGCCAGGGTGTAGCGTGAAACTTTCTCGCGTGCTGCAATACACGCTATAAACAAAACTTAGTAGGTGATGTCATCATTCCGTTCGCACAACATTATTTTTATTGAAATTAATGTAAAGTGATGATTTTATTTCAACTGATCAGCATATTATTAATTAGCATTACATTCTACACATAGTTGGCCAGTATTGTTTTTTTGTGCGACTTGGCCTTTAATTGAGAAATTCTGCATTACTTAGTTTATTATGCATGTATCTATGCTTAATATTGCCTGTTGTAGATGCAAGATTGGTGAGCCAGGCAGTGGGCTCGGCCAGTTTAACTCACCACATGGATTCTGTTTGGGAATGAACGAGGATATTGTCGTGGCTGATACACTCAACCATCGCATTCAGATCTTTGATAAACTTGGCAAATTTCAGTCTGTCTTTGGCACTCCAGGTAGTAGCTTGATTTGTATTTTTGCATGATTTACTTGCTGATTGCATCTGGTTTTTGTTGTGTTTCTTATATTTGTATCACGTTTCCTCTGTCATTCTTATCTGACTTACGATTGTGTACTGTTAACATTCATTGTCAAGTTTGCTGCATAAACTGCATTCTTTTCACGTTGCTTTAGTATCATATGGTTAGAGTTCGTTCTCTGCATACAAAAACAAATGGCATTGTTTAAATAGTGACTGATAATCATCATTGTTTGTATACAGAGCATTATAATGTCATGACAATGCACTTATATTGCATGGTGATAGTTGGCTGCAATTACACAGGTCCAGAGTTTTTACGCGCGAAAGCAGCTACTGCTTTCAGCACGTCTTAGCCATCGCGATTTTGTCCGTCTGTTCGTCCGTCTGTCCATCTGTCACACGGGTGGCTCAGTCAAAAACGGTGCAAGATAGGATCACCAAATCTTCACCGTTGGCTGCCTGGAAGACTCTAGTTTCAGGAACCATAAAGCTTTTCCATAAATTCGAAGGCGGTCATTCTGAACCAGGGCGCTAAATGAGAGGGGAGTGGGCAAAATTTGCGATTTTTGGTCAATATGTATCTCAGTAACGGTGCGAGATAGGGCCTAGGTTACTATTAATCACTAATAGGAAGTCGTACTCTGGCTCTTGATTGGCGCCAAATTCAGTGACCTTGAATGACCTTGAACGCCAAAATAGGGGGTTTTTATGGGGTTTTTTTTTTTGCAATTTCGGGCTGCGACACGGGTCACAAGGTGGAGCCATGGAACTGTTGTTAGGCCTATGCGATCCAGATAGAGAATTTGGTATTTGTATATTAACTTAGCGTGAACACCCCAATTTTCAGCTAAACTGCTGAACCAGAACTGCTATAGGCTTTCGTTTCATGAGCATTAGCTCAAATTTCTTGTTTCTCTTACTCTGGCTGTTAATTGTGACCTTTCTGTATTTCTGCACTGTTTTGTCTACTCTACCATTCTGGTCTTTTCTACTGGGTGTTTTGTTTTCTTGACAAATAGAGCGTGAAACTAGTTCTGGCTGTAAAACAGTTAAACTACTAATGACGCAAATATAAATCAGTTAGATATCCACAAATGTTAATCCACAAAGTGAAGAATCCCGAAAGCACGATAGCGTTAAACAGTGTATCAATGAATTTTTGGATGTCATACTGGAAAAGTCTGGGAATCAGTCTGGCTAGAAGTATGAGCATCGTTTTGATTCTGGTTGTTTGGTTGTGCTATAATGTTTGGTATATTACTAGATTGCTGTACGATGCGAATGGTTAGGTTGTGAAGATGGCAAGTTGTGGCATCCACGTAAAGTGGCGTTCAGTCATCTGTCACTGCACTATGTAGTCTGTGACTGGGGCAACGAACGCTCTCGCTTGCAGCTGTTCACTCAGCATGGACAGTTTGTTCGCAAGATCTCCGTTCGATACATTGAAATCGTTGCTGGTCTCGCAATCAATGCACAAGGTAGGCTGTGGTAAAGCAGTTTTTACATGCAACAGCAGCTACTGCTGTAGCATGTCTTAGCCATCACAATTCTGTCTGTCCGTTCATCACATGGTGAATCAGTCAAAAATGGTGCAAGCTAGGATCACCAAATCTTCACCATCGGCTGCCTGAAAGACTCTAGTCTCTGTATTCGCAAAGCTTTTTCATATATTCGAAAGGAGTCACCTTGAGCGAGGGCACAAAATGGGAGGGGGTAGGGAAAATTTGCGATATCCAGCCGATACGGCATTGGCAGAGCGAGAGGTGGCACCCTCTGGTGAGTACAAGTAAAAAACTATAGATAATTTAGCCACCGGTCATCTGGCAACTGATTTTGTTTTACTGCGCTTCTTTTGAAACTGTAGCCAAAAGCTGTACAGATGAGGTCTACGTATCACTATCGTACAACAGTGCATCGCTGTTGCATGTTCCCGTTTGCGTTAGCAGGGCTTTTCTTGCATACACATGTTGGCATTTAAAAGGTGCAGGGTGCACATTGCTCACTTTTAATCGTTTAGACAGTTTCTGAAACTACTAGCCTCAGTCGTTGCAATGATAAGTATTAATGTTGAACACTTTGGTTGGTTGTTTAAATATGTCGATGTGTTATATCAGCTGTCTGCATGTGTTTAAGGAACAAAATGAAAATGAAATGTTCTACTTTAACTGCTTTTTTATGCCACCCTGTAGAATGGTAGACAGAAGTTGAATAGATAATGTATCATCTTTGTCAAGGTATCGGGAGTTAGGCCTGGAGTGGAAAATATGTTTGGACTTTGTAGACTTTGCTAGAATTAGTTGTTGAATCGTTTCACTGCTTTTTCTGGTGTTTTCCAATCCAACTGACTTACTGTTTTGGCATGTAGGACACATAGTGGCAGTAGATAGCATGAAGCCGACAGTATTCTGCATATCGGAAAGAGGAGAGCTGCTTCGATTCTTTGACTGTGCTAGTTACATGCGGGAACCGTCGGACATCACAGTATTTGGCAACGAGTACTATGTCTGTGATTTCAAGGTTTGTAATTGGCTTTTAATTGCAGAACTGTTGATAGAGTAGCTATGAAAAACACTTTATTTTTGCATCGGATTTAATGCTATCAAATATGTACCCAAATAATTTTGTCACATTTGAAAATAGTTTCAATTTCGGTTGCACGATTATGCTCATAGCCACACATACACTGTGAGGCTTTGTTTGTTTTACACTTTTTGTTGGTGTTAGTTAGTTTTTGAGTAGCTGCTTTATTGCTGTATTTTGGTATTGGTGTTGCATTGTATTCTGTCTTCCCTGTAAGTGTAAATGTTTTTTGAAGGTGAAAATCTTTTGGCATGTTTTTCAAGAATCCAAAATATAGTGCGGTTAACATGAAAAATTGTTCATTCGGCTAAACAGAAGCTGTGTACAAGGAGCACATTTCAGTTGACTAATGTGTTGTCGCAGAGCTTGGGTTGGATCTTTATTTATCGCATACCACTGTGTTCTGTTGCATTGTCGTAATGTTCAGGGCCACTGCGTTGCCGTGTTCACCGAGGACGGGAAATTCATTCGTCGTCTCGGCGACGAGTTGCTGACGGCGTATCCAAATGGAATTGACACGAGTGACTCAGGAGACATCCTCGTAGGTGACAGCCACGGCAACCGCTTCCACATCGTAGTGCTGCAGCGCAACGGCTCAGTGACTGCACACCTGGAATGTCCATACATGAAGGTGAGTCGCTGCTGTGGCCTGCGTGTCACGTCGGAAGGCTTCATTGTCACGCTGTCCAAGAACAACCAGCACGTTCTTGTCTACAACACCGTATACATCTCTTAAGTCCCGCTCTTCATGGCAGAGTATGGAGTGGATGATATACCGGCCGTTGCATCATTCGCCAGTTTACAATCAGTAATTGCAACAACACTTATTTTTTTACACTTTTGCTTGTCTGGGGCATTTAGCATTTTGTTTTTTTTAGTACAAGTTTGAGTTATTTGCAGGTGTTTTTTCTTATTATTATCGCTATATTGCGTATATCTGTCATTGTTTCAGACTTAATTGTGCCAGTTGTTTTTCTCATTGCGTTTCAGTGGAATATGCTTAACACTGTTAGCATTACACAGCAATTGGATTTATTGATTTGAGATTCAGAATAAAAAAACACTCATATTTTGATTTCTTATGTAAGAAATGTTACTGATCATCAAGAAACTAGAAACAGTTCAAAATACACCCATGCTCAATGTGAACATATTTTTGTCAAAGCAGATACTGATTTCTAGTATTATTCCTATGTGTCATGTGTAAACTTTTCATTACTCTCCCCCTGTTACAGTTCCTGGTGCAAAATGCCGTCATTCATGCTGCTTGGTAATGGTGCATGTCCAGAGTCCAGAGGCATTAGCTAGCAGTGGGCAGTTGGAAGTTAGACATGTGATCTGTCAAGGCCACCAAGCCACCCAAGCTGATATTGTTGTGTATCAGTCTAGAAGCCTCATTGGCACAGAAGTCGATCAGTTGTTGATTGGGAAGAGTGGAACATGGTGATTGTTACATGATGAATGTAGAGATGATGTACACTTGGTCATGTAATGTATGTTGATGGAGATTGGAGAGTGACTAGTCAGAAGGGACACCCAAAGATGACTGAGTGGGATTGTGTTAGTGGACATGTAGAGAGTTCTGGCCTGTCCCATGACACTAAGCATGCTTAGTATAGTGATCACTGAAGACTGATAATTAAGATGAAGACTGGCCAACTCGGGTCTGCGTGGAAAATTGCATCAAAATAGTTGGTGAGTGGTACTATGCCAGGATTTTGGGTTTATTGCATATGCAGTACCAGTATTTTTATGTTTGTACCATTAAGCTTGGTGCTTGGAGAAATGACAACAGTGGTGATAATAACACGATTTGTTGGTTCATCTGAGAGACATGTTGTAAAGAGACCAGTTTTGTGACGTTGCAAGTTGAAACGACGCTTGCTGTATGTTTACGTTTTGTTTCGACTTTGCCTAATAGTTGTGATCGTACTTTTTCATTGTTGACGACCATCGTGATAATTCTTGCTTTTATTTCGAGCTTGGATTTTTTGTTTAAGGATTAGCCCTTAATCGCAGCACTTGTGCGAATTCCACAGCACTAGAAAGGTGTTTTACAGTGTTGTTTTTTGTTTGTTTTTTTCGAAGTGCTCTAACCAACAACTGCGTGTGTGCTCTAACATTGTTGAACATGGCAACGCATAAGTGTTTTAAGCTGTGCATGGCTACAATGTTTTGCGGTCATTTTTGTCGTCTTTATCTTTTTATTGCGGAAATTTTTGCAATAAGCTTGTAACTGTCTGTTATATATTGATGTCTTTCACTTTTAGCCATTTTTATGATCGTGTTTGTTGTTTTTGGCATGCTTTGTGTGGTTTTTGGCACTGCGCTCACATTCTTCAGTCTTTGTTACCCCATGGATGCTGGTTCCGGTTGCATTCTAGTCGGTTTACAGACCACATGCTTTACAAGTGCCAAGCGTTTGGTAATTTTGGCCGATGCTAAGCATTTTGTCTAAATGTTGTGGAACCTCATCTTACGATTGCAACGTAGAAACAATCTTGTGCAAATTTTGTCTCTAGCCAAACCAAATACGAACTTCAGTGACAGTAACCTCTAAGTGCATTAGAACATTTGCAAACAAACTGCACCTGTAATCTCTTTTTTTGGATAGTATATATGTATATGTGTGTCCATATTGAAAGTCGATTGCTTATGGTGTTATGGTGTGTAGTTATTCTTTGCATCAGTAATTATTATAGAGGCAATCACTCAAATCATTGACTGTGATGCTCTTTTTTTCATTTTTTTCATTGTCATTCTTTTTTCCTGTTATTGATGGCCAGCGTGTCGGCAGAAAACTGATGATGATATTTGTTGCAGTAACTAATTATCACACAGTGCACTAGCAGGTTTAGAGCATTGCGAGTGTCTTGTTATTTGATGCTTGCATCAGATTTTTAGTGAATCATATTCTCTACGGAAGTATGGTATCGTGCCGATTTATTCTCAGCTATACATGTGCCAGTTTCAGGTAATCACTGGAAATCATTATTTAGCGTATGATATTGGAATGCACAAAATACTGTTATAAATTTGAACATTTTAGATTTTTCATTCAATACTTCTACATCTGTGGCATTTGATACAAACTTTACTTTCCCATTTGTTTGATTCACTGATGCTCTGCTGAGTGCATATTGGAGTTAATTCAGCTTGTAAATGCAGGAATTGTGCGGTGGTATTTGCCGTTGTTTAATTTGATAGGTTCCATTAACTGGTGCCTTACTGCTCATCTGTTTATCGCTTTTCGTGTTTCTAATAATATTGGTGTTGGCTGCAGTTTTTAGCAGCTATGCATCGGTACTGATATCTTTGACCGGCGACCATAATAGTTAGTATTCTTTCCTTACTTTTTGCACCCGTTAAGTTTTTTTTTGTGCCGTTTTGTTGTAACTGATTCGTTATGCGTAGTATTGCTTTTTTGCGTGGTAATTATTTGAACGCAGATCATACCCAGTGTTTTGCTGAATGACTGTGTGCATGTATATATTTGCTTTAGTCAAAGTACATGTACGGACAGTACGGTTTAATTACCGGTACACATTGCTGTCTAGGTAGATCAGTGGAATATAATTGGCTGTGTGTTGAATGATTATAATAAATTTTTAGAGCAGTTACTGCAGGTCTTGAGTGCATACTATATCAGACATTTTTGAGTATTATTAGGATTTATTGAAGAAGCAGAATTCTAATATTTGGTTCGTCAAGTGTAAATGACTTAATTACTGCCTACCATTTGTCATTATTGTTTTAATGCATCTTAAAGCCACATCGAAATAGCTGCACATTTGCTTATATGGTGGAGTAGAATAGATCAATTGCACAAACCAAGTGTGTTGCAGCAGCAATGATTTTGATTCAGTGCAAAGCAGCTACATAGCTTGAGCTGACACACGGATTTCAGAGAAAATTACTTCAATAAAATTATTGTCGGTTTTCCAAAATCATGCAGCAAATTGTGTAACATTAGCTGAAATGCATACTTAACAGAATTATGTGAACTTTGTAATCATAAAACGACATGATGTAGTGACAGCGTGTAACAGGTGACAAGATGCTGCTAGGTATTCAACACGTTTTAGTGTTTGTATTTCTTAATTAAGGTGACAAGTAATTATTACGAGCGAAAGCAGCTACTGCTTTCAGCGCATCTTAGCCATCGCAATTGTGTCTCTCTGTCCGTCTGTCTGTCAAAAACGGTGCAAGCTAGGATCACCAAATCTTCACCATCGTCTGCCTGGAAGACTCCAATTTTAGGAACCGTAAAGCTTTTCCATAAATTCGAAGGGGGTCATCCCGAACGAGGGCGCTAAATGAGGGGTGGGCAAAATTTGCAATTTTTGGCTAATAAGTCGCTGTATCTCAGTAACGGTGCGAGATAAGGTCTAGGTTACTATTAATCAATAATAGGAAATCATACACTGGCTCTCAACTGGCGCCGAATTCATTGACCTTGGATGACCTTGAACGCCAAAATAGGAGGTTTTATGGATTTTTTGGCGATTTTCGGCTGCGACACAAGTCTGTATCATTCACAAGGTGGAGCCATGGAGCTATCATTATGTGCACTTCGGCATGCCTGTAATAAAGGTATTGTATTTTATCCCAAATTGCTGCAAATCTAATTCAAACAGTGACAGAAATTTTCATTGTACGATTTTGTTGTATTGTGAGCGCAATAATTTATTATTTAGTACATTTCTGATGCACAGTATTTGGTGAAACGGCTTGCATGCCTTACAGCGTAATTTGCGATATTTTGTTCGATGGTGCTGCCACCTCAGGAGTCGGTTTACAACGCGCAGTACTAACCAACCCTGATTGATTGCATTGATTGACTTGTTATATTTTTACGCGCGAAAGCAGCTACTGCTTTCATCGCGTCTTAGCCATCGCAATTCTCTCCGTCCGTCTGTCTGTTTGTTCGTCCGTCCGTCACACGGGTGGATCAGTCAAAAGCGGTGCAAGCTAGGATTACCAAATTTTCACCGTCAGCTGCACGAAACTAGCGTTATGTGATCCAGATAGAGAATTTGGTATTTTGTATGTATATTAACTTAGCGTGAACACCCCAATTTTCAGCTAATATACTGAACCGGAACTGCTATAGGCTTTCGCGCGTCTCGTGAGCATTAGCTCGACTTTCTTGTTACAACAAGCAAGATAGCTAAGGTGCAGTGTGGTATTAGAGACGGTAGAATCTAAGATCTAGGTAGTGATTGCAATCTCGGGATTGGATTCTCGATCCTGAGAAATTTGTAATCCCGTGATCCTGTTTCGGGATTGGGCTTACAGATTAATCGTTATTTTGGTATCCCCAATTGCCATATTTTATGCACAGGGCCCCCACGAAAGGTATAACCGAACTGTAGAGAGTGACAGTGACTGTCAAAATACAAATTTCCGGCGACAGAACAAAGTAGTACTCTAGCGCTTATAAAATACTTTATTCACCAAAGGGCAAAAATTTTTTTATTTCTGTCATTTAGTACGTGATTAGGTACAATTTAGATAATTTTTGTAATTCCGACATCCCTGGATTGAGACGCTGCCAATCCCGGGATTCGGGATTGGCGAAAACGGCCGGGATCCCGGTATTGCAATCTCTAGATCGAGGCCTACCACCGTAACTGCCACTTCTTACTTACTATGTGTTTACATACCGTGACTGGCTAATAATAGTAACTGCAAAGTAAACAAAGTAAATGTAAATTATGGCGAGTTGTAACTAAATAAAAAAATATATATAATTATTTAGCTTCAACGTAATGGCCAGCGAAGTGGAGATAACAGACACTGAAATTGATGAACTTGTTGCTGCAGGTGATTATTGTGTCAACGTAACTAATTGCTCTTTTATAGCGTTCACTTCAAGATAGCAGATCAACTGAATGCTGAAGTCCTTACTGAAGTCTTTCAGTATGTTCAAAGAAGATTATAGTTGCATTGGAGTTTCGTGCTGTGATTTGTTGTTTGTAGTATTAAAGAAATTATACTTTACTTTATTTGAGCATCACTGTAAGAAAGTGTCTTCAGCATTGCAGCTGAATTTTTAGTAATCATCTACTAGTACCTGATCTGTTACTACTTTTCATTTTGCATGATTATTATATCATTATGCTTTAACGTTTCTTAGCATGTGATAGCATCTCTGTTGATTGCAATTTTTCTAGTGTCTGAAGAAGTTGGTCTGACATCAAATGATGATGATGATGTGCCTCTTGACCTTGGTGAAGACATTGCAGTAGAAGAACTTCCGAAGACTTCAACTGAACTCCACAATGAGTTCGCGGACAAAACTCTTCTGCCTACTTTTTTGAATGCAGATTGTCAAGATACTTCCACTGTTACTTTGAATCCAGGCAGTGGTGACAAACAAAGTCAGAAAAATTCTGTTGAGTCAACAAATGAAACCAACAGTGACAGTCCAAATGAATCTTTACCCGAGGCATGTGCAGGCAGCACAGTTGCAGACTTGGGTCCTCAGATGACAAGAAACATCCCAGGGAAAGCGTTACCAGTATCATCTGGTAGTGTCAATCCAGAGCTGTCTGCAGTAGATTCAAAAGCTGATGATTCCATGTCTGCTGCACAAAATGCTTCAAAAATGCAGTTACCAGAGTCAGAAAGGGATCAAGGCATTCATTCATTTACTGATTCTGATATTCATGCAACTGACATGAAGTCTAAGAATTCACAACGAAGCAAGAAGAGTGAGACCAAATCAGTGAGTATCTTTTATGTGGAGTTGATTTTCCCTTGAGATTTTCGGGAAAAATTGATATTTATAATTTTTTCCTTACTTTTTGTGTGGATTTGAGCCTGCTACTTATAGTGAGGAGGTACTTGCTGATACATTCTCATGTGATGACTCTAGGTATTAGGTACAGCTTCAGCTTTAGCTTTTATATTGAGTTCTTTAGCATATTCATAATGTGGTTTTCACCAATCACCGTATACAAGTTTACCTGCTGAGTATAAATGTAAGCTTTTGTTTTTGACATCGTTACTTGGTTGTTGATTCTAAACCTACTGTAGTTGTGTTGTGTAGCCATCATCAGCGAAAGGCTGGGGTTGGAGCAGTCTTGGTTCATGGAGTTCATCTGTTCTGTCAACGGCAACGAGCATCACCAGTCAAGTTGGTTAGTGCCTATTACTCCAGATTTTCTGCCAATCTTTCGCTTATATTCTCAGGAGATTTTACCATTGGAGCAGCAAAACCTCCCACTGCTAAGGTTGTACTTTTTTGGCCCAGAGCACAAGGCTTGTGAAAATCTGGTCTGTAAGAAAAAAAGAGTCGATGGCTTCATTTGTTTAAAGAGTTTTCTGACTTTCATGATGTTTGAAGGGTTCTTTTTTATTATATTTGGTGATCTTATATTTTTACTTAACCTCTGTTCTAATTATGCTTTTTTAGTGGACTTTGAAATGTAATTTGTGTGTAAAAAAAAACAAAAATTAACTAACAATTATGGTGCAGTGGTGAATATGATGGACTATATCATTGGTGTGGCTCGGTAGTCTAACGGTAATGTGTTGGACTTGTAATCCTGAGGTAACTCAGCGGCGCAGGTTCGACTCCGCACTGGTACACTGCCGGGTAACAACCTTAGGCAAGTTGTTCACACACATGTGTCTCTGTCACCAAGCAGTATAATTTGGTACCGGCTTCACCGCTGGGACATAAACAGGCACACTGCGCGATACACTGGCCTCATATCCGTGGTCTCGCAGTGTAAAAACTGGTGTCTGGCTGAGGGCCTTAGGAAACGGAGATCAGTGCCGCCCTATGGGCCGTAAGGCTCGGGAAGGATTTTACGTTTTACGTTTTTACGTTTTATATCACTGTGGTTATGGCTATTAATAACTGATTGTACACAACTCGCAGAGACTTAAATATACATGAGCAATTGTTGGTAGTGTTTGAAAACACATGCAGAAGAAGTTATGTCACAGAGATAAACTTTGAATTTTTAAACAGCATTGTTTGGCATAGTTCTTTTAGAAGTTTTAACAAGTAAACAAAAGGGGGATAGTGTTTGTTTGTATTGCAAATTTGGACATGCTCGTTTTCAGGTGAGAGTTTTTATCACGTGCTGGAGACAGTTGAGTCAAGTCTTGTTGAACCAATGGGTGAATCAGCCAGAAAGAAAACTGATGATCAGTGTATGACTTACACCTTTATTATTGCTGTTTTCTGAATTTACAGTACACAAACTGATGTTGTTACTATTTTCAGTTTTGTGTTTTAACCAGACTACATTGAGTTATCTTAAGTTATGTCAAGTTTTTCAAAGATTTTTTATATGTAAATCTTTCAGATTATTTTCTGAGGAAATGGACCAATATGTTTTTGACCCAGAGCACTGCCTGAAGTTATAATAAAGTTAAACTAAAGATGAGTTCAGTTGTAGTAACTTCTGGCATATTGCTGAAGTAAGCCTAAAACTTTGTGCACTGTGGATATTTTATTATTTTTAGTCAGTTATTTTGTTAGTACTTGTCATAAAGAAATATTAATTTGTCCCTGTTTAATGCAGGTTTTGGTATTGATGCCTTAAAAATTTTTTACAATTGTCCATTGTTTAAATGTTTGTAGAGAACGTGATGAAACTGATTTCTGTGATAGAAGCTAGTTTTGTATAAGCAGACATAAAACAAGTTTACCATGCTGAATTTATTTTATTGTTGTTGCTTGAGGTAAACTTTCTGTCCTATTTTGACTGAGATTTTCTAAATTTCTGGTGCTTTTTGTGTATTTCTTTATACATAACTCCATTGCAGCCGGTGTTCTTAATTAGTGTTATTCTGAGCTCACAATCTGCTTTTGTCTTCAATGCAGCTGTAAAGAGCAGTTGGAGCTCATCAACCAGTACTGAAAGCTATGGTAATGATCCAAAACTTACACAGCAGGAACAGATGAAGTCGCACCGAGATGAGCAGGCTGAAGACACTGCTGCTGCTGCTGCTGCAGCCAATAGTAACAGTCAATTTGAAGGAATGGCAAAGGATGCCAGGAAACAGTTTGGAAAGGTTGAGCATGCAACTTGGCTGCCGGGCTGGAACCTGTCAAGTTTAACGCAGCTAACAGGAGCAGTCACAAACACGGTAAATTGCTTTTTTGAAGTACACTAGTTGTTATCATCAGAAATTTGTCATCATCATCATCAATGATCTGGGTTCTTCATTGAACTGTTCAGTTTTTTGCTCTTTTGTGTCCAGTGTACCAGTGACTTACTGGTGCCTGTGTTTGGCAGCAAATTTGCCGTTTGCAGCACTCTTTTGATTTTCTGGCAAAAAAATGCAGTTAAAATTATTCATCTGTCATTTCTTACTCTTCTTCAACATTTTTCTGTTACTTTTGTTTTCCATATACAAAATTATCTTTGGGTTAGGGATGTGTGAGTTGAGTTACAGTTTTTTGTGGAAAAGTCAAATGATCTATAATTTTGAGAGTGAGTCAGTTTACTGTATCAGATTGAATCATAGTGTATTTGTTAGTTTAGCTCAACGAAACAGTAACAGAAGTGCAGTAGTTTTTTTGCTAAAATTTTTTGGTTGTGTAATATTGTAACTGGTTTGTTATTTTGTCATTTTTGTTTCTGCATTGTTTATGTGAGTTTTCTGTTTATTATATAGTATTCATTCTGTTTACAATATAATATTAAGTTTAGTTTTGTTGTAGAATGTTACTTATTTTTTGCCTGTTTGTGAACCAAGGGAAAGAAGATGGTTTCTAGTGGTCTTGGCGTTATTGGTGACATTGGCAAGAAGACATATAACATTCTGCTTGAAGACGACGAAGACTCAAACACTGCAAGAAAAACTAATGTTAGTACGTTATTTATGCTTTTTTACCTTTACGTAGAGTTTGCTGTGTTCTTTTTAACGTGCATATTTTTTCTTATTTTCAGTGAAATGAGAATTGACTTTGTTGTAGTTGCAGTGGCAACAGAATGCTAACAGTTCTGGCATGTTTAGTTGATTATGAAGAGTGGCATTTGGCCTGTAAATGGTTTTACTGCAACAATTATTATTATTATACAAATTCATTTTAAAGAGCCATGATGTCATGGTGTAAATGTAAGGACACCTAACACAAAGCGATTAAAATGGCAAGCTATGCAGCATTAAACGACAGAGTAGTGGTTGCAGACAAAGCAAGGCTGCTGAAAACTGCAGGTGAAGAACAGTTCAATCTTAAGATGTTGCTTAACAGTTACTGAATTTCATCTTTTCATCTATTGTGGAGCAACTTAGAAAAAACTTGTCAGTTAGGCAAAAATTGAAGAGATGGCTGGTATTGATAATGCAAAGGTAAAGAAGAATCTGTCACAGAAGGAGACAAGTGTATCTTCATTGCAACAGGATGATGCAGGTTGGTTAGAGTTAGACTTGTAATCTGCAGGCACATATGTTAAATGTTACAGCAGCTGTCTCAGTCATCAAGCTGACTGTAATTTAGCATTAGAGCTATCTTGATCCCACAGAAGCCATTAGGTTTATCCATAATGTCAATGAACATTTACAGCAAGTTTTCTCTGCTTTCTGCATCACCGGTGAAATGTCGTTGAGCTCGTTAATTTCACACTGCGCACAAGCTGGTTTTTGGCTGCTTGCAATATTGCGTGATAATCGGTACATTCTTTCTTTGTTGCCTTACAGAAATGGGAAATCTCTGTCCATTCTGATAGCAAGATAATTATTACTACTGTGCATACAAGAAATTTGAGCTAATGCTCACGAAACATGTGAAAGCTTATAGCAGTTTCGGTTCAGAAGTTTAGCTGAAAATTGGGGTGTTCACGCTAAGTTAATATACAAATACCAAATTCTTTATCTGGATCGCATAACGATAGTTTCGTGGCGCCACTTTGTGAATGATATAGACTTGTGTCGCAGTCCGAAATTGCCAAAAAATCCATAAAACCCCCTGTTTTGGCATTCAAGGTCATTGAATTCGGCGCCAATTGAGAGCCACTGTACGACTTCCTATTAGTGATTAATAGTAACCTAGACCCTATCTCGCACCGTTATTGAGATACAGCAACTTATTGGCCAAAAATTGCAAATTTTGCCCACCCCTTGTCATTTAGCGCCCTCGTTTGGAGTGCCCCCCTTCGAATTTATGGAAAAGCTTTATGGTTTTTGAAACTAGAGTCTTCCTGGCAGCCGACGGTGAAGATTTGGTGATTCTATCTTGCATTGTTTTTGACTGATCACCCATGTGACAGATGGACGGATGGAGAGAATTGCGATGGCTAAGATGCGCTGAAAGCAGTAGCTGCTTTTGCACATAAAAATGGTTTCATGTTTGTTGTTGTAGCTGTTGTTATTTTAAAAGGTCAGAGTTAGGGTTAGGGTTGCACTGATCTACCTGGAAGGCCACCATACCATAGCAATATATTCTTTAGCTACTTTCCATTTTTTACAAAGAGGAGAAACTTCGGCCTTTCGGACCATAAGATTATCAATATTACCACTGTGCATAAAGTGCTAAAATGTTTGTTGCTGAAGCTATGAGTTGCTATTCCCAGGCGTTGCTCACATGGAGGCTCTTGAGGAACTGTCTCGCTGGAGTTCTGAGACGCTGGGTAAACAGCTGACTGGTCTGAAAGGCAAATCTGCCGATGCCATACATGACGACATGGCGCTGATTAATGATTCTTTTCACTTCGGAGATTTCAGCGACATCATGGATGGTATGTTTGTTGTTATTTGCTTCAAATTTTCATATCAGTGTAATGTGGACTTATGAAAGAATATTGTTCATGTTCACTGGATCAGCATGTGAGAGAATCGAACATGAATTGTTTGACTTAGTAGAACGTTATTTTGAATGTTATTTTCTAAGCAGTGTAATTTGCTTATCAGATAATTATTTCTGAGTTCAATTTTTTGATTAGCAGCTAGTTTGCACATGCATTCTTAAGTTTTGTATGTTTGGCTTATTAGTTTGTGGCCAAATTTGTTATAATTTTTTGGTTTATATTTGGCAAAAATATGAAATAAAATGTCGGGACTGGTGACATGTGGTTTGGTAACAAATTGTGTGTGCATTGTTGTAGCATCTGATAAGGAGCATGACTTCGTGCGACTTGTCACAGACTTTGTCAGTCAACTTGGACTGCAGCTCAACGTTAACAAACTGATCAAGGTCTGAGCTGACACTCCTTATTTTTGTCTACAGAATTGCACAGATTTTTTGCTTTTTTTGATCTAGTTATTTTTCAACTTGCTATTTGATGGTGAACTTTGTCACTGATAACTAGTGTCGAAAGATTAACATGTTAGTATTACTGAGCTTTCATTTCTGTCAGACTGTTGTAGACTTGTGTAAGTCAGTTTTTAAAATCTTGGCACAACTTATCATCAGCATTTATTGCTGGTAAATGTTGGTATAAATTTTTAGACTACCCGGAATGGCTTAATGTTTTACCGCTGATGTTTTTAAAAATATTTTTTTATATTTTCTGCTGCGAGATCTTCGAGCTTTGTTGGCCAGTCACCATGAAATTTTGCCACACAATCAGAATTTGGGTGCACATTATAATGCAGGTTCTAAAATTTGGGGCTCTTCTGATTTTAATGTCTGACTTTTTTGGGTGTTTTTCCCCTTTTCCCATTGCAACTGTGACATTTTGGAAATGCTGTTATATTCTGCTAGGAATGATGTTAGGCAATAACTTTCATATTGTATCACATATCTTCATAACATTTGCTCTTGTGCTCCTTATCCATAGCACATGAGTGTCACAATATGCACTGCACAACTAACATAAAACAAAAACATGCAGTAATAAGGTTAAACAAAAATGTGATGAAAACTGTAGTCCTTACTGAGTGAAACATATATAACAAAACTTTAAAACTTATGATGTGTTATTATAATGATTGTTATATAAGTAAGTTTTAAGATGCGATAAAAAAACATTGGCTTTGTTTTGAAGCTGTGCAGCACAAGGTCTTGGTTTTGGCCATGGCCATGGCCA
>Ga0056128_1003458_pt1 | contig 19365 bp, 14 predicted proteins | sample WorMetLIZISLAND2_FD_71113 | JGI IMG/M metagenome (GOLD analysis project Ga0056128, IMG submission 71113) | Marine gutless worms symbiont microbial communities from Max Planck institute for Marine Microbiology, Germany - Olavius geniculatus... ... | reverse complement strand
ACAGAAAGAACTATTAGCTGTGTTGGATGAGTTTCCACAATGATTTTCTGATAACCCAGGTTTCTGTAGCGTGGTTCAGCATGAGATTCATGTTACTAGTGACTTCAAAGTGAAACGATTTCGGTACAAGGCCACAGCGAAGTAGTCTGTTACAGTGCTATCGATCTTGTAGGTACAACGGACTTGAAAAAGGACTTGCTGGCAGAGCCTCCAAGTCCAAGTCCAAGTCCTTAGAGCCCCAGTCCAAGTCCAGCAAAAACGAACTTAAGTCCGGACTCGAGTCCAAGTCCGGACTCGAGTACTACAAGTCTGGTTATGGGACAACTTCAGCGCAAACGTTGTCATATCTAATATTTACAAACAACATCACAGCGACATCATCTTCATAAAACTCACAACTTGTATTCAGAATTAAATTCCGTACAAAATGTATATTTTGGATTTTTAATGTTTTAAGAATGGTGACGGCCCGCCATAGCCAGGGGCCACCATAGCCACAATCCCACAATCGATGGTACAAATGGCTAGCTCTGCCACACTTTCCTATAGGCTACTAGGGTTAGGGTTAGGGCTAGTGGGGTCCTAACCCTAACCGTAACCCTAACTATGGTGGCCCCTGGCTATGGCTATGGCATTGTGGCTATGGCGGGCCACAATCTTAAGAATTGGCATGGCACCATTTTGTAAACTTATTTATTGAGTGACCCTCGTACCACTACCCCTGCTGAAACTACTACAACACTCACATGAGCGAGTGCCATCTCGACGGCTCCGCCGCCGGGTACCAGCCTAGCATCAACCATCACGTTTCGAGCAACGTTCATGGCGTCCTGAAGGTTACGTTCGACCTCGTTCAGTATGTCCTTGCTAGCGCCACGCAGCATGATTGTGCACGCCTTCGGACTCTTGCATTCCACTAGGTATGTGAAGTACCTGCATGGTGCAGAGAGACTGAATGAATTATAGTTGTAAAAATTAACAATTCATTAACCAACTGAAAACTTCCTTAATTAATCAAAAGTCAGTGAGTGAGTGAGTAGGGTTTAACATCCCGCCCGACACAGTATAGGTCATTCCGGGGATGGCCTTTCCAAACAAAATGCACACACACCTAATAACAAAACAAAAAGTTTAACCTTTACAGAAAGTTTAACCTTTATAAAACACAAAACACAAAAACAACTAAACCTAAAATTGTAAGAACTGTCGATTGTGATTGTGCATATGTACTGGTAATGGCAGTTCTAATAATCTTCCCTGTTATCCACCAGACAGCCATCAATATCATAATGCTGTCTACTGGAGGACAAGGGGGATAATTAAAGTTCAATTTTTTGAAATTATTAACTAAAATTATCATTAATGTCACAAATCTGCTGCTCATTTCCAGTCGATGGTAAACTTAGAGAACAACGGCAGATGGCAACAAACTGTTCGTGTGTTAAGAAGTAAGTCTAAATGAGTATGGCTGTTAGATGCCAACAATCAATGGCACTGTGGCAGGCGGCTCAGAGGTAAGTAAGTAAGTAAGTAAATTCAATTTATAAAGCGTACAATGTCAGCGAGAAACTCACCGAATCTGAAGCACTGAGGTAAGGAGGCAAGCCACTAAACATGGCTAGACGTTGAAAAATAGAATGTTTTGAGTTTACAACGGAAGGAAGCTAATAAACAGCTATTGTGGATGTCAAAAGGAAGAGAGTTCCAAATAGTAGGGGCAGCTACAGAAGAACTTCTAGATCCAAAACATGTATGGACAATGTACGGTGCAATGTGATGTCCCCATATTTCAGTCTGCTGGAAAAATTCTTATTGTTGACACACTTCTACTCGATATACTACCAAACACCGGGGGATTTCAGGGGCAGAATTCAAATCGTATGCACCCATAATCTATTCTGCCAAAAACCGGCAGCCGTCTGTTAGAAATGTTGCTAGAAATTTGGGGATGTCTGTGAGAGAACTGTGACTTCCTGACCCCCAGCTTCCGTAATCCACGACACAGCTGCTGACAACATTAATAACGCAGATCACTGGACAGTCCTGGAAAAATCCTGGAACTTTTTCATCAGTAAAAGTGAGGGAACCCTGACATCATTGTAACGTCATTAGCTTTGCAGCTTTCCCCTCATTGTTGTCAGAGATCCATAAATTAGCAATGTGTCATTGGCTTAATTGTTAACGATTTTCATCGAAAAATAACACACTGTGTATTCAGTGTTTTCATTCTTCGGGACTTTCCAGGACCTCAAACTTATTTCCAGGACTATCCAAGTGTGGGAAAAAATGTATAAAAGCATTTCACATTTACTTACTCATCTCCAATCTTCTCAATCTCAAACAGTCCACACTCAGTGCCTACGTCTTCATCCTTCAGCTCTTCCGTACGATTCACTATTGTAGCTCCAACAGCTCTGCAAAATAATATACACACTATCTTAGTATAACGTGTGGAAAGTTTGTTTGTATGTTGCCATAGCAACGAGGGTTGCTCAGGGAAAATTTGCCCGGCATCATTCGAGATGGCCCATCCCCGAAAACCTTTCTATGGACGCAATAATCTCGCAGATATCTCTTTCACAAGTCGAGTTATAACCCATTTTGTCCCAAATTTTGTTGCCATGGCAACAGGGGTCGGCAGGGGAGAAATTCACATGACACCATCAGATAGCACGGGCCAGAAAATAGGGGGGTAGGTGCAAACAGCGTGCAATTATCTTTCACGGGGACCGAGTTATAGCCAATTTTGTCCCAAATTTCGTTGCCATGGCAACAGGGGTCGATCAGGGGTAAATATAAATGACACTGTTAAATTGGCAGACCCCGAAAACCATACCCTAGAACCAAAAATTACAACCCTATGTTATACATGGCCGGAGTTATGACGGTTTAAATAATTGTTTAATTTTTCCTATAGGCACCATTGTAATTTCTCATATTTTTGTTTAAAAACAGGTTAAAATGTTAAATATAAATTTTGTAACCACAAAAGGCACTTCCTTGCGTAAAACCGTGTCATATGAGCCATCATGCGTTAAAATCAGTTTAGTCATTTTTCCTGTAGAGGACAGCAAAAAAAGGAAAGGTACAAAAAGTCACGCAAGCGTTATATTTCACCTATTCGTGGGGAAGCCCCCTCCCCCCGTGAACGGATTTTCACCACATTTTGCACATTAGGAGATACGCTGGCTGTAATCATCTGTGCAAATTTTGGTTCGGAAAAATTAAGCGGTTTGGGAAATACGAGGGGTCAAATTTTGGAGTCTCCCATTGAAATGGCTGGTCACGCTTACAACAGTGCTGCACTACCGCGCAGCCTGCGATGGCTTGCCTATCCCGCAGACAGTCGCCACACATCCAAGTACGAACCACTTGATATGTGACTAAACTGACAGTCAAACGCACGACCTCTTGATTGTTAAGTCCAACGTCCATATAGAAGACTGTACTCTGCACAGTTGACCGATGTGGCTGATCGGGGGTGGTGATATGTCTGCTGGCTGCACACAAACTGCAGGTCCAACTGTTCGTTAACACAGGCAATGGGCGGCCGCATGGTGCGCTGTGGTATCATTAGCTGACACTTCTCAGATGGTAAAGCACTTCTGGTCATGAGTCTGTTTCGTGTAAGAAGCACTACAGCAAGTACCGGACCTTTACGTTGTCCTTATAATTAAGGATTTTGCAAATTTGTTCACAGAGGACAATTTTATTAATCAGGGCACTAATCAGAAAATGCCATGGTCTTTCTTTCCAATTTTGATTTTTAGTCAGCTTTTGTGTAACACAGTTGATATACTACTACTATCACTACAACAATTACTACTACAGACCTGGCGATGCGGTTGTTGTCGGTCTTGCGCAGTCGCCGAATGACGGACACGCCGGCCTTCATCAAGTAGTGCTGGGCAAGATCAGAAACGCCTTTCTCTGTGATGACCAGATCCGGTTTCACTCTCAGCACATCACTACACATCTCCTGTACCATCTCCTCTTCCAGCTCCAGTATACGCCTACATCCAGTCCCACAATGCACAGTGGCACATCTCGAAATATAGCAACTAACATGCCGACTATAACTCGCACAATGCTCAGTGGTATGTGTTTCCAAATACAGCAACAAATACATCGAGGAGGGGTGTTCAGCAATTTTGCAAATCATGAGTACGAGCTGATACTGCAATTTATGATGTCACAAAGAGTATTCGGAGTGCTTTGGTCAAGGTGAGAAAGTTTTGCACGCCCCAATTGACCCTTAAGGATTTTGTATGTGTGTGGCTCGGTAGTCTAACGGTAACGTGCCGGACTTGTAATCCTGAGGTCACGCAGGGGCGCAGGTTCGAATATGCACCAGGACACTGCTGGGTAACGACCTTAGGCAAGTTGTTCACACACATGTGCCTCTGTCACCAAGCAGTATAATTTGGTACCGGTCAAAGGGTGGTGATGCCCCGAGGCTGGGAAGGTAACCATAGGTCTGGCGTCGCACTGGCCATGCGTCACAGACTCAAGTGGTTTATCCACCTACGAGCTCAACAGCCGCGAGTAGGAGATGAGCACCCCGCCTACGCCCCAGCTGGGGCATGGCTCCCATTACCTTTACCTTTAACTGACCCTTGTAGCAGCAAATAGCAGCAGAACTTACATCCACACGGACTGTGTAACAGAGAATCAGACAACGAATCAATCAACCAAAGAACACAAAAATTTTGCAGGGTTGAGAATTGACTGGTGAATAGTACAACTGTTGGCTTGATGACATAATAAAATAGATTAGCTACAAGTATATCACAGAAAAAATCAAACTGAACTGCGCAAAACTGTGGGCTATACTAAAAGCTATCGCAATACGGTACAATCGCAAATAAACACAATGCGACTTGACAGACTGTGCATTTGAAAAAATTGATAATTTTCTGCGTATGCTGCTAGCATAACTTGGCACAGCCTAAGGCTGCAGTGAGCCACGAAATAATGCAAACCTGCAAACGAAAATTGGCACAATTTTTTGACAAAAAACGGTGGGCCCAAATAATCACAAGGTATGCCACCCAGTAAAAAATGCACAACACACTACTACAGAAAAAACCACACCAGACAGAACATAACAAATCATTTACCCAAAATCTTCCTCTTTGGTGATTTCAATGTTTGTCTACATCAAAAACAATACAAAAAAGAACTGTCAGACACGTACATTTTTCGCCTATTTCTGCGCAACAAAATGTTTCACTTGAGACACGTTTGCTGATTGCTAAAGTGTACTTTTCACACTCCAAATGCCTGTGCAATCATCAAAATTTATGAATGAAAACTGACAAAAATTCCCATCTGCCAAGCTGAAACAACCATCGTGCTTACTCCGCGATGTGCATACTGTAAAATGCTGCTAGAAAACATCACTCGGCCTACAAATGTAATGAAAAGTGATAACTCACAAAATGCTGTAAAACTGGACTTTTAGACATCAAATTGCACTTTCAAACACTGAACGGGATTTGCCATACATTAATCTTCGTAAGTTAAACAAAAACTTAACACTCAAGATGACCGTACGGTGTAGTTTATCAGAAATATGCCTCATTTTTAGAGAGAAAAATCTCTTGAACAGTACAACCGATTCCTATGAAACTTAACACTGGTGATCCAAACACACATTGCATGTGTGAGTGTGTCACAAAACTACCACTGCTACAAGACTTGCGAGTCACTGCGCCACAACAAAAACGTGACCTGGGGCCAAATTTTCGAAACTTCTTAGGAAGATCTTGGGAAGACTTCTTTTCCAAAGAAAGTATGCAGATTTTCGCAACTTCTTTGGAAACTTCTTAGGAAGTAATAGAACGAAATTTGCAAAAAAAGCACACAATGCTGACACTTAGCTTAGACGTCATACGTGATGTCATAGGTTATTTGCGTAACGCTGCCGTAAAATAAACAATGAGTAAGTAAAGGAAATCGACGTTTGGTCAACTTAAAAAAACGAAGCAGTGTGAAAATGCCTTAGGAAAGTTTCGAAAATTTGGCCCCTGATCTGAAGTGAAAATGCCCCTAAGTCGACCACGATTGACTTCATCACATTCGACACGACTACTCGAGAGCAGCAAGTCGACTTCAGAAGTTATCATGAAAATTAGAGCTGTCACAATTGACGCGTTAATGCATCAAAAAAATTAACGCCTTGACAGCTCCAATAAAAATGCATGACTGCCGTGCACTGACTAACTACACATATTTCTAACCTGGCTCTCTCCCTTCTTGTATTCCAGCGAACAGTCCAACAGCACAATCCGCGGATTCTCAATGCGCCTTCACACATCACGCAAAACGGTCAGACAGCATCTTGAAATATACAACACTTTTACCATGCACGACAACCGGACTTCTCTGGACGTTCTGCTTTGTAACTCTGTGCCTACCACATGCCAATGGTGTAACTCTGATCCTGTCCTTAAGAGACATTTGAAAACACGTCTCTTCGCCACCTGGCTGACTGTCATCTGGACTAGAGACTTTGTAGCTCAGTACCATTACAACCGTATTGAGAGGCTGAAGGGTTGAAAAGGAACCTATCACCTGCGATACGAGATCACACTGCCATTACCTGCCACTCAGTACCAGATAAAACTAGATAAGCACTCGGAGAGCGCAGACCTCCGCCAAGCATGTTGATTCAATGTTAACGAAAATTTCAAAGTGATCCAGAATCCAGGATTCCTTCCAGATCACCCTCAAAATTGAATCACTTGTAGTTTTTGCCATTCCCGACATTCCCTGCAAATTTCAGAAAGATCCGTCCATAACTTTATGAATTATCTTGCACAGACAGACAAACAAACTCTGGCAAAAACATAATTTCCTTGGCGGCGGTAAATATGCCCCAACTCGACCCCAACCAGACAGGATGACACTCGATTTACCTACGCAAGAGGGATGAAAGGCTGAGTTGACCTTGGTGGCTGGTTATATATCAAAATGGTTTACCTGTCCACAGTCACCCATCCAATTAGTGACCACTTGACAGCAACCAAACCGGGAGTTGAACCCACAGCCTCTTGATCATAAGTCCAGTGTCCTAACTGCTATGCCACCATTCAAGCAATATACACTGTTTCTCAAAAGATAACATCCCAACATTTTCAACTGTTACTTAAACAAAAATAATCGAATTCTAAGAATTTTGTATGTGAATATTCCTGACACTACTTGCAACCAAATGACCATTTATTTACCCACCTCATCAAATCTCTGCTTCTGCACTACCTTGGGAAAGCAGACAAAGCAAAATATGCATTAAAATATACAAAAATGTGAAAAAACATCCCCAACAATATCAATCGTAACTTGAAAAAAAGTTAACATATTTTAATAATTTTTGGCATAAATATTTACAACACAACTGACTATTAACTAACTGTTTAAGTTCCCACCTCACCATATGTCTGCTTATGCACTACCTGGGGAAAGCTGACCAAGCAAAAAACAAGTCAAAGTGAATGAAAAATGTCAATAAATTCTATCTATCCAGATCTGTGGGCCCCAACAACAAGCTGATCACAAGGTATGACTGTCACGCAGCAATGTGTCTACCAGATGATGTTCAGGAATGTTTACGAATTCAAGAAACGACTGGAAAAGTTTGGATTAGTCTGGAACAGAACATCATCGATACTGCTCGTAACGAATGAAAAAAGCATCTTTGTGTCCGTGTTAGCACAATGGTCCAACATTTTGAGCAATTTTGCTGAAGGCAGTTGACAAACGAAACAGTTTGATGAAGCGCCAGCCAATGTGTCACAAATGTAACCAAATCTGTTTTTGTGCGTTATTTAGATTAAGTAATAATACCACATTGGGTAAAAATGTAATATTTCGTTGGTTCTGGTTTCCCCAGGGAGTGCACGAACAGACATTGGGCGAGGTGGAAAGATAAATGGTCATTTGATGGCCAGTTGTCTCAGGAATATTCATCCAAAAAAATCATTCGACTTGTCTTCAAGTTAGTCAAAAATGTTTGGAATGTTTTTTGAGACACCGTGTAATATGTATAATCAGGAAAGTACAACGAAAAATTCCCAATATACTAAACCTGATCCGAAGTAAGAGAATTATGTCAAAATAAGCCTATTTCATGGCTACTTGTACATTTGGCTCCTTAGCTCGATGAAAGTAGTTTCAGCAAGATATCTGTACAAATTGTTTACAACAGACAAAAGGTCTGCCCACTTCCAATAACGATACAGAGGAGGGAGTAAAACCTTTCACCTGTTGAGTTATCACACAAAATGGTCTACTACCTCATATCAATTAAATTATGGTATGTTTACTTTTTCATGCATTTATATACACAAGCAGATGGCACTATTTGGCAAAGATATGGACAAGCACCATTTATTTATTAGCACCATTTATGAATGGCGGTGATTCGTTTCGGTAAAAATCCAACACAATGTGCATACACGGAGCTAACAACAACCTTCTCATCTTGGGATGAGTGACATCCTTGTTGATTAGAATGCCTTTCAACACTTTGGAGTCTTCCATTGTCCCGCCAGGAATCTGACAATAAAATACATAGCCAGCATACATGCAAACTAGAATATCATATTACTCAACTGTTTTGACAACGATCCCATTTCGAGGCACTATTCGACACTAAAAGTAAGCAGCACAGAAAAATCACGGAAAAAGCAAAAGAAACAAAACCCAAAGTAATTTGGTATAAGTGGAATCGCCGATCAATGCTGACAGCCGGCGAATCATAAATCATGTGTTTTCGCAGATCACCTGCAGTTACTAGGACTTTGGACAACAAATACTCTGCTACTAAAACCGTAAAACACGATGAGCGACTTCACTTTTTGACTTTCGCTGAGTCTAAACTCTGGTCTAAGTACCTACTTAAGTCAAAAAGTGAAGTGATTTCGCTGAGCGAAAACATGGCGACTAACACGGATAGTTTAGTAAATTAAAACAGTCTGGTGCCAAAATTAAACGCCGTAATGGCTACACAATGACGTAAGACATTACGTAATTATGTCATTTGCGTGCGCGGCGCAATTAAATAAGCAAGTCAAAGCGTAACTGGTTGATTTATTTCCTGTTAGGTTTACCGGTTTTCCACCATTTTTAATCTTTTAGTTAAACTTTGGTCTAAGTACAGACTTTAGCGTTCAGCTTTAGCTTTAGCTCAGTGAAAGTCTAAGTCAAAAAGTGAAGTCGCCCAACGTGTCATTGGACTCCACAAGTATGCCTGCTAGATGGTGTCGAAATCTATTTTATGGCTTAAGCAGGCGCACATAAAAGGTATCTACAGGCAAAATCACTTGCGCTGAAGCAGTTCTGCCTAGAAACGACAATAAACAAGCCTAGTATCAATATCCCTCAGAGCAAGTAACCGTGGTGCCAATATTCAGCTCAGAAGATGATAAGTAGCCGCACATTATGTCGGCACTTGGTCACTTTATGGCAAGTGTCAACTTGTTCGGAATGTGCCAGGGAAGATCCGACAAACCAGTGGGGGACGTGCAATGCAAAGCACTATCAATATTCCACATGCGGACAGACAGTCATTGGCAGATGGTGACGGCCCGCCATAGCCAGGGGCCGCTATAGTTAGGGTTACGGTTAGGGTTAGGACCCCACATTCCTATAGGCTTCCCATAGAATCCCCGCTTGAGGAAAGGGGTGGCCGTAGGGGGTTGCCGATGGTACGAATGGCTAGCTTCGCCACACTTTCCTATAGGCTACTAGGGTTAGGATTAGGGTTAAGGTTAGAGCTAGTGGGGTCCTAACCCTAACCGTAACCCTAACTACGGTGGCCCCTGGCTATGGCTATGGCATTGTGGCTATGGCGGCCCTTGGCTATGGGGGGGCCACAATCGTGGCAGACAAATGTGGAGACTCAAGACAGCCACAGACATGCTGCCAAAATTTAATGCTCTACAGCTTGCAGGCAGCAAACCAGAAACAGGTCAGATTTTGGCGAAGATATGTTGGACAATGACAAAGTAGAACATTTTTCGAGACACGATGTGGTTTTAATCTGTTTTACTAGCTAAAGACTGAAGGTGTGCTGCGTACCTTCTCAATTTTGGCGTATCTCTTTATGTCAATCTCTCGGCGTCCGTTCTGCTCCACGGAAACGGTCGATGTTGCCTGCAGAGCAATGTCTACTGCGAGATCTGCCCTGCAAACAACAAGCAGTGATGTAGCTCATTGCAATGGGCGAAAGTCACAGATAAGAGAGACACTATAATGACGAAACAATGGGGGCCAAAAAGCAACATCAGCCCTGTCAAGCGAAGACACACTACACTATTATATTCTTGGATAAACTTAAGCCAGGTTCCCACATTTTTACGGACAACAATTTCCAGGACTTTCCAAAACTTTTTTTCAGGACCTTATCAAAGCCCACCAATATTTAAATATAAACAAACACTGAGAAAAATTGGAAAGTATTTCCTCTGAAACGCACTGGAGGATCTAGCTGATGGGAAAATAATATACAGGATTTTTATTTTAGATAACTTTCTGGAAACTTAAGCTGTAATTTGCAGTACCTTCCATGACCAATCTCATTTTCCAGGACTTTCCAAGTCCAAGAAAATTAAGCCAAAAAATTCCAGAACTTTCCAGGAGGTGTGAAAACTCTGATAACCTCAACCATTAGTATGGTCAGCAAAAAAGTACATAATTGATGTAACAGACCACTTGGTGATGAACTTGGTACCGATGCAGCTCTTAATGATGCGGGTCATCTCTGCACGGTCGTTGATGTCCACCGCTATCGACACTTGGTCGCAGAGTATTGTCAGGAGGTCGTCAAGTGCTTGTCGGAATGCTCCTATGATGACAGTCGGGTGCATCTGCTGTTCCAGGAATGGACCGGCTACTGAGAGCATCTCGCCGGCTGCAATGTTGAAATCAAGCAAAAATATTCCACGACTTTCCGGAGGTGCGAAAACTCTTGATAACTTCAACCATTAGTACGGTCAGCATAAAAGTACATAACTGATGTAACAGACCACTTGGTGATGAACTCGGTACCAACGCAGCTCTTAATGATGCGGGTCATCTCCCGTCATAACTTCTTGTGGCTGTCGACTACTATGCTGTATTACATCATCATCATTTCTGGCAAGCACCACTAAAAGTGCATAGTGCCGAACATAGACATCAATCTCCAGAGTGGACGGTTCTGAGCCAAGTCAAATGCGTCATCCATATTGAGGTCGCTGGATTTCAGATCCTGCTGAATGGTTTTCATCCATGTAATACGAGGACGTCCCAGTGGTCTCCTCCAGTTTCCTGCGGGGGAAGCTGTTAAAATCTGTTTTGCATCTGTTTCATCAGGCATGCTGTACTACAGCCGCCTTAAAGTCAAGCAGAAAACGTACAAATGTGTCTGTCACTCTGTCAATCCAAAAGATTGTGTGACGTTTCCTGTCACTCATTACGTGGTCTTTACTGCCCCAGTGGCAAGTGCAAGCCTGTTTGACCAAAAAAGGTCTGCCAAATGTTTACGACCTATCATCCGTCGCAGTATCGCTAATCGGACAGCACTACAAACCTGCACCTATCATGTTTACCCACACCAATCAGCTGAATCCAATTTGCACATTATACAACTAGAAAAGCACTCGGAGAATGCAGACCTCCGCCAAGCATAATGTTCACAAAAATTTCAAAGTGATCCAGAATCCAGGATTCAGAATCCAAACGTTTTTCCGATCAAATTATCCTCCGCCGCCATCGTCAACATTCAAACTACGCACTCTGAATCTACTTCCGTTATACCATAGAGTTTGTTATTGCATCTACCATAGATTTGCACCCGATCTACCGCTAGCAATTTTTTTGCTAACACACAGACAGACAAACAAACTCTGGCAAAAACATAACCTATTTGGCGGAGGTAATTACCTCTTCCTACCTTCCCCTTCTAACATTTTAGCCCGTTGAAAAGTTTTTTCATGTTCTATAAATTTCTTCCAGATATACTAAGTATTGGGCTGGAAATACTCCCACTTTGAGAAAATTTAGTGGGCTGTGCGTGATCACATAATGATGCACTGATCAGATAACAAGTGTCAACGGATTACCGAGTATGATAACTGAAGTCGTTCCATCACCAACTTCTTCGTCCTGCGTTCTGGCAATCTCAATCATAGACTTAGCAGCCGGGTGCTCCACCGTTATCTACACAATATTACCGGTAACAGTCAAATAGTACGTCAAAGAAGGCTGAGATTTGCGGGTCACTTCTTACGTCTGCCTGAAAACAGACCAGCCTACAAGGCCATGAATTGGTTACCTGACAATGGCAAACGTAGGCCAGGAAGACCAACGAAGACCTGGAGGGCAACATTCAAAGAAGACCTTCAAAATATGGGGCTTACCTAGATGGGTGCAAAGAGATCTGCCAGCGACAGACCGAAATGGAGAAAGCTCATCGCCTGATGTTCCGGCAGGAACTGGAGGAACTAAGGTCTAAGGTAAGATCAGTGCCAATGTTTATGGTGTTGTCATCATGGCATTGCGAGAGTTCACCCGCTTCATACAGGGTTCCCACTTTTTTACTGACAAAAAAATCCAGGACCTTTCCACGACCCTCACAAAAAATTTTCCAGGACCGGACCTTTTCGTGGTCCACGAATGTTTATATATAACATACTGGCACCATAAATTTAAAAGTAGGAGACTACAAGCAATCTGCAAGCAAAAAAAATTTCCATTTGAGCCTACGAAAAATGCGTGATTTTCAAGGATATTTTTCCAGGACTTTCCAAGAGAAAAAAATCCAGAACTTTCCAAGACATTCTAAGAGGCGTGGGAACTAGGGATGTTAACGAGACTCGACTCGCTGAAGACTCAGAAAAATCCTGAAGTTCGAGAATTATATTTTTTGCCTGCTGAGAATTCCGAGGCTTTGCTAAATGGAAACAAAAGCCAACAGACAAGTGAAAAGTTACAGACCTCTCTGAGAATGGCATTCCCGTCGTTGGTCATAACAATGCCACCCATTGGATCCATCAGCATCTGAGTCACACATGTCAATGCAAAATATCTCACCATTATTAACAAAACAAGAACTCAGCTGTCATTAGGGCTAGCTGACTGATTGCAAGCTTTCAAACATTTTGTTTCCTTAACCAAAATGTAAATGTAGTTACTAGTTACTCAACTATTTACATAACTTCCGACATAACATACCCACAAATTTGCGTTACCTCAGCAAAATTTCACCTTGCTGCCAAACTCCTACAGATGACATGATTACAACTGAGAGCCCACGAAGGTGCGTAAGTGAGTGAGTAGGGTTTAACATCCCGCCTGACACAGCATAGGTCATTTCGGGGACGGCCTTTCCAGGCAAAATTGCACAAACACATAATAACAGAACAAAAAGTTTAACCTTTACATAAAGTTTCAACTTTATGAAACACAAAAAAAGTGACTTAAACCTAAAATTGTAAGAACTGCCAATTATAATTGTGCATATGTTAAGAAAATGGCAGTTATCCATGTTATCCTCCACACAGACATTAATCTCAGAATGCTGTCTAATAGGGGGCAGGGGCCGATAACCCACAAAAACATACACAACACTATCCAACAATAGCATCGCCAGGACCCGCTACGAATTATCATAGAGCCATAGTACAGTACTTATGTGACAGACAGACAGACAACACACAAACAACAGAACGTAGTAATAACCCGACCATGCTAAATATGGCCGAATAAAAATAATTAAACTTCTTTGGGTACAACTGCAAATACTACAAGCAAACCAACACAAAAAACTGATATGACAAAAAGCCGCTCATCAGAAAACCTAGAAACCCAGAAACTTCTTCTTACGTTTTTTGCCCCGAAACAGACACGCATTGCACTGGTCATTCAATCGTCGACCCTCTGCTGTTGCAGGTCCACTGACTTGGAATTTGCCAACTGACAGTCATCATGACCCAGAACTAAGCCTGAACATTTTTAGACGTCAGCCAAGGACATATTTTTATGAGATGTAGACAACAAAATATACTGATTGGATTAGAGATTATTGAGTAATGGGACGTTATCTACATTGAACATCATTTACTCACTGGTACTTACTAAACACTAGCAACATGCAAAGAAACACTAACCTTGAGCATTGACCTCGGTCCAAGACATGTTCGGATTATGTCAGAAATAGCCTGTAAATAATGCACAGATCTGCATTCACTTGTAAGTTTGACTATAATTCTATAACAGTTGCCATTCAGCCATGTTGTTGGTCACAAAAGTTGGGGCGAGGGGAGAAAGTTACTATTTATGAGCGAGAGCTAGCTAGCTAGCTATAGCGCGTATTAGCTATGGCAATTCTGTCCACCTGTCCATCTGTCACGACCCGGTACCGTTTCAAAACCAGTAGAGATAGAAACTTTGGGTTTTTATTATATGATAGCTTAGTGTCTCGAGTATTTCGTGACAAAATTTCATGCCACTGGGTGAAAGCAGTCCCCACAAACGAGGGGTAAAAGAGGAGCATCCCTCCTAAAAAGACGTTATTCTACCGCTATTGGCTCGTCTAATGTGAAAATAGTTGCAGATAGGCACAATGATGGGTATTTTGCGGAAATGCGGAATGCGGAAAGTAATTTGCGGAATGAAATCTGCGGAATGAAGACGATTGGTTGACGGGCATGATCACGTAATCAGCCCGATTCCGCAAATTACTGCCAACCTTCCGAGCTTGGCATGCTGGTAATTTGCGAAATGTATGGTGCGGAATTGCTGTAGCTAACAATGGAAAACGACGCAAACGTTGCAAAACGTAGAAAAAACGCAAAAAAACGTTAACACTCCAAAACATACAATGTGATTTTGAACTGTGACGCAGTACTAAACTAATTTAATTTTACGACTATAATATTATTGATTATATTTTATTTTATTTCTTTTGATGTTGGAATATAAGCCTACTGTTGTTATTATTTAAATTTGTGCAGCTATAGCTTGTTATGTCGATTAAATATGTTTAAATTATTATATTGTGTCACTTTGTTGAGCCTATTTTGTGTGCCTGGCTTATAAACTAATTCTTTCAACACTGTCAAAGTGCCAAAGACTGTGCAGCACACCTGCCATTCTAGCTACCGACTCCCCATCGGCTGACGTCCCAACAACAAAAGCAATCAAACAAGTGTCGCTTGTTTCAAGTGCATTTGAAGTTGCTGCATATGGCATTAAATAGCCTATGATAGATCGACGTGCAGCGAATCTCAGAAATAGTGCGGTGTAACTGAAGTCGTAAGCAGTCGAGGTAATTAGAGCTTGAAGAAAACGACGACGGTCGTTGTTCGCTGACGTATTTGACAGATGTCTACAGACTAGTATATAGGCTTGCGTTCAACCAAACTTCAAAGCACCGCTAACTTCACGTGAAGAACCTGCCGAGTGATAAACACATCACAACTTCCATGCTGAGAGTGAAACAATTAAATCGCCATAGATTTAAGCCTTTCACACGTCCAATGACACGTGCAGAGACAGGGTCAAATACCGAGAACACTGGCCCAGCCATAGCCTAGTGTCTCGTGCTAGTGTCTCGCGCCCAATCGTAAGTGACGCTTGGCCAACGTAAGTGACATTACAAATCCAACAAATAGGTGAACCTCGATGCCATATTACAACATCATTATACTCGCCACACTGTCATGGAGGTGCAGGATATAATAGACTCGTTCTCGTCAATGGAGAAGGAAACAGAAGTGCATCATCGCCCTCCTGCCAGAACTACTTACGTCTTTAGCTGAACTGATGACAAAAAGAAAGGGAAGTATCGTTTTGGTCAAATATTTGTGATAGGCTACGTTTCTAGGTTTTTGTGGTTAAATGTTCTAATTTTGTATTCTTACAAAGTCGTCAATAGCGTTGTCAAATCATTAATTAATTGACTACTGACTTCACCATAACGCTTGATTTTTTACACCCGAAAGCAGCTACTGCTTTCAGCGCGTCTTAGCCATCGCAATTCTGTCCGTCTGTCGATCGGTCGGTCATTCCGCATATTACCCACCGTTCCGCAGCCTACTTCCGCAGATTTCATTCCGCAAATTACTTTCCGCATTCCGCATTTCCGCAAATTACCATCGACCGATAGGCACAGACATGCTGCTTCGCCGTTCGTGTCATCTGATAAAAAGCGTAAAGCGTAAAACACAACGGGTAAAAAGCGTAAATTTTACGTCGATTTTTAATGGCTTTTTACCCGTAGCAGTATTACGTTTTACGCTTTTCACCAATAGCCGCAGGTCCGCACATTACCACAGCCCAACATGCACACAATCGACATATTATCGCTCACCTTCGCTGCAGCAACATTACTCTCCTGGACTTTACGGCCCTGTTCACGCTTCGTATTACCACCTACAACAGACAATTGCGTTTTACCACGACGGTAAGTGTAAAAATGACAAAAGATGATCGTAAATCGTATTCAAACTGTACTATACTTACTAAGAACGATTACCGGACCACCAAACATTTCGGCAATTTTTGTTGTCAACGGGCGCAAAACGATAACCCTAAAAAGAGCTCGACTATACGACCGTAAGTTTCTAAAAAGCTCAGTGCAGTCGCAACCATGGCTTGCAAGTTCTGGGCAAAGTACGCCGGCATGTCGGCCAATACTACGATTCGTAAGCATTGGATGAATCTCCTGTGTCCGGAGACTGATCAAGAGGCTGATGGATCAGATGATCTGTCGTCCTGCGTACGTTGAGCACGTTCAGAACTTCGGTTCGAGCGCTGAAGAGTCGCTGCCGGATGGCGTCGAGGCGCTGGTCAACCTGCGCAACATAGCTGCGGTCGCCTTCGAGCACGTTGTCCGCGTCTACCCAGCCGAGCTGGTCTGCGCCACGTTCAGACCACTGCTCGAGGCACGCAGCGCATTCAGTCCGACTTCTGGCCGGAGAAGGGGGCGGCTATCCTGGCGTTGGCTGCGTTCACGCAGGGCACCGAGACACCGGACGCAATGCGCGACTCATACTCAATAGTAGTTCCACGCATTTTAAACTGCTACGTCGATCAGAACCCGTTTTGCGCGCCGCCGCATGCTTGACGATGCCGAAGCTCGTCGGGCGCCGGATGCGTGGCGTGAAAGACCCGTGGCCAAGGGTACTTACCATGACACTGCGAGGGCGACTCGCGACTCCAGCGCCGAAGTAAGCAGAACCGCCATACACTCGCTGTCCGGCTTTCTCGCCTACGGGACGCCGCGCAGGCAGCGCTGCAGGACAGTCCAATGGTATCGGCGGTCACACGGCTAAACTGGTCGACGCGCTGGTACGTGCAGATCACTATAACGAGATGCGATGCGTGTACTTCGACTGCGTGTCTCACTTGGTGGGACGAGCCAGCGACTCACATGACGAACAACGACATGCGCCTGCTAATGCCGCCGCTGCTCGACGCTTGGAAGTCACAGACGTGGGACCCTACTGTACAATGGATGCGGAAAAAAAATTGCTTCGTCTCTTGATCCTGATCATGGAATTGTTCTGATCAGCGTGACTCTCCAGAGGGCATCATTGCTACCTACGGAAAGTCGACGCTGTATGCGCCGTTCGCTGAATGCGTCTTCGAAAAACCCTGCACTGATATTAATGGTTGCGTTTTTACGCGCGAAATCAGCTACAACTTTAGCGCGTCTTAGCCATCGCAATTCTGTCTGTCCGTTTGTCTGTCCGTCCGTCTGTCCGTCCGTCACATGGGTGAGTTTTGCGATCGTTCGCTTCGAGATTCGAAGTTCGAGTTGCGTTTGAGTTGAACTCGGAAATTCCTCGAAAATTCCTCGAGTGTCAATTCCTCGACAATGTCGAGGAAATGTTTTTCGCTCAAACTAACCAGCTAGTCGGTCCTGTTAGGACTTCCTACTTCCAGTGGCAGTACTGTACCATAACACGTCGATAGGCCTGCAGTCTCGTTTGGTCATTTCTCTCTGGCTACTATCTGGGCAACATTGTCGAGGAATTGCGAAAAACATTTTTTTCAAAATTGTCGAGGAACTGATTAAGACACGTTGTCCAGATAGTAGCCAGCCAGAAATGGCCAAACCAGACTGGTATCAACGTGTTTTGATGGACCACTTCCACTGGACGATTGCAGGGCCGACAAACTGGTTGGTTTGAGCGAAATACATTTTCTCGACATTGTCGAGGAATTGCGAAAAACATTTCCTCGCCATTGTCGATTATTGACACTCGAGGAATTTTCGAGGAATTTCCGAGTTCAACTCGAACGCAACTCGAACCTCGAACCTCGACTCGAACGATCGCAAAACTCAACTGTGACGGTCTTGCTGCAGTAGCTGCGCAACACGCTGCCAAGTTCCAGGTGCTCAAGCGTCTGCACAGCATTTTTGTCGCCGACTCCTTTGACGAACAGGTAGGCCACTGCGTTTAATGGAAAGAATTTATTCGCCGTAAAATTTAGCACAACAAAACATAGCTAAACAATAGTTAACTAGCAGCGGTAGTTATACAGCGGGCTACAAATCTTTTTACCATTTACCATTTAGGCCTACCATCTTCTGCGGCTTCATAGGCCTGGTGGCCTTTTGCCGATCAGTACATCGATGACAATATGTAACTGTTCTTGGAGGAAGTTCGAGTGTGAACATAAAATCCTTCCAGTGCTTGTCCAAACTCTGTCTATACTCAGGGAGACACGATGCAACTCCCCCTCTAGCCTAAATTTTGGGCGTGTCGGAAAATTTTTTTCCAAAATACAAAATTCGGCAGCTGGAAATTTTTCATTTTAAAAAAAATTAGAAGCAAAGTTAAAATTTTGAGCACTTATATCTTTATTCTTCATTTTGTCAAATTTCACGTGGTTAATGTGAGTGGATTTTTATCAGTGAAACAACTATAGGCCCCTTCAAAACCGCTGAGCGACTTTTTGAAATTTGAGTTGTTGAATCTTTCATTTACGTATACTGTAGCTTGTAGACTACTGCTTCAGTCATAGGTCTATCTTATAGATAGGACTAGGAGTCTCTTCAACCGTGATCGTGGTGAAAGGAGAAGGTATCGTGCATGCCAGAGACTACAGCGTGTCAAAAAAGGGATTTTGCTTTGAGGGGGACAAAGTTTCACACAGATGGTGTATAAAAGTAAGACGGGTGGTTATACGATGGCCACATTGGCGAGACAACACAAATGTCTGGTTTTCTGTCTTTCTAGATTTCAAAAAATAGGCAAATTTGCCGCTTCCATTGAATGTCCAAAAGCTAAAAGTGTTTCAGCTTCAGGGGGCTTTCCCCCTGACCCCCTGACCAGGGGCTCTGCCCTGGACCCCGCTGGGGGCTCCGCC
>Ga0056128_1003457_pt1 | contig 19365 bp, 11 predicted proteins | sample WorMetLIZISLAND2_FD_71113 | JGI IMG/M metagenome (GOLD analysis project Ga0056128, IMG submission 71113) | Marine gutless worms symbiont microbial communities from Max Planck institute for Marine Microbiology, Germany - Olavius geniculatus... ... | reverse complement strand
TGAACAAAATGTGTTTTTACACGTTATGTTAATTAAGCAATCACATTGCATTGCGTAAAAAGTGATATTTCGCTGGTTGTGTTTTTCCCAGGTAGTGCAGAGACAAACGTTGGGTGAGATGGGAAACTAAATGGTTTTTTGTTGGCAAGTTGTGTCAGGAATATCAAAATGTGGTAATTGGTTTTCAAGTTACAGTCGAAAATGTCGGGGATGTTTTTTTTTGAGACACAGTGTAATTATCTCTATGCCGCTAACATTTTAATGACATTTTAATTTCTATGCTGATTGCATAGATACGTTCATTCGTTGGTTTGTTGCATTATTGATCAGATATCTCTGTTGTGATGTGAGTGACATTGTCTCTTAATTTTGCTTATTTATTTATTGCTGATATCGAGACTGCTTCTGCCTTGTGTATGAAGCTGTGTGGCCATTTTTCAGCCTGCTGTTGCTGTATGTACTGCCAATAGTAACACCCATCGTGCTGTGAAATAGCAAGATGTTACTTCGCACTATATGTCATTGCATTTACAGGTTTAGAATCCAGTTTTCGGCCAAAGCCCAGTCACCAAGCCAATAAACAAAAAATAACACACTGTTTGCTATATAAAACGTGTGCAACCATTATTTTGATCAGCTCGTATGTTGAAGCAGTGATAAGTTGTATAGGTTCATTACAGTACAACTTTTTTTTACGTTTCTTTTCTTCTTTGTTCAGAAATTGTTCCAAAGAGGCAGCAACGGATTGCCAAATCTTCAGCAGCTTAACAAGTGCAGTTTATAATCTGATGAATTATTACAGAGTACACACAAACCAATTTTGACTGAAGAAAGTGGAACAGCATTATGGTGGACATAACTTTGCATGATAGAGTGTAGTATTGAGCGGTAAATTATTGTTGTTAGATTTTTCTAATCTTTTGCTTCAGCCCCAACCTCCAGCCTCCCGTGCATTGCGCTTGTGGCATAGTGTCAGGCAGTAGTTCTAATTGCAGATTTTTTCAGTGCATAAATCCCGATATGTGTTATCCCGATGTTAATAAATTATGCACTGTGCATACGTGTTCACAGTATGTGTTACATTGCGTGTGTCTGTGTCTGTGTATTTTATACGTTGTCCTGTCAGGGGCTGTCTACATGTGAAACTAAAACATGCATGTGACTGCCCAGAACTGTCTAAAACTGCCTGGACTGACAGTTTTGGGCAATTGCATGCAACTTGTGTGCAACTTTTATGCCCAGGTCTGCATCAGTGCATTTATGGTTAACCAGTCAGTTGCTGCTGTTTTCTCACATTACTCTGCATAGGCCTATCATAGTGCGCCTATAGCGTAATCACTGGCAATGGGGCGAAAGGAGCAAAAATTATGTGATGAAGAGGTTGACATAATTTTTAAGCTGAGGCAAATTGAATGTAGTAAGCTCATTTAACGGTTTGCGGTTGCTAGTATCTGCAGCTTGGTGGTGTCTTAGGTACGATGGCACATATGTCATGGCTTTCGCAATAAACAGACCAGGTGCTGCAAATTGATTGACAGCTGCACTGTGCATATCCCTGCCCCCTGTTTTTGTTGCATGCAAGTTTTATTCGCACATGTCTGCAGCCCATTAACCGTGACAGGAGGTTATTGTGAACTTGGTATGATATGTGTGAATCTGAGTGTACAATTACGGTATGTACAGATGTGTGTGCACAAATGTACTCGGTTGTGTAGTACTTATTCTGCGTGTCTCGGTAAAACTGGACCATTTTTGTCCAAGGCTTAGCAAAATTATAACGAATTCTCTGAGTTTTCTGGTTAAGTGGACTGGACACTCTGCTGTTAAATGCATGTGAAATTTCCCCGATCACTTCACTGCCTCACATTGACGTCGTGTTTTTGCTCTTTTCATCTGTGTGCAAGATATTTCAAACAAGTGACAAAAGTAATTTGTAAAACACGAAATTGCTGATCGGTGCTGGCTCCCGGTGAATCATAAGTAGGCAACTGCAGGTTTTTGTTGGAGAGTTTAACCCCCATATCTCTGCTTTATAAGGTCAGGGACCTTCATCTAACAATGTGTCATTGTACATCACAAGTGTATTTGCCAAATGACATGTAAATTTAATTTAATCTGGGTGCACAAATGTGATGACAACACTCACAACAGACAGACAGACAGAACATGCTGTGGAGAAATGTGTAGCTGTAGGCAGAATTTCTCGCACTAGAGCAATTTCACCTACAAGTTTTATGAGTGCATTTTTCAGGGAATTTTTGCAGGCGTTCGACCCGGTCCAAGAAGGAAGTATTCACAGTTTGGCTTGGCTGGGATTAAGGCAGGGCACGTTCATCTGCGTCGGGTGGCAGATGACACTGGGTGATCCCATATGGCAGATGACGCTCTGTAGCTCAGAGGTGGGTTTCTCATGAAGAGTCTGCATTTAACGATTTAGCCGTTTCTAGTTTCAAGACAGAGTTTGGAAAAAATGAAGCTATTGGGGAAGTTACGCATGCATTTTGTAATAAAATGTCTGCCTACCCTGTAGGCCAAAAACTCTCAGAGTTACTTAATTTGGCTGAATTTGGGTGAATACATAAGTGCACCTGTTCTGTCAATGTACAGTATTGTACAGCTGCTGCTGCTGATGCTACTGTTTGTGTTATTTATTTTACGTTATATCGTTGATGTCGCTGTGAGTGAAACATAACTCTGATTCTGATTTCTATTATCACTAGACTAGCCACGCTGTGGTCTAAGCCGGTGGTAGACAAGACGGATTTTCTCACAAGTAAACATTTATGTGATAGGTCAATCGTTGACCTTTGACCTTTTTGCTGAAAACTGGTACACCGCTTACTTCTGCCCTGCAACATCTTGGTTTTTCTGCATCTTTTTCGTTTTTACGTGTGACAGCAGGTACTGCTATAGCGCGTCTTAGCCATCGCAGTTCTGTCCGTCTGTCCGTCCATCACACGGGTGGATCAGTCAAAAACGGCGCAAGCTAGTATCACCAAATCTTCACCATCGGCTGCCCGGAAGACTCTAGTTTCAGAAACCGTTTAGCTTTTCCATAAATTCGAAGAGGGTCACCCCGAACGACGGCGCTAAATGAGAGAGGGGTGGGCAGAAATCGCGATTTTTAGCCAATAAGTCGCTGTATCAATAACGGTGCGAGATAGGCCTAGGTTACTATTAATCATTAATAGGAAGTCGTACACTGGCTCTCGATTGCCACCGAGATCAATGACCTTGGATGACCTTGAACGCAAAAATAGAGGTTTTACTGATTTTTCGGTGATTTTGGGCTGCAACATACATTTCAAGAGCGGTAGCATTCACGCGAGACGGGGGCGCCATCTAGCGTATGTAAATACATCGTACCCAATGTCATGAGCTGAGATTTGTTCGCAGTGGGCCTTCAAACATGCATCACTGTCGCGCGTTCTCCTTTGCGTTAGCTGGGCTTTTCTTGTCATATCAGATGGACGGAGAGACGGACGCAGGGTTCCTATAGGTCAGGAAAAACTGGAAAATGTCAGAGAATTTGTGTTGTCAGGGAAATGTCAGGGAAAAATATTATTTTTGAAAATCCAGGGAAACGTCTTGGTTTTTCTGCACCTTTTTCGTTTTTATATCAGATGTAGAGAGACAGACAAGCAATACTTGTAATGTGTTCTGTCAGAACGTTTGTGTGATAGTAACTAACGTGAGCAAATGACAAAGAACCAGTGTAATAGCTGCCGTCGCGGGCATACAATTGACTGACAGTGTAGCGGCAGTTTTTGAGGTAAAAAAATCAGGGATTTTTAATTGCTTTCCGAGGACGTTCAAGCACATTTTCCAGTCCCATTGCCGCAGTATTTTACCACATCATGTTATGATTTTAGACGTTTCTGGCGTCATGTACAATAATTTTTACATCGCTGCCACAATGATTTTGAAAGACTGAAATTCAGCGATTTTAAAGATCTTCTTCCATCAAATTCCAAAGCTCAAGACCTTACTTGGTTGGTTTTGAAGGACTTATGGCCACCCTGCAATAGTAACTGATAGGGGCCTACTCGCAACGAAAATTGTGTCAAAAGAGAGCAGCACAGAAATTGAGATAGTTACTGTCAGTGGCGAGAAGCACAGTCTTTGTGTCAGACGACACGGTTTCCATCTGTTGATTCAGTGGCAAATCGTTAACAGAAACTGTTCTGTGTGCCACCGGCTTGAATTCCTGATTTCTGGCCAGTCTCGTGCAGCTCAATGCATGCGACGAATTGTGCCAAAATGTACGTATCCGATGAAGTTGAAATGGTTTTCATTTCAGACAATGATGTAGTACTCCAGTTTGCCAGTGGACTTGAGCTCTTTTTAATTTCTCGTGACTCGCACTCGAAACTACTGGACTTGTGCTTATGATAACTTGGAATTAAGTAAAAAAAATTTCTTTCATTTTTTCAGTTTTAATTTATTGGAGGGGGAATTATTGCATATTTTATCTGTGTTTTGTGTATTTGTCATATATGTCATATAGTCATACAGTCATATATGTCATACAGTCATATATGCTCGAGTCCTTCAGCTTTTTTGCAACTGTTTTTGAAATTAAGAAGACTCTACTACATTACTGATTTCAGATTATAAATCAATTTTTCTGCCCCCCACCCCTCACTGCCTGCATGTAAGTGATATATAGCGCTAGTACTATGCTATACGTACACCATGATTTTAAAAATACATGCTACGTTGCACAATTTTGTGTATATGAGCAACGTGAATTTATCAGAATTACTAGCATTATTTAGCAGTTTTGTACTATGCTGTACTTTTTTGCAAAAATATTTATTAGTTCACTGGTTGGTGGTAGCTCTAATTCTGTAAAATCTACATAGTTAGGCCTAATGATATAGTGATAGAAAGACCACTTCTTCTTGAAGTAACGTTGTAATTTATATTATATAAACTTGATTGGAATGTACTTTCACTAGTCCTGGGTCTATAATATCGATAACAAGCCGTTATCGCGATATTTTAAATACCTATATCAATACCAACGTTGGTATTGAAATACCGACCAAAAATTGCTGAACCGTCAGTATTTTATCCATTCACACTCGTTAGTAAAGTGTAATAATTGGTCACATAAATTTCGCTATCAGGAAATCATAAATTGACGTAAATATCTTACAAAGATTAATGATTTCATACACAATTAACAATCGATAGGGAACGAACAGAGAAGAGAAATTGAGATCACGATTTTTCAATACATGTTTAATGGTAATAGTCGGAAAAATATCGATATAAGAATATTTTAAATACCTATACCGACTTTGAAAATATCGATAAAGTACCGAATACGGATACCGAGCTGAGATACGGAGACGGACCCAGCTCTAGTCTCTTCGTTCGCCAAGTTGTCACTAAAAGACTGTTCCATTTTTGCAGGAAGCGTAGGAAATGACATTAATTTTTTCCGTTTTTTTGTACCTAGACATGTGATATGTACACACGCGCAGGCAACCTGTTGTAAATGGTGTTTTAAGACGCTGTATATTTAATTCTAACGACTGCCGTTTTCACACAACTGCCGATAACTTTCACTATGTAAATGCTGTCACCCACTCCAAATGAGTCACCAAATATAATAGGACCGCTCGTTCACTTCAGGAAGATCCCGTTCGCCGGTCTGATAGCGTTGTATTTCGTGGATTAGTAATTGTTAATTTTCTTCGCAATTTTACTCTGTTTAGGGAACATGGTAAGTATATTAAATTACAAATATTGTACTGTAGCTTTCGGCGTGTTGTCTGTAACTTGTTATGTTGTACATCATGTAAAGTCGTTGTGAACCATGCGGCCCATAGTTTTGGGCGGCGCTGATAAGCTCAGCTTGACACCAGTTTACACTGCAAAAACATGAACAGGGAGCTAGTCCTTACATCCCTGCTTTCACTGGTAACTTATTGCACTTGCCCACAGAGGGATGGCCAGGCTGAGTTGATTTGGGTGGCTGGGTCCCTTGGGTGGCTAGACCTGGCACGATGGTAAAAGCGGATCGGCGGATGTGCAGATGTCGCAACAGAGTTAGGACTATGGTTAGGGATATGGTTAAGGTTATGGCTTGGGGATCAGGGTTAAGAATAGTTTTAGGAGATGTTTAAACAAATAAATTGCGGCTAAATCACAGCATGGGCACTGGGCGAGGGTAAAATGTGAGGTGCGAGGAGGGTATAGTGCGAGGAATTCGTGCGAGGATCGGAGTAATTAGCGAGGCGGCGTGCGAGGCCGTGCGGTATTGTGTGCTATTGGAGAGGGGGCATGAGTTAAAGTCATTGTCAGTGCACGGACCAAGCACCATTGCTCGTGTCAAATTCAGTGTAATCAAGACGTTCGTTTTGTAAAAGAAAAATCATTTAATTTCAAATAGAAACGCAACTGTCAGTGCTCACACAAAAGTCAGTTTAAAAAGTTATGACGCCCAAAGGAAATTGTTGTCGTCAGTTGGATAATGCTGTGATGCCAAGGGTCACAAAGGAGGACAGACGCGCGTTCATAAACTTTGGCACAGACACTGTGATAGCATTCCTATGAAGCAGAGATTTTAATAGGCCTAATCTGCTATGATCGATCAATATACCTGCCGATTTAATCTCAAGTACCCTTGCACATCATTGCAATTTATTTAGGCCTAGGCCGAATTCTGTTAGTTACGGTGGTCCACATTTCTTGACTTTCAAAATATAAATTTCTACAATGTGCGCCAGTGGCATAGCAAGCCCATTAGCTACCCAGTGCAGACTTGAAGATTGTCGCCCAGTGGCGGATCTAGGCTTCAGCCAAGGGAGGGGGTGGAATATCCTTCCCCTCGCTTCTTTCCCTTTTTCTCCCTTTTCTCCCTCTTCCTCCTTAATTCTCATCTCTTTAATGGAGATCTTCCATTCTAGCTACTATTATCCAGTAGTCCATGCACTGCTGCACTGCTAGCACATATTTTTTGTAAGAGTGTATAATACCTTGCCAAATATCAATACGAGAATTGGCAGACAGCAGCTATCAAGAGCCTTCAAATACTGCTGGTTGTTAGGATGCTGCACTGGAAGACTAGTACCTAGTATGTGGTGAGCTGGTCTACTACACAATTTCGCAGGGTGGACTATAGCAGCTACTGCACACCAGCCAATGTGGGTGGTCTCCCAGGTACAGCATGGCTAGGCCCAGCCTCCCATCCACCAGTTAGAGAGACCTCTGCTTCAGCCTAGTACTATATACAGTAGACCTACTCATCACAGTATTATACTGTTGACCCACAACTGCATTTGCTCCTGCAGTCTGCAGTCTTTTTGTTGATGCTAAGTAGGCCTAGTATCATTTCTGTTGTGGCCGTGGAGTTGAATGGCCACTCCTGGACTGCTCGCATTTACTTCCAGGTAACGTTCGTTTGCAGTCCTGGTTATTGTGTAAGCTGCTCCCCGGCGTGTAGCGTGCAACGTGCTTGCTGTGCCTTTCATCTCGCCATGCTTGCATGTCACACGCTGGCGGTGGCAGGGCCATATTGCCCTAATCCATGGAGTCGTTCCCGTGCGATCAGAATCGTGGGTAAACTGCGAGAGGATCTATTTATAGCCGACCAATCGCGTGCCGCCTCGCACGCTCCCTCGCACTATACCCTCCGCGCACTTCGCACTTTACCCGACCCCTCACAGCGTTAGCTGAATATTGCAACATCCACAATCCGCTTTTTACCCATAGCTCTAGAGTCTAGACCTGCCTGCAAACGGTCACTCATCTAAGGGGAAGGTGTACTTTGCGGAATGCAGAATTTCAAAAAGGTGTATTTTGTGGAATTTCACCTCCGGAACATTCCACAAATTACACCTTAGAGTTTTTCCGCATTCTACAAAATTCAAATAAAATCAAATAATCAACTTTGCATAGGCTTCGGCTTACATTTAAGTCTCGAATCGACAAAGGCACATCACAAATGGTGCGGTCACACAGTCGGCAAAGTAATCACATATTGACATATTCAACTTAACTCTTGAAATGCCTTGAAGTCCGTCAACTCACTAGCATACGGTAAGCCGGAACATTACGCAAGAATGCAAGGTCAACTCAATTACTGCATCGTTGTCATCATTTTTTCCTACGTCGCATAAGTTTCAGAAAGATAACAACAATCCGTTCGTTTTTCAGCCATTTGTGTGGTGTTTCGATTGGCTAAAATTAATTGATCGATTAAAATGCTTGATTGAAATCCTAGACGTTATTTTTGGCAAAAGTTTGATAGCAGATACGCTAAATGTTTTATCTCCAATGACTTTGAGCATGATATTAGGTCTAAGGCTATTAGGAGATAACTATCTGTATCAACTTTGTAAGAAATACTTGCATTGGGAAGACATTAGAGATATGACTATGTAAAAAATACAATGCAGGTCACTTATTAGCCTGATACTTAATCAAGGAAATAAAGGCCTACCAAAACAATGATAAAAATTACCTGGTAGCCTACTATCTCTTCCTGCAAGGATGAGCACTCTGTAGCATTGTACACCTGTTTAATTGACACAACTCAACAACAGCAGCATTTTGCACAATTTTAATTCCGCAAAATACACCTTATTCTACAAAAAAAATTTCGCCACAAGTTCCGCAAAATACACCGTTTCGAAATTATGCATTCCGCAAAGTGCACCTTCCCCCATCCAAGTACTAACCAGGCCCGACATTGATTAACTTCATAGCTATGACCAATGAGGCAGTGACATTGCCAAATAAATCAAACAGCCACATACTGTATCTGCCATTAATATCACTGTGCCTATGGCTTTGTAGGCTTCTGGTGTAAAAGTGGACAATGCGTGCAAAACGATATTCCAGGAGATTAAGATGGACAAGAAGTTCCGCTACATTCTGTTTGGCTTTACTCCTGATGATGCGACTCAGATAGTGGTGCTCAAACAGGCCGATACCAGTATGCAACATCAAGCTTTTGCCATACTTTTATCTCCGATACGGCAAACATTCTTAATTTATTAACTCACTGAAATTTGTGATTACTATGGTTGCCGTGAAAAAAAATTACAGCTTTGACTATTACTCTTGAAGTACAGTGGGTGGCCAAAAGTGTCATAATGCGATGATCATGGCGGAAAATTGTGAAGCGTGCGGCGTGTAAAATAAGTGATGTTTCGTACTTGAACACATCTGTAGCCAGTTCATGTCTATGGTCATGAAGTCATTCATAACGTCATTTTAATAAAAAATTATGATGAACAATGCAATTGAACTGCTATGGATACGGTAAGCAAAGAGTTGACAAAGGAGCAAGACAAAATTATGATAAAATTATACTAACTAAACCATTATCACTATGTATGGTCTGACAGTGTTTGCATTTCTATTGTTTTACTAGACTTCTGAAGCAAAGTGTAGTAAGCAGGGTGAATAGAGTTTGCCATGTGTTTTGTGTAAATGGAAGCTGAGCTAAAAGGCAGATGACTGGAAATCTGTTGTATTTACGGATGAAACTTATGTAGTAAAAGGACAGGAGAGAAAAGTTTAGGCTCCACTTGGGGAATGCCACACTAAGTCAGTTAGTCTGGAAGCTGGAATGTCTTAGAGGTGGCAACAGTTGAAGTATATCAACCATGCTCTGGGGCTTTCATGTGCAGAAAGATTTGTCAGCTATTAACTCTTGCAGGACTAGATCAAGTCTGTTCTAACAGCCTGAAGCAAAGTTTATTATTTCATCAGCTCTATGCATCCATTCCATGACAAATTTGTTCTGCTACTACACAGAAATGATTTATAACAAAGCACTGAAACTTCGGGTATGGTATGCACTTTTGTTGAAATGATGTTGTTTATGATGTTAGAATTTAAGTGCCAAAGATGACTGGATCATGTGTCGCTGCCATTGTGACACATTTTTCGCCACTCACTGTATCTCTGCTAGTAAGTCAGTCTTGATGGATTGATCGGTTGATAATTGTTTGGTTGTTTGGTTGATGGTAGGTGCAACATACGACGATTTTGTCGCTGATCTATACAGCGCCGAGCAGAGCAAGGAGTGTAGATACGGCTTGTTTGATGCTTCATATGAGGGCGGAGCCGGCATGCAAAAGAACAAGCTGCTCTTCTTTATGTGGTCAGTATTCAGTAATACCTTTTCCATGTTCTCCCAAAATTTATTTATTTATTTATTCAGCACTGACATTGACAATACTTCTGTAGTTCGTGTTTCATAAAAACAAATTTCTTACATTAGGGCATGGTGGGAAGTGAAATGATACTTTGTGGCAAATTTTTTCTGGAGTCTGTCGCTGAAAGGATTTGAAAATCACTCACAGTGTGGCAAAGATATGACAATTAATATACAAGGGATTGTTTTTTGTGGGATACTGTGTAATGTTGAGTTTGGTGACATCATGGCAGTTGCCTGGCACCTCTAAATTTTGGGCCGTTCAAAAATTGTCCAAAAATCTTCTCGTCTGAAAGTTTTTACCCAGAAATGTAAAACTTGAAGTTGAAAACTCCCAGTTTTGGGGAAGTTTAGGGGCAAAGTTGAAAGTTTGAGCAGTCATAATCTCTGGTGTGAAATTTGCAGTAGTTTGTTGGAATTTTGTTGGAAAGTTGGAGTGTGTTAGAAAAATGAAACTTCCTGTCCTACCTACTCTATAACCTGTGACACTGGTGGTTGTATCATTATTATATAAGTTTTTTTGAAGAACTAATGACATTTTGTTTCTACACACTGTGTTTTTGGGGTTTGACCAGTAACCAGAAGTTCTTCTATTTGCTAAGACGTTTGGTCAAGCCAAATGTTCTTGGACAGTTTGATTTGAAAAACTTTTTGCATTCTCATAACAACTTCCATTATATGATGGTAATTATGTCCCAGCTCTAGGTTTTTGACAGTGTTGGTTGGATGACAGAAGGGCATCTGGATACACATTGGTGACACCATATGTCACTCGTCATATACTATTTATGTGGCATGGCCGTTAAGTAAGTAGAGCAAGTTTGTGTTTGGTTAATTTAAACGATGAAGTGGTTTGTAAATTTGTGTTGCCCATTGATGTGCCAAGATAAGAAGTTTTACAAAGAAATTTTGCTGATAAAGTTTTGAAACTGGAATGCTTATGTCATATGGTCTGTATAAGCACATGGTATTGTTTGAACTGGTTTGCAAAGATATAAAAGAATAACTTCTTTGGAAATGCAAAGAAAGCTGTCGATAATTCCAAATTTAAAACTTTTTGGGAATTTCTAAGTCATCTGACATAGGAAGATTTTTCAAAATTGTCTTAGGAAAGTTAGGAAAGCTTCGAGAATGACAGATGTTGCAAATTTCTGGCAGAATTTTGTCAGATAGCTGCAAACTTCCAACAGAGGATATTACACTTGCTCAAAATGTTGGTTTTGCCCTTAAATTTCCTGACAGTGCAGGGTTTAAGCCCTAAATTTTCCATTGTTTGATGACAATTTTCGAGAAAAAGATTTTTCAACAAGCAGAAATTTACCTCTTTGCCCCCCCCCCAGCCAGAATGCTGCTGACAGTGAACGATGTTACTGACAGGACACACCATCGATCATGCAGAAGTTTTTGTCTGTATCTTTGGACTTTGTGGGTGGTGTATATAAACCTTATATTATTACTATTATTGTAGGAGTCCAGACACGGCGTCAATTAAGCAGAAGATGTTGTACGCAAGCAGCAAAGATGCGTTGAAGAAAGCATTTGGCGAAGGCATTGCGAAGGAGATTCAAGCCAATGACCACGGAGATCTGCAGTGGTCCAATGTGCTAGAGATTGCCAAGAAAACCGATCGTGACTAAGCCACAGAAAGACTGAGAGATACAGGGTGGCCACCATAGGTTCCTGAAAGTTCTTGAAAACCAAATTGGGTCTTGAAAGTTTTGGCATTGGATGTCAGAGGGTCTTGAAAGTCCTTGAATTTGGGGTGTTTAAAATCATCGTGACCGCAATTTGAAAATTTTTTCCGTGCGATGTCAGAAATGTCTGATATGATGTGGTTCAGTATTGCGCGAATGATTGGGAAAAGGTACCTAAAGTCCTTAAAATGTTCTTGAATTTTTCTGTTCAACCAAAACTGGCCACGCTGGACAGAGAGAGTAAAGCTGTCTTCTCATTCCACAAAGCATTCTTTCTGCCGACTTCATGCCTAGCTGGACCCAGACTGGATATTATGCTTAGTTAATGTTTAGTATACAGTGATAACAATGTAATCTTAGCTGCTGGCTGATGGCTTATTTGTCCCCGCTTTGGATGCATTCTTTCGGTGTCTGATACACAGCCATCGTTAGGCATAAAATGTCCATGGTTTTGTCCTTTGTTTTGCAGGATGATTTTGTTGGTGTATAGAGTTAAAATTTTTCTGTCGCATAGAATTTGTTCAGTTACATTCTGTTTGTTTCAGTGTAGTCAGCTTTTGTTGTTTAATTTTTTAGCCTAATTTCCTAAATATTAACGTTCCATACCATAGCATGGTACCATATTATCTGTTATCTCAGTAATACAACTGCTGTAATTAGTTTGTAAATTCTTGTTTTCGTATGATGCAAGTACTTGTTGTTAATAAGAAAATGGACAATATGAATCGCCGATGTTCCTTGCAGGATGTTACTCTTTAGTTCCAGGCTGATGTGTGCATGAACCGTAGTCCACAGCTTTTGCAAGTCGGGAGAAAATGTTTGCGTAAACAATATTTTTTCACTATTGTTCTGTCACATCTGGCGATGTGATTGCTGTTAGAGAGGCGTTAATCTTGTATATGGATTTGACAATTTCCTTTCCTGGATGCATACTCCATTACAATGTTGTATTTATTATCGAGTCTGTTTTTTGTTTGGTCTTCTGTGTAAAATCTAGATGACAGTTCTGGGTTCCTGCTGGCAAAAAACCTGTTTCTGTCACTCAAGAGGTTTAAAATGCAAAAACTTTGTTTAAACAGACAGTCGAAAAGGTACTCAGAAGTGCTCATTACACTACTTTTCATAGCATAGGTTGATCAAAATGCAAAATGTTTACCAATTTTTTAACTTTTAAGTGGTTGAAACTGCCAAAAACCTATTTCTGCCGCGGAGGTTTAAACTGGTTTCCGGTTCAAACCAGTTACTACTTTTTGCAGTACTTTTTTTTTTTTTTTTACTTTTTTTCGTTTTGCAGAAACCTGTTAAACGTGTTCAGTGCTTTCCTGTTGCAGATTTTAAAAAAAATTACAGTTAGCTGAAAAGCCTGCAGAATAACCATGATCTTGTACTGCAGAAATAGTCTGCATGTGTCATGCAGTCGAAAACCAAAACTATGGGCCCTGTAATCTGTATGCCTTTGATATTTACGGCCAGTTGGATATTGAGATAACATTCCATAATAAGAAGTTTCCGGTGTATTTTGGTACAGTCAATTTTCCACCGTTATTTTTGTTGGCAATTAAAATATACTTAACGCTTATTCATTCCAGATTCTGCTACCATTATGAGTTGTGTTTTGTGAAACTTTTTAGTTCCTTCCTCATTAATGTATTCTCAAACATCTGCGAACAGAAGCAATATAATTATTATTGTATTTTAGTTAAGTTGTTTGTCTTGTGTGCTAAATATCAGTCCTTATTTGTGTGGTGTCTGTCTGGTAATTTGTATGCTCAAAGCAGATGTGTGCGTTGGTTAACCTTGCCGTAACTTACATGACTTAAGGTTTCTGCTAGTTCTGCTGTTAGCTTGGGATAATATGGAGATGGAAATATTTTGTTTGCTGTTTAGAATTATTAAAGTCAGTGTAAGCCTCTTTGTGTCATATTCTTGGCTTATTATTTGTTGGCAGGCAAAGATGACTGCTGTCGCCAATGGAAGGAGGTGGATGTAGTTACTCGGAATGCTGTGAAATCTGCACAGTCACTTAAGCATCAAAGGGTTAAAACTTCTGTCGTCTATTCTGTGCTTTACCCAGTTGACACTGGCAGCCGTATGCTGTCCACTGTTTTTGTGGTATGTTGCACTGCTCTGCCACCGTTTACGATGTCCAAGTGCATCCTGTAAGTCATTATTTAATCATTTATCATGCTGGTTTGTTAGCCCATAGTGTGTAGGTGACATTTGTATACTGACTTTGACCCGCATGCCTACTAGCAGACACTAAACATGTTCATAACCATATACAATTTATCAGAATATGCCTAAGTACACATGCTGTATTAAATTTATCACACTGACTTATCAAATTATGTATTTGCTGTTTAAGTACATATTTGTGAACTACATGTACATAGGCCTCTGAATGGAATGGAAAAGAATTCCAATATGCGAACAGTGTATCATGAAGATAGGTACCAATAAAAAATTATACTTTACTAAAGTGAACAAAATTGTTTGCACAGCCATGAACACAGCTGACAATGAATATATGCCTCTACATACGGACCGCTAATTTTAGGAACAGCCACTGCTAAAATCCGAACGCAGTACATTTAATAACGGATTAATATTTAACAACAAGTTAACTTCAAAATAAAAACTTTTATTAATACAAGTTGCTTTTCCGATACCAGCACATAAGTGGAATAACTACAACTGCACTTAAATAAGTGTTCGTTATCACAAACTTGACGGCAGTACCGATAGCGTAGTATTTACCTCACCATAACATACGGTTCATAACAATATGTCGTAACACTAATGCTCGGCTTTTATAACTCGAGCTAAATGGTTAGCTTTTTATAGGAAAACCATCTCATAACGTCACCTACCATATGTGATCACACTGTGTTACCTGACACACAACACAGGTGAACATGCCCCATCTTAACAGTTACTCCCAGCCAGACAGGCTGGTACTTGATTCACCCACCCCAGCGGGATGAAAGGCTGAGTTGACCTTGGTGTAGGTTATACGCTGAGATAGTTTACTTGTCCGCAGACAGTAACGCATCCAAGCAGCAACCACTTGATAGCGAACCGACCGAGAGTTGAACACACAACCTCTTGATTGCAAGTCCAATACCCAATGTTAGGCCTACTCCACCAAGCCACCTTATCATAGTAACTATTCTGAGGTTGTTAAAATGCCAAAAATTAATCAAAGTATAAACCCTGGACTATCCTCTGACCTTGGAATAACTATTTTGAGGTCTATCCTCATAGTTGTACACGCTGACAAAATGTCACCTGGAGGCCAGCTTAAAACATAGCTAATGTAACACAAACAACTTACCCTTACAGAGCAAATGTCAACATGGGCACCCTGAATGATGAAGATTCCAATGAATAAAAACCATTTTTACGTTCCACTGCCTTTTAATTTCATAATTTTTCACCTTCATACTTCATTCCTCATTCAAATATAACAATTTTTGGATGGATAACAGTATATTGTGAATAAAAGTGTGAATAAAATAGTTTAAAATATTCTACAATTAATTCATGCCACTAACATCTGGATGGCTAACAAACAACAGTAGCACAGTAGCTTTAGTAGCACAATACCTTGTTCACGTAAACTCTTCACCCCAGGAAGTGCACAGGGGCTCAAATACGTTATCTGGGTATTGGCCATGCTTGTGCGGGGGGGGGGTGAGTGAGTGAGTGAGTAGAGTTTAACGTCCCATCCGACACAGTATAGGTCATTTCGGGGACGGCCTTTGCAGGCAAAATTGCACATACACATAATACCGGAACAAAGAGTTTAATCTTTACAGAAAGTTTAACCTTTATAAAACAAAAAAATGATGGAAACCTAAAATTGTAAGAACTGCCGATTATAATCGTGCATATGTATAGAAAATGGCAGTTCTAATAATCTTCCCTGCTATCCTCCAGACAGTCATCAATCTCATAATGCTGTTTATTGGAGGACAGGGGGCACCCATGCTGACCATAACTAGAGTAAGTGAGCGAATGGGAATTAAAGTCCCACCCGACACATTATAGGCCATTTCAGGGACAGCCTTTCCAGGCAGAATGCACGCATTTGAACACACACACATACCGGCAATGAAACATAGAAAGAACCAGACAAGGAAAAACAAAATGCAAAATATAAATCCTAACCAAGATTGTAAGAATTGACCACTAATTGTGCATGTTTAACAGTAATGGTAGTTCTAATAACCTTCGTTATCCTCCAGACAGTCACTGACTTCCAAAGGATGTCGATTGGAGGATAGAAAGGGGAGACATAAATAGAGCACAAAACAATATATAACATATACTTCTATAGTAAACTGAGGACATCTCTGCTAACCCAATATCATAAAATGTACAAATAAAATGACAGATTCCAAGAAGTTACTGCACTCAGCACGTGCAAAATGGCTAGTAGTAAAACCTGTAATTTAATGCATACTACAGCACAGTCAAAGGGCACTTGCTCATAAGGCAGCATTCAACAAGTCAAGGCTCTTAAAGCCAAATTACATTAACTCGACCTGAAATCTAAGCCAGATCAACAACAACTGCTCATTGCCTCCAATTTCTGTTGAACCAGCTTACTTTAAATAGACCAGATCTCCATTTAATAAGCTTTTTCTGGAATTTTCAGACTAGGACTTTTTACACTCTGCACCTTCCGATCACCCAACCAGTGGAGTTGTAGCTGGGGAGGAGGGGAGTGAGGCAACTTCCCCCCTAAATTTTGGAATGTCAGAAAATTGTGGGAAAATCTTTTCCTTGTCTGAAAATTTTCATCAAGAAATGGAAAATATGAAGGTGGAAAACCCCTATTTTAGGGAAATTTAGGGACAAAACTGGAATTTTGAGCACCCATAATCTCCTCTGTTGAAATTTGCAGTTGCAGAATTCTGTTAGAAATGTGCAGTGTCTGTCAAAAAATTGCAACTTCCTAACCTGCCTAGTGTCTACTATTTATGCGCAACAGCAGAAACTGCCACAGCATGTCTTAGCCATCGCAATTCTGTCTGTCCTTCCGTCGGTCTGTTACACGGATGGATCATTCAAAAATGGTGCAAGATAGAACACCAAATCTTCACCATCAGCTGCCTGGAAGACTAGCTTCAGGATCCATGAAGCTTTTCCATAAATTCAAACGGTCACCCCAAGCAGGGGCGCTAAATGAGACGGGGGTGGGAAAATTTGCGATTTTCAGCTAATAAGGCGCCATATCTCAAACGATGCGAGATCGGGCCTACGTTGCTATTAATCACTAACAGGAAGTCGTACACTGGCTTTTGATTGGCACCGAAATCAATGACCTTGAATGCCAAAATGAGGGTTTTATAGATTTTTTTGGAAATTTTGGGCTGTCACACATTTTAAGAGCGAACTGAGCCAAAATCACTACAGGCCAGACCAGTACAACCTGCGTACAAGATTTTGTTAGCAGTGGGCCTTCAAACATGCACTGCTGTCGCGCATTCCCCTTTGCATTAGCTGCACTATCTTGTTTAAGCCACCGCTGCACCCAACCAACGGCATCAAAACACATTAACACACTGCTTCTGTATAACATGCACTAGCTGTAATAGCTACAGAGTTCACTGCAGTAAAATATTAAAAACAAAAGATCACACACTTTGATACAGGCACAGACAGCTGCCAGGCACAGCAGACAACAGATGCAAACACTGTTAACAATAGATACAAAATACACATAATGCACACTGCTTGAATATAAGTAAATGACAACGAATGTACAGAGGAAGTTAGAAACTCTTGGTCCATTAACCAGTGATGTCGTCAAGTCCTCTTAGTTCAAGAGTCAGAGTCAGGAAAAAATACGGACTTGGATCTGGCTTGATTTCACTGTCAGACTCAAGGACTACATGACTGCATGGGTTCATATACAGCAGCAAATACAAATACACAAAACACAGATATAATATGCAGGTAATTTACCCAATAAATGAAAAAAAATCTACAAATTTTTTTAACTAGTTCCAATTCGTTTTGAATACAAATCCACTGGAACCGAGTCACTAAAATAAGAACTCGAGTCCACCAACAGACCTGAGTACTACATCACTGCCATTAATAGTAAACAATGTGTTTTAAATGCAAATACACTGTCTTAACAACACGGCAATATAACATGCTATTGTGGCAAACCATTTTTAGCCAAATATGAACTATCGATGTACCAATACACCTAAATAGCTGGATGATTCTCTTGCTTACTGCATCACTTCACTAAGAGTCGACTGTTCCACGCACAGGTTAGAGTTAAACATGAGGCTAACTTGGAAATTACCCCAGTTAACTCATGGGCTCATGGCACGAATGCCAAAATGTGGCATGCAACAGTGTGCACAAGGTTAATCTAAAAGTTAAAATTAACCTCTGGTTAGCAAACCTGTGAGTCAACCTAGGCACGGAGCAATCGACTTTTAAGTTGGTAACAATGTACTGCAGCTGTACAGAATAGCGATACATAGAAATACCCCCACAGGCATTTATGACTGCAACTGTGAAACCAAACAAATCTGTTGGGGGCATCACCCCCACATAATCAAGCTGTCTTTTAAATACACACACAACACTGGACAATAAACTGACACATAGTGAATGTACATAATTCATATTACAGCACATTAATTAATTAAAACACTTTCAGCAAGAATAACCGATCAAGAAATATTACAACAACACAATCTGACTGACAGTAATAACATTTATATTGCAATGCATATTATTATACACATTATTATCATCATTACAGTTATTCCGACGATTCGTACAAAAATAATTCTGGGTTAGTACACTGCATCAAATAACACAAAAAAACAATAGAAATATCATGTTCTGAAATGCTAAGGCCTCATTATCATCATAATCATAACAAACATTCAGTACACAATAACAAACCTATTGGCCATTGACATCAGATAACACTGACATTAAATGATGAACACGCTATGGAAATGCTTTCAAAGTTTGAATGCTGTAACATCAAAAGCAGGTTTTATTTCTATTTCGGCTTATCACAACAATCAGTGGCATGCAAAATCTGCATTTGTGAATAATCAAGGGTGTCCATCCCTTCACAGTCAGAAAGCAGCCTCCCCCCACATCGCAGCAAATGCACTAATCTAGGCTCTTGAGTTTAACTGATCATACACGAAAAAACAGAAGCTCCATGTGAAAATCCTATAGCTCGACTAATTTGACTTAGGGCCGGTTTCTGGATCTTAACTGGCCGGTCAAGTTAGTGTTAACTGACAGATTTGCATAACTCGCGTTTCCCGTTGCACTAACCAATGGTCAAAATGGACAAAAATTTAACTGGCCAACATTGGACAGTTAGCTAACTGTCGATCGTAGTTATCGTATTTAACGCAACTTTTGTACCATTTTGCAAGCAGTTAATTGAAGAATGTGATACTATAAAACGATTTTACCGTATATAGCATTGTCTTC
>Ga0056128_1003456_pt1 | contig 19366 bp, 10 predicted proteins | sample WorMetLIZISLAND2_FD_71113 | JGI IMG/M metagenome (GOLD analysis project Ga0056128, IMG submission 71113) | Marine gutless worms symbiont microbial communities from Max Planck institute for Marine Microbiology, Germany - Olavius geniculatus... ... | reverse complement strand
GCAAAATTCAACAATGTTTGATGGTCTTTTTTCATACCGATACAATATGCGATTAAAATCGCCATGTGAGATTGCATCTGATATGACGCTGTGATTTTTTGCGATTCAAATTTTAGAAAAAAATGGGCAAATTTACGGCTTCCATTGAACGTACAAAAGCAAAAAGTGTTTCAGCTTCAGGGGGGCTTCGCCCCCTGACCTCCCGACGAGGGGCTCTGCCCCTGGATCCCGCCGCTGCCGTGGACCCCGCTGGGGGCTCCTCCCACAGACCCCCGTTATAAGCGCGCGCTCGCCATGCCCCTCCCCCTTTTGCCAAATCCTAAATACGCCACTGATAAGGGAATGATGGTTTATACAACTTACACTGGTGACCACGAGTTCTAATATCACTACTTAATTAAAAAGACTCAGACATGTTGATATTAACACACTTAAATACAATTTTGTAGCACCGTATCAGATCTAAATGCAGACGCCTTAGTTCCAGACTTTGCAGTTTGAGCCTTTTTAACCTTTCCACATAACTGTAATTACATAATCCAGGTAGCCTCTTTGTGAATTTACGCTGGGCACTTTCCACTGTCTCGATAGGCCTGGCGACCAGACAACAGTGCTAGGCCCTATATTCTAGCAATGGCCTAACATACAGGGTGGTCCAAAAAACGGATACCCAGTTTTATTTTGGGGATAACTTCGGTAATTCAGCACCGATATTAACCGTTCTCTCACTGTTACAAGCAGAAATGTATGGCGCGTAAACGTGAAGTTCTTCCGCCCACCGCACTTTTATTGTGTGACCACATTACCTAGCAAAACAAACACTACTGCTAATATCGGTGTTCAATGTTTTGTTTTATTGACTAAACTTATCTGTCGATAGTATTAAAATGATGTGCGGCTTCTCAAGCTGAGTTGCAGTGCTCGATGTGTCCGCCGCCATTCTTGATAACAAGTAATAAGTAAGTAAGCTTAACTATTTTATGCTTCGAAATTGATATCTTTATGTGTTGCCTGTTCTCCGAGACCACTTTAGCTTTGACAGTGTTTGTTTTGCTAGGTAATGTGATCACACAATAAAGGTGCGGTGGGCGTAAAGGAAAGAAAAGGGAAGGAAGGGAAGGAAAGGAAAGGCACAAAAAGTCACGCAAGCGTTATATTTCACCTATTTGTGGGGAAGCCCCCCGTGAACAAATTTTCACCAAATTTTGCACATCAGGAGAAATGCTGGACGTAATCATCTGTGCAAATTTTGGTGTGAAAAAATTAAGGCGTTTGGGAAATACAGGGAGTCAAATTTTGGAGTTTCCCATTGAAATGGCTGGTCACCCTTACAACAGTGCTGCGCAGCCTGTGATGACCAACAGAAATTCCATGATTCCAGTTCATATATGGCAGGTTGAAATAACCAACAATTAAATGGGCTTGACTGCCGTTGGAGTGTATACTGTTAGATTGTCCAGTAACTGAGCATAAAGTTCTGCAGTTGCATCTTAGTACGGTGGTCTATAGATAAAAATAATTTTGACGGCAGGCTGGCAGTGAAAAAAATCAAAACCAAGTACCTCCAACTGTGAGAATTTTTCATCGGCATTAATATGCACAATATCATAACATTTTCTGACTTGCATGCACCGCCGCCACGACCATCAGACCGATCCTTGCGTATAATGTTGTACTGTGATTTAGCAGACCATTTACTATGCCCTCATTTAACCAGGTTTCTGTTATCAAAACACATCATGTCTTTTTACGTGTGACGCACTATGTGCTAAGCGCGTATTATAGGCTTATATAGTACTATCGTATATCTGTTTGTCCGTCTGTCTACCGATTCAACCTAACTGCACATGGGATATATAGGGACTCGTGTTAAAGCCGATAAGCCAACTTCATGACACTAGATGGTAATATCGGTTTTAAATCTAAAGGTTTAAAAGCTATGGCGTCCAAAAGCATTAAAAAATGTTAGCTCTGAGTACTCCACTATTATATGAGGTACTCTGTCTGTCTGACTGTCGTCTGTCACGGATGTATTGTGGTTAAACAGTGCGAGATAGGACCTAGGTTGCTATTGATCACTAATAAGAATTTAAGAAGTCGCATATTGGCTTTCAAATTACATGAAAATCATTGACCTTGGATGACCTTAAAAGGCCACAACGCACTATGCCAATCATGCGGTATTGTGGCTAAACGGTAAGGCGTAAAGGGTCGGCATCGAATAAAACGCTGGCGACTTCCTATAAACTGTCAATAGTAACCACGTCTTCATCTGCAACGGTTTGGCCGAAATTTTAAATCTAATTTTTCAAGGTATAAGTCGCCGTATCTCGAAAACGGTGGGAGATAGGGTCAAGGTTACTATTGATCACTAATAAAAAATGAAATACGCCCTTTCAGATTAGATGAAAATCATTGTCCTTGTATGATCTTGAAGGTCGTTGTGCGCTATTGTGGGTAAAAGTTGCGAGATAGAGCCTATAGGTTGCTATAGATCACTAATAGGAAATCGCATACGCCCTTCCAGATGATATGAAAATCATCGACTCTGGATGCACTTGAAGTCACAGCTGACAACCAGTACGGTCGGCAATCCTAGCGATATCTGGGCTTCTTGTGTAACCTGGGTCCTATATCTCGTACCGTTTCTGAGATACATGTACAGCAACTTATTGCTTGAAAATCGCAAATTTTCCGCACCCCTTCTTATTTCGTGCCCTCGGCCGAGGTGATCCCTTTCAAATTTGTCGAAAAGCTTAACGGATCTTAAAACTAGGGCAGTTTGAGGAGCTAACAGTGAAGATTTTGTGATATATAGTAGCTTCGCTTGCACCATTTTGAGAGTGCAGCAAAGTGTGACCGACGGGCAGACAGAGAGACGGACGCACGGACTCGTCGACGATAGATAAGACGCGTAAAAACAAGACATTACAAACTTTGTTCAGAAAGTTCACGTCACTTTGACAAACAATAAGATGCACCCAGTTGTTTTTGATAGACCTACACATTAACTCATTACAGCATTAAGTTTTTAAACGTGCAAAATCTCGATGTTGTCTCACCTAAAAATTTTGTGACTTAATTTGCAAAAGTAAGAAAAAATCAAATGCCGCTTATCATGTGTATGCAAGTATAAACACATTTAAACAGGTAAAAAATGTGAGAACTTTCGCGTTAAAATTTCAAACGGTTGCCCAAATCATTCCAAAGAATTTTAGCGAATTAGTTTAGGCCTACTTTTTGACTCACCCTCGCCCTGTAATTTTGTGTGAACAATTTGTTGTGCCTCTGAGTGAAAAGATTCGCCTCAAAGGTGGGTTTCAAAAAGGGCTACTCCCTAAAAGTCGTTATATTTTGCCGCTGCTGGCTCGTCTAACGTGAAAACGGTTGCAAATAGGCAGGCACAGACTTGCTGCTGCGTAGCTTTTTAATTACCGTCTGTCGTCCGTAACGAATGTATTGTGGCTAAACGATAGGCCGTAGAAAAATATTTTATACGATTAATTAGCTCTGTGTTTTAAACCTAAGCATACATAATTTTAGCGATTCAGTGCAAAGAAACATTTTAAAATTTAGACTTAAATAGAAACGGTAAGAAAAATGTGCTTGTCATAGGGCCTAATCCCTGAAATCCAGGAAACGATGAGAGATATAATAGAGGTTACTATTAATCACTATGTGGCATACGCCCTTTTAGATGAGATATAAATTATCGACTTTGGATGATCATAAAGGTCAGAGTACTGCAACAGGAACTGTATAGACTGTAGCGTGTCTTCCCTAGAGACAGCTGAGCTTTCTTGTTATTGTTCTATAGGCATAATACAGTCAGCCTACTGAAATCAGCATTAATTTGCTGTGCTGATTGCACAAAATGTCTTACTGTAGTTTGTACGTAAGTTATAACTTACGAACCAATACAATATTTGCAATGTTGCATTTCACAAGGCATGATTTTTTGAAAATCGAAACATTGACATTGACGCCTCACTAATTGATGTTGATGATGTCGGATGATACTCTATGGTTAGCAGGTGCTCGCTGGTACTGGTAGTATGGTTGCTGCAGCTGCTACTGCCAGCTGATATTCTTATGATAGTGATATTAACTGCTGATAAACAGATAAATATGGTTTGTTACAGCGGAAAGGGATATGCAAATTGTTGATATTGAACTCATTGCGCAGAAACATCGCATTTGACGCTCACCAGTGGCATATCTGATTACTTTCAGAACACCCGGTCGCAAAGCTCATTTTTAACCTACACGGTGAGGGTTAGGTTAGGTTCATATGTCTGTGGTTAGGTTAGGTAAGTTAGGGCAAGGCGAAATTGGTGTAGGCTCTGTAGGGAAGGGATCAGGGCCACGGGGAATTTCCTTTTTGAAATTGGAAAATTTCTCTCGTTTTCTAAAATTTCCGAAAATCCCTGTTTTTTAAACTCTGTACATCTATTACGTACAGTACCAGAAACAGTCTTATTTTATAGCCCTCTTGAGCCCTCTTGAAAGAAGAAATCTAGAACTGCGGAATTTCTGCTGCTGAAATGGGCGACTTCACTTTTTGACTTAGACTTTCGCTGAGCCAAAGCTAAAACTGAACCTTAAAGTCTGTACTTAGACCAAAGTTCAACTAAATGATTAAAAATGGCGGAAAACCAGTAAACCTAACAAGAAATAAATCAACCAGTTACGCTTGGACTTGCTTATTTAATTGTGCTGCGCACGCAAATGACGTAATTAGGCCTACATAACATCTTACGTCATTGTGCAGCCATTACGGCGTTTATTTTTGGTACCAGACTGTTTTATTTACTAATCTATCCGTGTTAGTCACCATGTTCTCGCTCAGCGAAATCACTTCTTTTTTCACTTAAGTAGGTACATAGACCGAAGTTTAGACCCAGCGAAAGTCTAAAGGGGATGTCAGACGAACGACAAAGTTGGCCGACTTTTGTGGGCGTGGTTGAGTTGCCCGACAAAATCGGCCGACAAAAATCCATGAACCATGACACACGGCCGATAGTTTTGTTGCTACTTCATACTTTATCAGCTAGCACAACAGCCGAATGCAGATCGCAAAATAATACTTGCATCACTTTTTTTCTGCATCTAATGAACGAAAATAATAACAGACATAATAAATAGCTAAAATAAATATTTATCTTCTGTTGTAAACAATTACCATGGCAACATAAACAAAATTTGTTGTCCGATGTACGAAAAGTCGGCCGACAAAATCGTCGAAGATAGAACATGCATTACATGCTCTATCTTTTCTGACAAAATCGGGTGATTTTGTCGGCTGACAAAATCGGGTGATTTTTGCATGACACATGACAGATTTTTGTCAAGTGATTTTGTTGGCAAATAAAATCGGCCGATTTTGTCGTTCATCTGACATCCTGTTAAGTCAAAAAGTGAAGTCACCCAATGTATAATAATTTGCTAGGACGGCGGAAATTCCACTGCCAGCGTAATTGCTACGTTTGTGGAAACTATGCATGGCACAATTGCATTTTTTCCTGGAGAGCGTTTTCGCTAAGGTTAAGTTTAGGGTAACTTGGACTAATTAGGGTTCCGTCCATAGGTTAGGGTTAGGTATAGGGTTAGGTTTAAGTGTCAGTGTTAAGGTTAGGGTTAGCATGTTGCTGCGGTAATTTGCTGCCAGTGCAGTTGGTGCAGTGTTTCGAAAATGCTCTCAGGAGAAAAATGCGACTCTGCCACTAAGCACTAGTCAACACCCACGACACTTGGACCAGAATTGTCGCCAGCAACACGGCCAGATTCATGACCCTGCTAATGTCCCACGCCTGCTGCCTGCAAGAGCCAGTGGGCTTCAAAGTTAGCCTGTAGCAATGTTAATTTTTTTTTAAAAGTACACGACAGAAAACTTGCTTTAACAAGAACAGGGTGTTTCTGATTATTTGTCAAATGCCCTGCACTTTATTTAATGGAGATCTAAATGTAACCACATTTTAAGCAGTAAAAATTTTGCTGTCTGCAGATAATTAGTTAGTGCAAAAAAGACAGAAATAAATTTCTGTATAAGGAAGTAATTGATCAAACTGATCAATTGAATTGCTGCAGCAGTTTTTGAACGACAACGACGTTTAACTGACATAGCAATTTCTGTGTTGTGTCACTTGTGTGCTGATAAAAATTTTAAAAGTGAATTTTTACACGCAAAAGCAGCTACTGCTTTCAGCACGTCTTAGCCAACGCAATTCTGTCTGTCTGTCTGTCACATGGGTGGATCAGTCAAAAACGATGCAAGCTAGAATCACCAAATCTTCATTGTCGGCTGCTCAGAAGACTCTAGTTTTAGGAACCATAAAGCTTTTCCGTAAATTCGAAGGGAGTCACTCCGAACAAGGGTGCTAAATGAGAGGGGGTTGGAAAATTTGTGATTTTTAGCCAATAAGTCGCGGTATCTCAATAACAGTGCAAGATAAGGCTTAGGTTACTATAAATCACTAATAGGAAGTCATTCACTGGCTCTTGATTGCCACAGAATTCAATGACTTTGGATGACCTTGAATGCTAAGTAGGGGCTTTTATGGATTTTTTGGTGATTTCGGGCTGCGAGACACATTTCAAGAGCAAATTGCGCCAAAACCAATTGAGATAGGCATGGACAGGTTGCATATGAAATTTTCAGCATTGAACGTTGATTTCAACAGTCCAAGTCTCGATTTTCTAGGTTCAAGGAAACCTGCGCGTGAGGGCATCAAAGAATGGTACTGCTGTATAAGTTGCTATTTTCTGATGTTGGCCAGTCACAGTCGTTCATGAAAATGGTTGCAGATAAGCATGGGCGTGCTATAGGCTTTCGCGCATCTCCTTCTAGTTTGAAAAGCACGGTGATACGTTTAGATCGCCAATATGAGAATTTTTGGACAAAAAATGGTACCTTCAGATCAGCGATCTGAACACTCCAAGGCATGTTGCCATGTTGGCATGTGTCTGGCAGTACGAGCGCTTATCAGTGCTCGTACCGCTGCAGACGCATGCCGTCACAGCAGCTGGTTTACTGATGACTTCAATCCCTACAGCATATCACGGCCAAGTTTGCAGACTCGGACCAGTTGACTCCAATGCATAACTACAGTAATGTTAACCCTTAATATGGATATCCATTTATCATCACATAACTTTATCAAATACACTAACCATTACTCTAAACCTAAGCCCAAACATAAACCCCACAACACTAATCATAGCCTTACCCTAATAAAATAATAATAATTAATCCTACTGCATTATGTATAGGCCTGGCACTAATGACCCCTCGCAAATCTGTTTGCAGTGGCACATTTAGATCGGCGATCTCACAATCTTGGACAAAAATTGATACCTTCAGATCAGCGATCTGAAAGGTGTGCAGAAAATAATAGGTTCAGATCGCTGATCTGAATGTATAATTATCATTTTGAAAATTTATATTTTACAAGATCATGTAACAATTTGCTTAAGGTATGGTGGAATCTTTATTGGCATTTTTATTGTATTGTATTTATTTCAGTATTATTGTCTTGGTTTTCTGCGTTGCTTTGCATTGTAGAAAAGAGTGAAATTCTGAACTAACGTACATCTCACAGTCTACAGAAAGTTTGAAGGTGAACAATATTCTGCATCTTGGGCTGTTGGGCAAGAGACAAGACCAGAGTTCCTGCAAGAACTGATGGACATGTGATGAGATGTTTTTGTTCCGCTGCTGCAAGCGCATCGACTGCGGATGTCAGAGTGAGGTCGATGCGGAAGTTTCGCGATCCTCCCACTCAACGAGTGATTATTCGCAGCACTCCGAGAAACAGATTCAGCGCCGCCTGCTGCCACAGCCAGTGGTTCCATCACACACGAAGCACTTCTCTGATTACAGTGGATGCAGCCAGAGCACGGCGTCCCGAGCCCTGTTGGTCGGTTCCACACAGAGCGTTGATTACGAAGAAGTTCTGTGTGTTTCCGTATCGTCAAAAAGAGAGACTGACGAGTCGATTTACTCACATGTTGATGAAAGCGTCATTCGTAAGCCACCGTGCAGCATCGGCGTCATTAACAATAACTTCTCGTCAGATCCATCAAGCAGTAACAACAACTTAGTACAACCGGAGACCAACGATAACAAAGAATTGGTGCAGAATGGAGGTCCAAAGAATGTAAGTGGAAGTGACGAAAGCAGTGACGTGTCCTCTGCAGGCAGCAGCGTCGATGACTGCACCAGTGCGGAGGTTAAATACGTTGCGGATATAAGACATTTTCGATCCACGCACGCTTCTGCCCGGCCATACGGAGATGATTGTTGCTGTTCTACTTGCCAGTCGGATGAAGGCTTTGACAGAACTGAAGACGATGCTTTGGTTCATCACAGCAGTAACTTGAAGTGTTCGTGTAAGTCTTGTCGTGACTTTCATAGCAGATTGCAGCATGCTTGTGCAAGCACCAGTTTCACTGCAACCACAGGAGGCGTTGCATCTGGTAATCATTATAGACTTATGACAACCATTGCACAAGATGGTGGATATACTCCACTTACTTCTAAGTCGTCGGTTGTTCATAAAATTGTTGAACCCCCCGGCTTTAATTCTGACAGTATACAGCCGGTAGGAAAATATGCCTCTGTGTCAGCAGATCGGTTGGGACTCATTTCCGGACCATTTGAATCTGAAAAAGGTGATGACGATGATGATGGGCTGTTTTCCAGTGATGATGAGCTGCACTATGTCTTTCATAAGTTCATTGATGACGGCTGTTTCAAAGAATCATTTGCTGATGTTTTACCAGACAGCGGACTCCGGCCAAGTGTGGCTGCTCCATCTGCAGAATCTGGTACAGAAGTAGAACGCTCATTGGCTAGATCTGCCGATGATCTTGAAGTAGCTTTTTTCATGCTTGGTAATATCTCTCCTGCTAATCAGTCTACCTCATTTCTCAGTTTATCGTTTGTTACACCTGCTATTTCAGCTTCAGTAACTGATTCCAGTGAACAAGAAGCTGTGGCAGCAGCCTCTATGGAATATGCAGCTGATACATTTGGTTTGGCCACTGAGTCGTCAGTGTCCTGTGGCTATGAAAACGTGTCTGCTATACAGCATGATTCCATGCCATGCAATTTAGGCGTTGTATGTCAAGATGCGGAAACTGATACAGGTGCATTGAATGTCAGCGGTGGAAGTCCTTCTGAGTCGGTAATGGTATCTGATGTTTTAAGAATTGCAGCTCACGGTCTGGAAACCAGCGTTTTCGTGGACACCAATGTATATATGCTCGATGATGAAAATGAACAGTTGGGCAGTGGTGAAGTGAGAAGGGATGTAATTGTCCAGAACCTCTCCGACACTTTGTCGTTCTTTATTGAGTTGCCTGCAGCAGCTGACGATGAACAGGTCTCTGATAAAGATAATGAATATGATGAAGATGATGATGCTAGTATTAGTATCTCACCCTCCGCACATACAGAAGTCAGTTTCACTGCACAGGAACTTGCCCCTGCTGAAGATGATGCCGTCGTTGGACAGAGAGTGGAAATTGTGACGCCACAATGCATCACCGAGCATCCAGTTCTCATTGGTGAAGTGAAGTCATCGCATACTGCCGACGATCTCAGTCCTGAGTACAGTCAGCAGCAGATGGCCGTTGACGTCGCGTCTTACATATGCGACATAGTTGCAGATGCTGTGCAGTTAATTTCCAACACTGACGCAGCAGCAAGTGGACTGTGTAACATAGCTTCAGAAGATCTGAACGCATCTCATGACTGGTCACAGCAAATCTTGGTCACTAATGCTAGCAGTTATCATCAGCCAACAACAAAGGATAAATATGGCAGCGAGTCAGATGGTCTAGTACCAAGTATGACAGGGGGTGATATGGCGCCACAGTTTACCACTGAAGCTTATGAATACAGTGATGCTCGAGCTGATACTGTTGGTGATGCCAGTGTTAGTGTTAGGCCCAGTGATTATGCAGTACAGATGACTGACGTTCAAACCCAGGAAGTTCCGCAAGTCGAAGACTATTTGATCTCATACGATGCACATCTGTTGCAGCAGCCGATTGGTGAGGATGTCGATCAAACACCGATCTGGTCATCTCACTCTGCATATTCAGACCAGACTGATGTAGAGTTGCATGACCTAGTGCAGCCAGTAGAACATATCATGAGTGAAAGTAAACAGGATGTTGAGCTGGCTAGTGAGCTCAGTCTAGATTCAGTAAATCGTTCGACTGGCTGTCACCATAGTGCAACCCAAGTCACTCATGTGCCGACTGATATAGTTGAGGACTTCTTCATGCAGTATGTTCTGCCTGTCGATAGCTTGGGCTATAGCACCATGGCTGCTGAAGTTGCAGTGGATAAAGAGCCACGTAATGATGTTATGGACCAACCTGAAGTTGACCTAGGTGAAGAAGAACTAGTCTCAGCAGAAGCGCTGGAGAATACTGCACGAAATATAGTAGACATTGTTGTCATTGATGCTGTGGCAGAGTCCTTTGCGGATGCTGCGGTTCTATCGGTCATGCCTAGAGCTCAGTGTGATGATAATGCCGTGGGTTTGGGTGAAGTTGAGCAAGGCATGGAGGGAGTGGTTGAGGTGGCAGAGTTGGAGAGCAGGGCTGGGAGAATGCTGAACGATGTGATGAGTGATGCAGTTGCAGCAGTTCACATTGGTGCACTAAACAGCAGCAGCAGCCGAGCATCTTCATCACTGGTAGCAGCCAGCAGCGACTCTCAGCTGGTAATACCGGCGAGGAAATCCAGCTGTCTGCTACACTCACCACCGGAACCACTGCGCAAGAAGAGCGTCCACTTTGCCGACATGCATGGCCTTCAGCTGGAGACCGTGCAGCACTACGATCAGGCCCCGGAGGTCGAAGATCGGCGGTCGTCCCTCGAGGAGTTCTTGTCAAAGCTCTCAGCCGCCGCTGCCGAACGTCGTGCCAAGTGGACTGAGCACCACACAAGCCCAGTCGGCTCATGGCTGTGCAGCTCGTCCGTGTACTTACTGGCGTGCTTTGAGCTTCCTGGTAGTCAGGAAGAGTTGCTGGAGCGAGTCCAGCAGTGCCGTGTAGCGCTAGAGAGCTGCTCGTTTGATGACCTGGCCCTCGCCATCTCTGGCGTTGTCCGTGTTGCTAACATTGCCTTCAGTAAGAAGATCTCGGTGCGGTACTCAATTGACTACTGGGCAACGAGCTCGGACATCGACGGAGAGTACATCCCTCAGTCAAACGATGGCCCAACTGATCGGTTCTCATTCACAATTATTCTGCCATCAGTGAAACAGTTTGTTGTCGGCAGTGAGGTGCAATTTGCTATATGCTACGTGGTCGGCGATGGACCGAGCTTCGAATTCTGGGACAACAATCACGGTCGTAATTACACTGTCAGGTGTTGTTCAAAAGTGACGAGTAGTGATGCTAAAATTGTAAATATCAGCGTCGACAGTGATGATGACAGTGACTGATTACTGACACTGAAGAGAGAAGTTACTGTTTTATTAAATCATCAATTCATCATGCTGCTTGCATAGAGCTTTCATGGTTGTTTGTTGTCACATCAAGTTGGTATTACCATAGGTGTATTTTATTGAACTGAATGTTAGTTGTTTTGTTTTATATGTTTCCGTCTCAGTGCGTTTTCACTTTTTTCGCTGTTTTCATACGTGCACTGTCTGTAGTATAGGGTCACAGCATTAACTCGTTTTATAGTAAAAAGTATGCTGCTGTTAAGTTGGATTGTTTTACATTTTTCTGATTTTTTTTTGTAAACAGTTACGTTGTAGTGGACGTAATATTTTGTGGTTGAACTATGGTATGATAACATTGCTGAGTTAGGTCATACATGGGTAGCTGTTTATATTAGTGTAAGTTCTAGGGTGCATCAGATCTAGATCCAGATCCAGGTGGATATCCGGTGGCTTTTGTGGATCTGGCTTGGATCCGGATTCGGTCGGATTTCAAAATGGCCAGATAATAAATTCTAGGATCCAGCTTGGATCTAGTTCTGGCCAGGTCCAAAATTTATACATCTGTCCATTCCAAATCCCAGTGAGACTCTGTATCTAAATGATTTCATGACATTGACCAGCAAATAATCAAAATAATTATCAAGCATTTCGGTAAGTCACTGCCAACATATAGTCTCTGTTGCATAATGTTTTGCATGCAGAATTTACTGGCAATGATGATTATGAATAGCAAGAATTTTGAGCTAATCCTCACGAGACGTGCAAAAGCCTATAGCAGTTCCTTTTTGCAGGTTGTCTTAGTCTATCTTAGTGATTGCAATCTCGGGATTGAATTCTCAATCCCGGGATCCAGGATAGAGAAATTTGTAATCCCACAATCCCATTTTGGGATTAGGCTTACAGATTGGTCGTCATTTTGGTATCCCCAATTGACTTATTTTATGCACAGGGCCCTTACGGAAGATATATCCAAACTGTAGAGAGTGACAGTGACTGTCAAAATACAAATTTACGGCAACAGCACGAAGTAATACTCTAGCGCTCATAAAATATTTTATTCATTAGATGGCTAAAATTCTTATTTCTATCATTTAACATGCGAATAAGTACAATTTAAGCCAATTTATGTAATCCAAAAATCCTGGGATTGAGATGCTGCCAATATCGGGATTGGCAAAAACTGACGGGATTCGGGATCCTGGGAAGATCACGGGATTTGGGATCCCAGGATTGCAATCCCTAGTCTATCTCCATCCATTTCGTCGCAATTTACTCTTGAATGTGCGCCACAGTCGAAGATCACAAAAATCAATAAAATCCTTTTTTGGAGTTCAGGGTTCTTCAAAGTCATGGATGTTCAAAGGACCAAAAAGTTCGACACTAGTGCTTGTTGTGATAGACAGCATGCCTGTCTGCAACCGTTTTCATGGAAGACTGGCCAACAGCAGTAAAATAACGACTTTTACGGGGTACCGCTCTTTGATGCCCTCGTGCGCAGGTTTCCTTGAATGCAGAAAATCGATACTTGGATCGTTGAAATCTATTCTCAATGCTAAAAGTTTCATATGCAGCTTGTCCTTGTCTGTCTCTATTGATTTTGGAGCAATTCGCTCTTGAAATATGTTTCACAGCCCAAAACCTCCAAAACGTCCATAAAAAGCTGTATTTTGGTGTTCAAGGTCATCCAAGATCATTGCTTTCGGTGTTAATCAAAAGCCCGTGTACAACTTCCTATTAGCGGTTACCAGTAACTTAGGCCCTATCTTGTACCATTTCAGAGATACAGCGACTTAAAAATTGCAAATTTTCCCTACCCATCTCTCATTTAGCGCCCTCGCTCGGGTTGACCCCTTTCGCATTTATGGTAAAGCTTTACGGATCCTGAAACTAAAGTATTCCAGGCAGGCGACTGTAAAGATTTGGTGATCCTGGCTTGCACCGTTTTTGACTGATCTACCAATAGACAGACAGATGGACAGACAGACAAAGTTGTGATGGCTAAGACGCGCTACAGCAGTACCTGGTTTCGCATGTAAAAAAGCTAAGTGAGCATGCATCTGGCTGGATCCAAAGTCTGCGGATCCGGTTAAGATCCGGCCGGATCTGAACATTCTGGATTCGGTGCACCTGAAGTAATTCCTGTGTATTTTTTATCTATTAATGGAATGTTAAATTTAGTCTAGACTGTGAATATCTGTATCTTCGTATATACGATATTCTGTTCTTGTTTAACTGTTCTAATGTGCAATGTTTGATACGTTCAAAGTTGACTGTTTAACCCAAAGTTTTATGTCTGATTACAGCCAAAATAGGAACTTACTTGGTCACCATTCATTCAAGTATTTGTCACGCAATTTGTCTAGAGTTAGCATTTGGCGTGGGGGTTTCAGTTTGCAAATACCTGTACGTTTAACCAGTGGCGATATCAGTTTGTTTGTGTCATTGCAGTTTATTTATTTATTTTTTTGTATATACTCAGTCAACAGTAGCACTTGTAGTGATGATGCTTAATTTATTACAGTTCATTTCCTGTTGTTTATTTACTTTGTTTCTCTACTGCATATGCTAGTGGCACTTTATGTCTGCAAATTAGTTCCAAGTTATTTTTTGGTGTAGCAGCTGTAGCTGAGGCTCTGATGTCAAATTGAATATGTACCGGTAATTGGGTTGATGTATGTGTGTATGTGGGTGGGTAACACTTTTTCATCAGACATTACTTAGGAAGTATCGCAGGTCTGAATTTGATATAGGGTACTCTGAAAGTTTTTGCCTTTGGCTACAGCTGCGCTGTGGAGTCTACTGATATTCGTTGGTTAACATTGATATTCATTGGATAAGTAGGTTAGAGAGATACTGTCAGCTTTTTGATGGAGGTGAATTTATGCCCACAACACTTGGTTGTGGGTCGTGTCACATGGAGTGGTGCTGTAGTGGATGTCTTATTGTGCACAATTTTCTCGTTCATATCGTCGTTTCACATCAGTATTGAAATGAACTGCTGGTGATCTCTGGTGCTAACGTAGTTTTCTTTCTTCCAAACACGTTTCTTGCTTGTTCTTCATTCTCTGGTGCGTTATTATGGGGCCGTTTTTCCTAGAAGGAGGCCCCATCATGTATCGATCCTGTCCGTCTGTCCCGTGCCTACTTCTTTTTACGTATCGCTTTAGGTACGTGAGCCTTAACTCGTACAAAAAACGAAATTCCCATAGTAAAGATACTGCAAGGACGGCCCCATAGCGGGCGGCCCCCTACGGCCGCACCCTCTTGTTTCTGAGTTCTTTGCCTCCATATTGTAGTCCATACATAGCTGCTGAAAAACAGTCATCACTGCATATAATCGCTGTTACAACTATGTTGTGATTGTTTTATTCGTAGTTTCTTTGCCTGCACTGTACAAACTGCACTACGTGTGTGTCGCTCGTCGTTAGTCGTGACTTTCGAACTCTGTTGAACTTGCGACCGTTTTGCTTTGATGGCATTCAGTGATGTAGTGTTGTAGAATGTGAACAAGTAGGCCTATTTGATGTTCTGACGTATGAATTTTTGCAACTTGCCAGATACTGACAGCACTTTGTAATGATGTTTGTTTATAATGGAATTATCGCTATCATACTGATACTTAGTGCCGACTTTGCACTACTAAATGAGGGCATTTCGTCAGACAAGTTGTGGCCTATTACGAGTACTGAGTAGTTTGTGTGTTTATGCAGATAATATTTTCGTGAATTGAAGTTAGTCAGAGTTTATGCAAAAAGTGTTGACATTTTGCATGTTTGTTAAAACTTTGTTTCTTAAATTATAGTGATCCAATAACTTAGTAATTTTTTGGCATTAATTGTTTATTTTGGTGCATTTTAAAGAATTAAATGTTATCCCACTAATATAATTCTGATGGTGTAAAATGCTGATAGACTTACATGAGTTGATTTTTGTGCCGCGTTCATGTTACTGTTTCTGTCATACCATAACTGACATTTTGTGTCAGCTTCATAGTGAGTTGTATGCTTCCACTGCTGGCTATTTTGACTTTATTAGCATTTTATAATAGTTCGAACTGCTGCGTTTAGTGCATTAGTATTTAGCTAGAGTAGGGTTTAAGTACATGTAATTTCTTGTGGACAGAACGCATGACGTGCTGATTAATTTGCTATTTCTCATGTTGATGCGTTTCTATGCACTCGTCTTATAGTGAACTAATAGCCTAAATGGAGTGCATGACCACAAGCCGAGTTTTCTTTGCAGTTTTTGCAGTTTTTCAGCTTAGTTGGAAAATTGTCGGTGACTGGATAAGCTATTCTGGACCTGAAAATTGCAGCAGTTTAATAATTGTTGAATCTGTTGCTGAAACAGTCTCTTGAATCCAGCCATTTTAGAAACTATTACCAGTAGCTCTTTGACTTTTTCGTCTTGTCGTAAACTTTTCGGCAGTTTTGCGGCTACTACCGTAGAAATTTGGTCATCTGTATTTTGTTGACGGTGATCTCCCACTGTACATAATATGCACTTGTTCTGATGTGATTGTTGCAGTTACAGTAATGATAAAGACTTTGGACTGTTGACTGGCGCTGGCGGATCTGGAAGCTAGAGCCGGGAGTGCTTGGTGACCGCTGTAGCGCGAACGTGCTGAGATCTGGGTCGGGGCTTAACCCCTAGCTGGGTTTAGGGGCCTGGAGCAGGGTCCAGGAACATAGCCTCTGGTCATGAGGTTAGCTGTAAGCTCTTTGGCAATGATGTGTGTAATTACCGCACGAATATTTCGTGTTTAAAAGTATGTTCATTTCACCATGGTCACGTGCTGCTGGAAAGACGAAGGTGGGTGTATTGGTCACTGCAGCACTGCATCAGTCAGAGTTGGTCATGGGTCCAGTTTCCTAAATCCAATCCTATCCAATCCATCAAAGAGGGGTGGCTGGATTGTTCTTCTGGCAGTCTTCGTTCAGTATAATATAAGATACAGTATTATTTTCGTCTTTTCGTTATATTGCTGTTTTGCTGTAGGTTGGTTTTTGGTGCTGTTGTTATCGTTTTCATTAACACTTTTCCCCCTGTCCTTCAGTAGACAGCAATATGAGATTGATGTCTGTCTGGAGGATAACAGGGAAGAATTATTAGAACTTCCATTGTCGATATACATATGCACAATTATAATCGGTAGTTCTTACTAGTTTAGATTTAGGTCGTTCTTTGTGTTTTGTGTTTCATAAAGGTTAAACTTTCTGTAAAGATTAAACTTTTTGTTCTGTTATTATGTGTATTTGCAATTTTGCCTATAAAGGCCGTCCTCGAAATGACCTATAGTGTGTCGGGTGGGACATTAAACCCTACTCACTCACTCATTCATTAACAATTCATTCACTGTCAATATCGCTGATCGAACTTGTTTGATTTCTTGTATACTTGAAGCTGAAGTATAAGCCTACAGTATTCAAAACTTGTCATTGTAAATATTTCTGTTAATGCCTCCGTCGAAGCGAAGCGACGACGAAGTTATGTTTTGGGGTCATTTGGTATTTAGTAGCTTGCTTACTCCAAAAAATGTGAACGAATTTTGCTGAAATGAAATTTTGTGCATATATTTGGCACAACCCAAGAAGGAACCGCGGGGAAGAGAATAAGTAATGGTCAGGCGCGGCCATTTCACTTTTAAGTGCTATATTGCCACTGCTATTCTTTTCGACCATTTTTACCGTGTTGGGGAGTAACATCTCCATTAAGGAGGAGTCACACTGGCGGTCCGGACGTTTATAACACAAACTGTTCGGATGGCCGTTCGGACCGCCAGTGTGACCTCTCCTTTAGAGTCTAGGCATTTTGCATTTTGCAGGGGGCAGCATCATTCTAGACGGAAGTTTGAGATATCTGATGACTTCATGTTTTCTTGTTGATTTTTTTCTGACACGGAGATGTCGCTATTTGCGTTGTTATTAGTCATTATTCTAGTTGTTTATTGCTGCCAGTTTCCTGGGCTTCAACGAAGGGTTAATTAAGTATCAGACGCATCTTGGTTCATGGACTGAAGAGTGAGTTGTTACACCCACACATTGGTCAAATTGAATATAAATCGCTTCCCATAATAATTATAGTTTTGGGCAAGCCCGTCGAAAGGGGGGGGGGTAAAGGAATAAATTACCTCGGGCCCTGCGACGTTTGGGGGCCCTGCTGTCGCTCATAAATATGAAGTACACTAGAATGCGCCATTTTAAAAAGAAAATTCAAAAATTTTCTCCCCAGAGGGGCCCCGCGAGAATGTTTTCCCGGGCTCCGCTGTAGCTCTCGACCTGGTTTTGGGGGTTCATAAGGGGGGTTCAGCCACTTCATGTGGGGCAAAGCCCCCCCCCCCTACAGCCCCATCACAAATACAGTCGATCTAGCTGTTTCATGTTGTGGACAGTTGATATATAGTGGCTGCTGCTTTTATTACAGAATGATCACTTACATCTTAGTTGCTTTTTAGTTTCATGCAGAGTCATATTTAGACATCCACCGACCATATATATAAACTCGTTCATTATTTTGTCGTTCCCATTACGCGCCCAACTGGACAGTAAATAATTTGCCGATTTTTGTCGCAGGCAGTTTCCTAGACTGTTAGGAAATGTGTCTTTGAGTTGATCGTGCGTGTTGTTTTTTGTCAGCCAATTTGGTGATATTTGACGGAAAAGGTTACCCAAAGCGTGCACAGACAGAAAAATTAATACTGCATGTTTGAATGCATACTTTGGTGGCTCGGTGCGTAACGGTATATAAGACTTAAGACCGAAATGTCATGGGTTCGACTCCTGGTTGGTCGCTACTAATTGGATGGGTGACTGTCTGTGGACAGATAAACTACACCGTGTTCGGAAAAAAATCCCGGACATTCTCGATTGTAACTTGAAGACGGATTGTCAGATTTAAATAATTTTTGACACCAATATTTTCGACACAACTGGCGATCAAACGACTGTCTTTCACCCGTATCGAGTGGGGGCTAATACTGTGTGATCCCATATGACAGGTGACGCTCTGTAGCTATGCGATGGGTTTCCTATACAGAGCTATACACAACATTTAACTTTATAACTTTTCTGCAGCGGATTAGGCCTAACGACGGATTTTGAACTGGTAAGCTTACTGAAATTCCAGGTTCGACGAATGCCTGTAGCATGAAGTAAACGGCTGAACGATTGCTGGCAGATACGCAGCGTGTTTTCGTTTTGTGAAATGCTATGCTGAAATTTCGATTAATTATGAACACTGTAATTCAGTAGTAGGGTCCTGAGTTCTATGGTGAGTGATCACATGTATTGTTTCTTGAGTTACTGCAGTTACGATTGCTATCATTGTCACTGAGGCATCTGTTGAGTTGAGTTGCTTATAGGCGGGAACTTGTGTGAATCATTTCTGTTAAATGTGTTGTAAGTTATGCATCTCAGTATACAGACTTAACTTATTGATTCTGGCCCGCTGAAGCTAATTTTTGCTACGTACTTACCACTTGACAGAATTCCATTGTATGTTTTTTACAGTAGTGAAGTAGCTATCAAGTCAAATAATAATTATGTTATTATGGACAATACCAAGCGGGACTTTTTTTGAGACACAATGTAGACAATGTACAAATAGGCCTATCATTATTCTTATTAAGTGTGTATATAGAGGCATGATCCGCATTAGGCTTAGCCTACATTTTTACTCCTCGCGCGCTCGAAGTATAACATCAGTGTAATATTGACGATCGACCGCATTTCCATTCCTGCCACCCATAGGAAATGGCCCATCGCAAGTGGAATGGTCACTTCAACCAAAGACCGTAAAGCGCCGAAGGCGCAAGACAGACAGCTTTCTCTGTTGCGCTATGTAACGCCTATGAGCTAGAGAATTGTGGGTAATTTCAGTGGCGCCCCTGTCGGCCGGAGTTA
>Ga0056128_1003454_pt1 | contig 19372 bp, 9 predicted proteins | sample WorMetLIZISLAND2_FD_71113 | JGI IMG/M metagenome (GOLD analysis project Ga0056128, IMG submission 71113) | Marine gutless worms symbiont microbial communities from Max Planck institute for Marine Microbiology, Germany - Olavius geniculatus... ... | reverse complement strand
TGCAGATCGGCAGAGACATGCTGCTTATCATAACAAGCAATATAGTGACAAGCTTTTTATTGGTGTAAACATCGATGACCTTGAATGACCTTGAATTTCTAAAATAGGGGTTTTAGTGTTCTTTTTGCAATTCGTGGCTGCGGCGTAGATTTCAAGAGCGAATTGCGTCAAAATGGATAGAGTTAAATCAAGACAGCCTGCGAATAGGAACTGCTAAGGCTGTCGCGCGTCTCATGAGCTTTGCTCAAATTACTTGTTTCGCATTGGAAATGTTAACTGTGTTTTGTCAATAAATTACAAAATGGTGTCATTTTAAAGGTTTTTAATATTTAAAAAATCTATTATTTTGACTTTGATTTGCATAGCGTCATGATTGAGAAACAAAATAAGACATTTTTGGTTTTCCTGCTTTTCTGCTAACTATTGCTAGTAGTTAAGATTAATTATGACTCAGTTAAGTTGTCAGTTTTATTGTATTTTACGGCGTCATGGCAGGGAGGGCAGAGGCAACTGCCCTCTTTTTTTAAACTTTACCATGTCGGAAAAAATTTGTTTATCGAAAATTGACTGTAAAATACGCAAATTTGGGGTACGAAATCTCCCATGGCAAAATTATAAGTTTTGAGCACCTGTTTCTCTTCTGTGGGAAATTTGCAACTTTCTGTTCTAAGCTTTAAAAAACCGACGATGCTGTTGATTATATTGTGCTGAATAGAGATGTTCATATGTTGATGAACAGGTACAGCGCTGGTGCCTCGGACGAGTCGAGTCTGGTGGTATCCGACGTCCGGTCCCGCACGCTTCACATCATCACCTCGCCGTCAGACGACTACGCCTCTTCCCACTTTTTTGCCAACGTCAAGTCGCTCACGACCGATGTCTACTAGACGCAGACTCGCAACGACGACACTGCTAGTAGCAGCCACGACGCCGACCACTACAACAACGACAACTACGACAACGTCTGCGACGACAACATCAACAACGACGACGACGACAAATACGAACGGTCTGCCGACGACGACGACGACAACTACAACTACTTTGACGCCGAATGCTGCTACTACTACAACAACAATTTGCCAGACGCCCTCTAAAACATCAACAACGATAGCTGCTACGACGACGATAACAACAAGTACTACTAGCAATACTACAGCGCTCATGGAAGGTATACAGGAATCATTTTGACAGTACTTAGCGACCATTTCACAGAATTTCGGGGTGATGAATATTTATGCAAATTAGGCAAAGAATATTTAAATGCTTCACTATGCAAATTTGTCGTTAATTCTTTACAGCATTCTGAAACTTTTGACGTATCACACGACTTTCTACTTCTAACCGTCGCTGAGTTATCAACGCTCAAACAGGTCGGGTTTTTTGGCCCACCGTGTAAATACTGGAACGCTTAAAAATGATGTAGTTGGTGTCCACGAATTGATAATACTACTTTTATTACAACGTTTGGCAAAACATTCAAGTACCGTACGCGTGGTATTTTGTTTTTAGTCAACTCAGCTTCCATTTCTCAGGGGTAGATAAGTCGAGTAACGGTCGGTAAGGTCGTGAACGTTTACCTGTGTCGGGTCGGTGGCAGCCTGGCAAGTAGGCCCTAACATTGCAATCCCACATTGCAGGTGACTCTCCGTAGCTCTAAGATGGGCTTTCATGCAGAGCTATACGCATTTAACCGTTTTTCGTTACAACGTCTATCGTCGATGACGTGACGGTGGTTGCTAGGCAACGCGACGACGCCGAGTGACGTCACACGGCCGACCCTGGGCACAGTGTTTCCAGTGGTCGATGCAGCGCAGTGGGTGGCGATCACGTGCGCTGAGAGTTTCAACGAGACGGCGGAGCGAGGCGTGACTGGTGGTCTAGCAGGAAGTAGCAGCAAGTATGCGCAGTCACTAGTGCCTGACATTGCTGAAGCAGCTGACGTCACCGAGTCACGTGTCAACAACGTCCTAGCCATGGAAAACCCAGCCAATGGTCAGTTCCGCATTACTTAACTAGAAGGGCGCATTAACAGCGCAATCCTCAAGTAATTTTTGCGTTGTGTAGTAAATAACCTAATGTACAAGTTATTACAGTCATAATTTTGAAGACATTTAGACATTCAACACAAGTGTTATAGCCACAGTAAGCCTGTTTCTAAAGCTTTTTCGTTGCCATGGCAACAGAACATCACCGAGGGTCAGGAAAATTTGTACCCCATCACTTTTCAAAATAGTGTAACCGAATCTAACAGAAAATGCAATAAAATCAATTTTAGCAAGCAAGTCTGACAGGAATAGGCCCTATAAGTAGACCCGGGCTACATGTGTTATTACGCAATATGATACATTTTTCTTGAAAAAAGAGGTACCGTGTGTCATGCCTAAGCTACTCATTTGGAAAGGCTATCATGGCTTACTACACATATATATGCCCTACAAACAAAATGGTACCACCAATGTTTTGCCTCTTATGTGGTACCAATATCTGGTCTGGCCCATGAACTATATGGCAGTGGTATCGAATCCTTCAACCATATCTCGGATCCAGATGCTGATCCGGGTTACCACCAGAATCTAATCGCCTCTAAGTTGGGCCAAGTCTCACCGTTCCTAAAAATTTCAACCAAATCCGCCAGTAACATTCTCATCAGCATCTGGATCCAGTAGTGAAGAATTCTTTGCAATTGCAAGATATGCTGCCATCTTGCGGACACGACGAAACAATTGAGAGAGCGTTGGCTGAGGTTTACGCTATCCGATTGCCTTTTTAATTTTATGCGTGATGCACGAACTATTGTATGCATGTCTGTTGAAAGAAGCTGCATGGTGCTGCAGGTACGCTGGTGATTAAGTTCAGCATAGACAACGCACAGGACAGCCGCGCGGTCAATGCAGTCGTCAACCTGAAGCGCAGTCTTCTGCCAACCAGCAGTCGAAGTCGTCGAAATGCCGACACGACACCGCGATTACTCACGTCCCGAATCGACAACCAGACGATTACACCAACCGGCATCTATAACTGGACAGGTGAGCTATTTTCCATCAACGGTCTTAATCGCATTCTGAAGAAAAACGTAGATATAACGGGTAAGACCGGTTTCAAATACGTGACAGATTGATTTTTAAAGTACGGTACGACATTTCTACTGAACGAAATAGTGAAACTTTGCAGACGTTGAGGAAAATGTTTGAAATGTTTTTGCGATGTTATAATGTTAAATGATGTAGGAATTTATTTGTTTGGTCTAGTAATTCAATAATTGTTGTTTTTACTCGAAGCTTTGTCGATGTAGAGAACGGGCCGTGTCCAGTGCGACGCTGTGGACAGTACGGTCGTTGTAGCTGGCATCCCGTGGACGCGTTCTACTGCACGTGCTCGCACGGTCACCGTCCTGCTGCCGACGGTGAAGTCGTCTGCAGGCCGCCGACTGGGGCATCAACGGGCAGCACCGGCTGTCTGGAACAGGACAGCTGTATCGTCCTGCTCGCAGTCTTCCTGCCGCTGGCTGCACTGCTGCTGATCGCCCTGGTCGTCGTGGTCATCTGTGTGGCGCGTCATCGGCGACAGCGACAACGAGACAAGTCACTGCAGATGGTCTTCAGTCGCACGGAGGCCGCCAATCCAGTCTTTGAGCTGCAGAACATCGAAACACATTCTGTTACGGTCAGTGATCAGCCGTACAGATACTAGATAACCACAGGGCAGTTCCTCGAGAAATTAACGAAACTTTTCCGAAACAAAATCATGTAATATGAACCCGTTTACAGCTATTTCAGATCAAAATCACAACAGCATCTGACGACTGATTTGAAATCAGGATGTACATTATTTTGATTTGCTGTGAGCTTACTGTGTGACAAGTTGTGCGGATTGTTGTACGACTTGCTGCTTGCTCTGCAACCTGTTGTGAATTTTTGTTGTGGATTTGTCGTACAGCACGTTATAGCCTACAACTAATCTACAACAAATTAAAAAGGTGGAGTTCGAGCTTTAGCGCTCATTATTTCATGACCTCATTCCGGTCAAGTGTGAGGATTGAACCTTTCCGACGTCTATTTATAACATGCATTATTATACATTGTTAACTCTCATAGGTAATACACGTGACGAAACGCACAGCAAAACGACGACTCTTTGTGTAAGCTTATAAGTATTACTCGGCGCCGATGGCATTGTACTTGTCATCCGTGGCTTCACAAGTCGGATAGCTCTTCATCGCCATTCACACGTCAGGCCACACAGTGTGGAGGCCCAGAAGATGCAAGACCCTGGACGGCCTGGAGTGACCGATATGCGTTAGCCGTTTGCGTCAGTGACATCGCGTCAATTTTGCTGCAATAAAAATAAGCTAGTATGCGCCTATAACCGCTAAGAACATTTAATGTAGCCTAACTCTTTATATTAATAATATTCAAGCCAAATTTTAACGCGCTATATGGGGTGACACTACGTGCATCGCGCTGTACTGAAAACGTGGCACAACAACAGCTGTGCACCTCATTCATATTCCGGTGTTGGGATACCAGCCGAAATTTGAGGACACCCGTATATTTTAACTGCTGTTTTTTGCTGAACATTTTCAGACTACATGTAATAACGTCCTAATGCGCGGTTGTAGGCGTCTGAGGTATCGTCGGTGCAGGCGTCGCCCAGACCTCCGCCGCCGAGCGTAGTCAACGACGACGCCAAGAAGCCTCGCAAGTGGACTCGGTTGAGGTTCAAGAGAAACAGACGCCATCTGGACCCGGTCGCGACCGACGAGAACGGATACCCAAGTGCGACAAAATCCATCGTTGACGTCGATACCGAGTCAACTCATAGCGACACCAGCGGCCTGCCCACTTACCAGCAGACGCAGACAATCGCCGACAACGACATGCTGTCATACTAACTGAGGTTCATCGCCGTTATCGACTCACAGTATCATTTGTTGTTGAAAGGCCACGAAGCGAAACGCCGACGTTTCAGTGTTGGCCGATTCCGCTTTCGTAAACCTTGTCTCCAATTCTGCAGATACAAGCTCTAAAACCTTGGTGTCATAGCGATGAGGATGTTGGACGTACGATCGCGAGGTCGTGGGTTCGACTCCCGGTCGGATCGCAAACTAACAAACCACCAAGGTCAACTCAGCCTTCCATCCGCGGTAGATAAATCGAGAACCGGTATGCTTCGTTGTGGTTAAGGCGGTGCGCGTTCACCTGTGCCAAACGGCAGATAACGCTGTGTGGGATCCTATATGGCAGATGATGCTCTGTAGCTCTGAGATAGGTTTCCATAAAGAATTACACGTGCCGTTTAATCTTCAACCCCTTTAACAATATAAGTTAATGTGCCAGATTTTTTTTATCAGCGTTTCTTCTGTTACGGTGCTAAAACACTGTTATATCATTTGCTCCTTTGCTATAGCATTTTCGGTCGTAAGCGCGAGGGATAGAAACGGTTACTAAAGGATAATACTTTCAGGGTATTATAATTAGTATATAATGGACGGCTTGTCTGTTTATGTTGGATATCTCGCTGAACGTGTAAAGTATCATTTGCAAAAAATGTGACAAATCTTATCGTAAGTGCCTTGACTTTTGACTTTTCGTGACTCTGTCTGTGCTCTTTTATGCTGTTATTTTTATTGCCCGCGGAAGCGAAAACAGTATTTTTTTCTGTCAGAACAATAACTCATAATCCGCTGCATTCAGCTTGATGAAATTTTGCGTGAACATGCACAACTCGTTGCAGATCCAAATCATAGGTCAAAGATCAAAGTTATGTGGGTTTTGGCGTTTTTGTATGCATGATACTGCGCTACCCGCGGGCAGTACTTAGCCTGGAACAAGGCTTGACAGTCTTACTTGTTTTATTAGAAGTTAACATAGTCCACAGGGCCTTTCTGTTCAGCTTATGTACTGTTTTGCTGATGTGTTATATCTTGTTGACTGAGATTCATATATAAGATACATGTACTGTACTTTTGTTTTATTCTGTATGCAATGCACGATAGAAAAAGCTGAGTATTCTCTTTTTCGTCAGACTTGCTCTGGCACATAATTTACGAGTAGACGCTCAATAAATGAGAAGCAACCGTGATCGACGAGACTACAAACACGATGGCATGTTTTTTTTGGTTAAAAGCCCCATGTGACTTTTGTAGGAAGAATTTTATTGTTCAAGCTCTGTATAACTATATTTAGATTGCGTTACATTATATGCAATTACTCAGTGGTCCTGTATTCATGTATGTTTTGTAATACTTTTATTGCCTTGCATCTTTTTCTAACTTTTTATAATGTGTTATTGTAAGCGTGCGCATTTGACACGTGCTGAATAAACTGCTTACTTACTTACTTACTTAATTGCATCAGCATACATCATGTTGTATGTTGCTTGATGGCGTACCGTAACCCGCAAACCATGGGTAACTTATTAGCCACTTATTAGCCCGACCCAGTCATACATTCCAGCTCATATGGATTGAAAACTCTATTAATACATTTGTAGGAAATCTTCCCAACGTAAAAGTTTTATGCTTATTAATTTAACACATCCCCGAACAAAATGTGGAAACACGCTAACTGTATCGACATTAAATAGCCAAGACATAATAAATCCTGACAGGAGAGAGCTAAGATAACTAATCGTACAGTATGGGGTTGCATTAGCGTAACGCGCTGCAGTCGTCGTGAAGTCTGACCGACGTGATCTGACCCGACCCGACCTAAGCTTGAGAAAAGTCTGAACGTGATCTGACCAAGTCCGTGAACTGACCTATGTCAGGCGTTTAATATTGTTCTTGCGTCAAACTAGCAATCAAGAGGTTACGAGTTCGATTTCCAGCCGTTTTGCTGTCGGCATTGTAGTGATGAATTTTACTTTCCGTGTATTGCAAAAGAACCGCATTTAGCTTTACTAGTTTTTTTTAAATTTTAGCTTTTTGAGACCTGTCAGTTTTTATTGTGCACTGTGTTTAATAGAGGCATGTCTGAGTGTCGTCAATGACGACTAAGATGATGCTTATACAAACTAAAATTTCCATGCAATTTGCATGCAGCTGCCCAAAGCTGCCTAAAACTATTTTGGTTTTGCTGCGCCGGCTTATGTTCATTTTTTTCTGACAGACCGTCGGTGTTCAGCTGTTGTAGATCAATGATCAGCTCCGTCGGCCTGTAGCTAGGATGACAAAAGCGACAGGTTTCCGTAGGCCTATTCTCTGTCTGAGAGTGCAGATGCAAACAAAAGCATGATGGTGTTGATAAGATCAAGCATATACGATATCCTAAGGCCTAAAAATGCCTATGCTATCGGTTGCCGTTCGTCTTTAGAAAAAACTTGCGTCTTTAAACATTTTATTAGACGTTTAAAAATATCAGTGCAGTTTTTCGCATGCTTTCCAAATTTTACTAAAAAATACTGTTTGCATTTAGCCTGAAATGTTGCAGTATCTTTGCTCAAGTTCTCGTGAGTGTGTCAGTTTGCTTTTATGAGTTGTTGGGTAATATTAGACTTCATGACACGTCATAATATAGAAATGAATAATAAAAAATTACCGTCACCTCGTCCCTAATTTTTTACCGGCTGCAACCGGTAGCGCAATTTTTTTACGCCTAACATCATGTCTTTTATATAAAAATTAAGCTGTTAATAAAATTGGCCAAGCATAACTACAGTTGTTTTTTCTCCTTGTTTCCAATGGGCAGTGACATAGTTAACGGCACCTTCCGAACCCTCTAATAGCAAATACGATTGACAAGACTAACTTTAACGATGTCAAACACGCAACAAACGTTTTTTGTTTGACATTAAGTAAGATTGAAACTTATTTTAGAAAACAAGTGTAGCCAAAAAGCCGTACGGATGACATCTACGGATTCCCTGAATGAAGTCTACGAATCAATAATGTGCGACGGTGCACTAACATGCTACGGTGCAATAGCGTGATGTAATCGTACGTGGCAGCGAGCTACGTGGCAGGCAGGCGCAATCCGTGCGCGCTAGGCCCGGTCGGCGCATATAAAAGCACCGTCTTGTAGGTCCACCGTCACTTGTCACTCCAACTCTCGTATCCAACACAACTCAGATCAAACAAGTTGGTAGAAAAAACCACCGCCGATTGACCCGAAAGCTACGTACGGATCACGTATCCGGAGAGCACTGCCGGATCATTCGGAAGCTACGTACCTTTAAACCGGTCGAGCTCTATCGAACCCCAAGGATTACTGGACCCGTATCTCGCATCCAATAAACACTCACGTACGTCCAGACAAATTGACGGATCTCCCTTGGACTGATAGGGCGCATCCGTAGGATATTGGCACCCGTAGCACGGTACCGGAAAGGTCGACGGATCGCTGGAAACTGGTAGCCAGATACAGATACTCGTCAGTATGGGAAGCGCAGAAAGTCATCAGGCAGGCAGCGAACCAACGGTTAAATATGACGAATCAGTTGCAGCAATAGTGAATGACGGATCAGCCTCGAAACCCTCCGCTTCGCTCGGAGCTCGACATACCGTCGACGAATCCTCGAACCCAGCAGTAGTGACAGATAGCAGCCGTCAAGCTACGGATCTCATAGTAGCACCGGCAGCGGTATGCCCCGGCATAGTCACCTGTCAGTCTCAGTCTCAGTCACTATTCGAAGATAGTACGGATCAGAATGCAGTCCCAGCACGGATCGAGAAAGCCGGTTTACATTACACAAGTTCAAATAATTTATGGAAATTTAGCAAAACATCTCACCTCTTTCGGTCCTATAGAGTCCCTAGGTTTGTTGATGGCATAAATACCCCAAATTTACAGCACTGTGTTTGGCCTATTTCAATGATACGAATTTTAGATTCAATTTGCCGGCCGATACCGGTGTACAGTATCAACGACAGTAATACAATTAACGTAACGTGTCAGATGGCGGTGCGGACTGTGCGATCGGCCAGCGTGGTTTTGCGATACCGACAGAAATAGAATGACGTGTAACTAATTCAAGCTAATGGCCTTTTAAACCGGCGACCACGCACGGACGGCCGACATCCTTGCATCGATTGATCACTTGTACGTCCTGTCAAACAGCATCGCTAGCACCAGCAGCAGCAGCAGCAGTAATGCCTTGATGCGAAGTCGACAGCGTCAAGCAAGCAAGCATCGAGCACGTCCACGCCATCACTTTACGTCACGTGACGTCGTAATCCGGCCAATTACTGGCATGCGTTGACCGACCAAGCGTGATACGATTCATCACACCGTATGACGTATCGTCGATAACGCCGCCTGCCTCAAAATATTTTGCCGATTGTTGTTGTTGCTGAAATAAGGACGAAGACGCCTACTATCTTCGACTGCTAACGAATGTCGTTGACTTGAAACTAACATATACAGAAACAAAGTAACTTGAAAAAATGGAAACGCTGACCGATGTTGCTGCCTAGTATTGTAGTAGTTATTGGTGCTGTAGTTACTCTCAAATCTTCCGTTTCTCTGAAGATCAAGTACCCCATCTAACACAATGTGTCGCTGGACCCCGCAAGTCACCAAATGTGTCAGACGACAAACGACAAACCACGCTACAGAGAAATGTGCAGCTATAGCCGAAATCGCTTGCGCTAGAGCGATTTCGCCTAATCATTATGACAAATAATTCATCTTATGCCATCATAAATTGCAGCTAATTTTGTTCAAAACTCCAATAAATTTTGTAGCCTAAATGGCAACACTATTTTGCATTACATAGCGGTTTAAATATCTTCTTTAGAGCTGCTATTTTCACGGCTGGTGAAATTGTCCTGTTCACGTCGCTTCTATCGCGCCAGTGTCAACGCATCGATCAAGTCATACGCTCAGTGCGAATCGATCGTTTCCGGTCACTGATCAGCTCTTTTAGTCAAACCCGCTACACTATTTCTCTTCGCCAAACGACTAACAAATGACAACAATCGTCATTTTGTTTACGTGCTACAAGATCTGTGAACGAGCCCTGTAACTCGTAGTTTGTCGACGACAATGATTTAAAGTCATAGCTTTATTTCACGTCACCTGGTTCGTTACTAGTGCGGTGCCGTGATGAAAACGTGAAAGACAAAACCAACCTTCAATTAGGCCTACATAAAAAGTATAGAATCATATTATACTTCTAGTTTGGTTTTGGACAAACTATGCTGTGTTCCTGAAAAAAAACAGAGGACCTATAAGCATGCCGACTTTTGAAAAGCATTTGCGGGCAAGGAATGAATAAGCTGACAATAAAATTATTTTAAGGCAAGGTTGTAAGCTGTTTTAGTACACAATAATGTTGAAAAACAAAAAAATATTATTAGATTGTGACCAACCTAATGTACTCTTCGCGCGCATCATTTTCTTTTGTATTTTTAAAAAGCTTTTTCGTTCCGTTCGGCTTGTATTAGAGACCCGGCGTCTAATTGAGACCCATTTAATATTATACTAATAGTGACTGGCATTGAGATCGTTATTGGAAATTGTCTCACCAAAGTTCATAAAAAAATTGCCCGATTTTAGGAACAAGAAAAAAATTTCCAATAATGTTCGATGACGCTAGTTGCCATTGTCTTGTTATACCTCAACGCCTGCGACTATCTAGCACCGTTATGGAGATATGACCGTTTGAAGTTTTTCCAGAAAGGCTCTTCCAGGAATAGTGGTCGGTCGTCGGTAGGTCCTCAATATTACACTGATCTCATATACTCCTCTTCGCTACGTTAGGAACGTAGCGCGCGAGGAGTAAATAAAGTCTAAATAACGCTTCTAGGCGTAGTTTAGTCGAAATATGTTAAATAATGTGTGCAATAGCTCTTTGTGGAAACCGATCTCAGTTACGAAGTGTCACCTGCTATGTTGGATCACAAAGGGTGCCACCCAACACAGATGAACGCACCTCGCCTTAGCTCCAGCCAAGCAGGCCTGTACTCGATTTACATTCGCCGGATGGATGGAAGGCTAAGTTGACATTCGTGGTTTGTCATATGACGAAATGGTTTTTGTGTCTGTCTGCAGTTACCCATCCAAGTAGTAACCACTTAATAATGGCCTGACTGAGAGTCAAACCCACGACCTCTTGACTGTAAAGTCCAACCTTCAAACGGTTACGTCACCCGGAACGTCTTTACGTCAATCAAGTAGTATTCGGGTCAGTTTTAATTTGGTGGTTAATTTTTTTCGTCAACAAACATATCGCGAGTAGATCATTGCCAGTAATCAGGTTTGCAGCTGGACAAGGTCAAAGTCAAAGTCAAAGCTGAAACGGATTAAGACGATGGGCGATAAAGCGTTTCTACGACTGACGATCGTCGTCTACGCTCTTTCCTCGTCCACTCGCGATGAGTGACAGACACCACAGATACACTCGTCTCGTCGACAAAACCCGATATGGCTAAATCATCAATTAAGCGAGCCTAATATCGATCTTTGCCCCAGGCAGCTGCTGCTGCTGCTGCAGCGGTCCAACAAAGCCCTTTCAGATCAAGATAACACGCCCATCACTCCGTCGTAATGCAATGTTAGACTTGGCCTGATTCCCACTGGACTGTATCGTCTTGTCTTACGTTTACTGTCCGTCACTGAATCGAAGAATATCTGTTTATTGCCCATCGCTAATCTGCGGGATGCCCAATCGTAGCTGTACTGAAATGCACACATTGTTCCCATTTATTCATCTCCTTATCATTCAATAACCTGTACGGTTAATCGTTTAGCGGCATGTTTGCATATCAGTGGTTTCACTGCAAAAATACATTTTGAAACTAAATGACAAAGAATTTTGACAAATTTTAGAATAAGATGTTTCCTATTGAGAAATGTAAAGTGTACATACACGTAAATAAATAGCAGTGACTCAAACCCACATAAATCTAACAAATGCAGTAATATGCAAGAAAGCAAACGTTAAACATTTACGTACTGTATAATAGAATGACGTTACACAAAGATTTCTGACTTCTGGCAGTTTTTGTACAATTTTTCTGTCACGCCAATCCTGAAACATGTCAACCGCAGAACTCGCCGCGTATCAACGTGATATAATATCTCAGATCAGCGTTTGTTTGTCAGCAGCTCATAAGGGTTAGCAGTATGAAGTCATGTTCTTCATCCCGCCGAAGTTATGGCACAATAGCATCATGTCAAGATTTTGTGCGTAGACATATTGTTGATCGAAAATCAAAACTTCTTTTCGTGTTACAACAAAAACATCCGGGATGGTAATATCTTGAGTATTTATTTAATTGTACAGAAACATACTTTGTAGAAAAAACGGCTCGGAAGTTCAGAAAAAGTGTTACTCTGCAAATACGACATACAATAATGTCCAGCGTCGTCGCAACACGCTTGAAGCATTAAAACACGAAACTTGTCAAAGAAAAGCTATCAGTGGTCGGTGCCGATTTCTAGTCAGACAACGCTGGAGCGAAAACGCAGGACCTAACCCGGGAACTAGAACGTTGGCGACCGAAGATGAGACGGAGTGCAGCAACTGACAGTGACGCGACACATCAGAGCAGTAACGTGTCTCTCTGGTGACCGACGCCTGTCAGCCGGTCAGTTTATCTCCAGTCCAGTCCGCCGGCGGTCAACCTACGCACCAGCATGATGGACTGACCACGCTCAGTTGGCATGCGAGGCACGATTATTCTGTCCGATTGAATGCAGCAGCTTGTGCATGCAAGGAAATCGAATAACACACACACCGAGACGAAACGAAGAGAGCCGATCGCAGTATTGGTGGAGATAGGGAGCGAGCTAGAGGAACGTAAGGCGGCGCAAGGCAACAGACTGATACAGTTCTGCTTCACTCAGCACTACGAACAGCAATTGCAGCAGCAGCAGCAGCAGTTGTTACTAGTCGCGGAATGATCGGCTCGCGTCGACAGCCACAAAGTACGCTACTGCTTCCATTCGATCGATCTCAACCGCTCGTCGTTCTTACCGAGCCGCGCGCGTCAAGGAAGTTCGACGCTGTATCAGCCAAACCACACATGACTCAGCAACACTAATAGACGAGATCACCTCGTCGGGTCACCGGCGGGTGACGTCAAGCAGCTGTGTAGTTTAGGAGTCGATACACGACGTGTAAGCTACTACGCAACATATCGATTAGTATCGGGACCCACTCTCATCGACGACCCTGTTTCGCTGCTTCTGCAACATTTTTCGGCGCAGAGGTCGGTCAGCTTGTCGATAGTATTAAGTAGTGGCTTCAATCCCTATACCTGGTGGACGCAGCTTGCGCCCAGTGAAAAATAGCGGGGAAGTTTTGTTAAAGCTGTAGATTAAAGCTTTCCACCTATTTTTTTACTTCTCTCCTATTTTTCAGTTTACGCTCTTAAAAAACTTTCTTCTTAAAGGGGGAAAGAAGCCCAAAACGGAGGGAAAAACTTGACTCAGAAATTGCGTGAAACCAGATTTGGGGGATAGAAGCCACTGGTATTAATATGGTTTTTGCTGTATAATTGTTTATTCCCAGTTTAAAATACAACCATTTACCGTGAATCATAGTTGTACTCCCAAGCAGAATGTAAAGACTGCGCAATAACTGTATAGCAGTTATATCTCGATCGCGTGTGGTGTAATTAGTGTAGGCTACTGCGTTAAATATAGCAGTAATTGTATGCGTGGTGCCCCAACGTCTTTATGTCTAACAGCGGTGTCTGAGAGAGAGTCTTCTTCTTTGCTCTACGTCGCAGTTGTGCTGTCGACGTCGATTCCAGCGCAGACGACACGCCACTCATCGCATGATGTTATGGCTTGCAACTGATCGTTGACTGAGTGTAAACTGGAGTCACACAGTAGGGTTTTGATGTAGCTCATGCGAGCGTGACCACCTGGCCGAAGAGTTCCAGACAGTTCGAAAAACAGAATGGAGTGAACGCGATCATCCACTCGTCTGAAGCAATGTCCAGCGAACTGTAGATGTCTGTGGCAAAGTATTAAACTGATTGGTGGCAAGGATCCATACAGAGTAACGTTGGGAACATAGTTTTTATGAGATGTTGAGAGCTTTGCGGAGCAGGCGAATATAGGTCCCATCCAGTGAACGTTCTTGTGCAGCTGTTAGGGTCCAGCACTGTCTACCGTAGAGTATGGCTTCAACAGTGGTTCTAAAAACACAAAGTTTGAGTTCACGACTAATCTGTAATGTTTTCCAAGTTATTGAAAGCTTGTTCATTGCTGTCAAGGCCTGAGCCTTGCGAGTGTTCAAATCTTGATTTGGCTCAGCTACCCACGAACCGAGGTAACGGGAGTCATCTACTATCTCAATGATTCCTGTTATGACTTTTGAGCTTTGAGAGTAATATCTTGTCCTGTAGGTTTATCACGTGTGATCATCGCCTTTGTCTTCGACTGACTGATGGTTAAACCAACTGTGGCTGCAGCTGTTTCGAGTCTCTGTAGAAGAATCTAAGCATTTGCTACAGTTTCGGACACCAGAGTAATGTCATCAGCGAAATCAAGATCTGTGAGATATTCGGCTAGATGGCGACAGCCCCGCCTTGGTCTCAATGTAACTCCAAGCTCTGGGTTGCACATAGCTTGGCAGATAACATAGTCAAAAACAATAATAGATAAAATGGAGCTAGCGTGTCACCCTGTAAGACACCAGTGTTGACTGCAAATGCTTCAGTGTCTCCGTCTTGGGTAGAGACAAAACTCTTCCAGTTCGTGTAGACACAGCGAATGACATTGCTGATAGCGCACGAGATTCCATAAGCAGCAAGAATGAGATACATGCGGTTGCAGTTTGTGGAGTCAAACGCTTTTGTGAAGTCAACAAACACGTGCATAACTTTTTATCTTACTTGGCGGATATGGGCCTCGATAAGTCGCCGCAAAGCCAGTATTGGCTCCAGCGTTGACCTGCCGTTTAGAAAGCCATTCTGGTTTGGTCGTAGGAGCTTCTCAATTGGATCGCGGATGCGGTTGAGCAACATGTGATTGAACAGTTTTGCAATACATGACATCAAACTGATTCTACGATAAGACCCATATTGAGACAAATCTCCTTTCTTCGGTAACGTGATTATCCGATTTATTAAAAACTCTGATGGTGTTTCAGAGGTCTGGTAGGTCGACTTTATTATAGAAAAAAATATATTTAGTATGTTTGCATCTCGAAGGATATCTTGAGGTATGCCCTCTGTTCCACTTGTCGGCATGATGCTTTAGAGAGTCAAAGTAAGTTTTAAAAAACAAGACGTTAAAAATGGTTTAAATCGAAAGTTCGCATGTCCTAAAACATTAAAGTTTAAAGCATCATGCCGACATTGGTGTGGGTAATTTGACTAACTGGCTGTGAGAACAAAGTTAAGATGGTGATGTCAAGTAACGCAGAACGAAACGGAAAGCTGGAAGAATGAAAAAGGCAATGAAAAGACAAATTTTGCCTTTAGAAGCGCTAGGGGAAAAGACAGGAAAACAAAGAGAACGTGACGAGAGAAGGAAAAAGACAAAAAAATCGTTTAAATCCCAAATTTTTAGACCAAGTGCCTTCTTGACTTTACTCGCTATGTACGACACCCAGCGCAGTTATGATGGAAGCTGTTTGTGTTACAGAATCACAAGTCTGTCCCCAAAACTGTTCAGTCTATAGTTGCGGCAGCTACTTTTGTGTCAAAGATGTAACGATTTTCGTGTGACATGATACAGGTGTGCATATCGGAAGTAAGCTGCACGTAGGTTTATGTAACGAGCGTCTTATGAATTCGATATTCTTTACGACGTGACACGTGTTTCCGTTGTCCGCACGAAGGGTCGTGACGCATTTCTGTAATGCGACAAACTGAAGATAAAATAAAGTAGCAGTTAACGGAACATTAACCGCAGAATTGCGCTGGAATGACCGTTGTTTATGCAGGCGCCGGGCTCGTGTGTCCAAGAGCGGCATGTGTCCCTCTAGAGGTATACGGAGGGGCACGAAAGAACGACGGATGGACATTACTGAGCTATTATATAATTCCAGTCAGCGATAACTTATATTTTATATAACTGTACGTACATCTGAGTAAAAATTAGATGTTTTTGCATATGATTGTTTCAAGAAGTCGTAGACACTGTAAACGTGTTGCTGCAGCTTGCATGCATGCAGTCGGCCGACACAGTGGCAGTACACTGTAGGTTAAGTAACGAAATTGCCAAGTGATAGCCGTGCGATAAATGAGTTTCAAGAACTAAAGATTCCTAGAGTCGCGCACGTGTGATCTGTGTGCGATCGAGGCGACTGTTTGATTGATGCGACGAAAACACGGAGCTGAAATGAAATAGTGGAACATGGCCAGGGTTTAAAATTTCTGGCCAGAACATTTTCGTCCCCTCCCTTTTCCTCTCAACGGATGTTTACTTCGTAACATGAGCAGCGCCCATCAAATGGAGTTTACTATACAAACAGGTCGGTGACTAGCAAGCGAATATTTTTTCTGATGTGGCTCAAAGTCGGGTCAGATGAAGATCAAGTTTACAAAGCGTGTGTGACAAGCCCGTCTTTAGGGGGGAGGGTGGCACCTTGGCACTGTGCCAAGGGCCCGCGCCCCAAAGGGGCTCGCGCTATGGCGGTGATCGCCGCAACGGATGATGGATCGATGATCAGTCTAAACAATTTTTATCGCCTTAAGATGAATTATTGTTACAACTTAAACTCAATTGAAAAATCAAAATTTTTTGGCGAAGGGAGCAGCTAAAATCTAGAATCCATTTTTTTTTGCTTGCTCTGCTCGCGAAATTAAAGGCCTAAAAGCACACAAGATACAAGCCTACCTTACAGACAGAGGCCTATCCTGCAGTTTGTAGTGTAGTGTGGTCACAGGTATTAGGGGTGTTAGGTAATGTGATATTAGGGGCTCCGCGGGTAAGTTAATGCCAAGGGCCCCGCGCTGGCAAAAGACGGCCCTGGTGTGTGACAGTAATTCTGTTTTTGTGTGGTCTACGCGTGACAATCTGTTCTACTACAGAACATCGCGTGACATGTATTTGGACAAATTGCAATCAGCTCCCGCAGTTTGATGTACCTGCGTTCGACAAAAGACCGAGCACAGGCTTGTCACGTAACGCTGCAGACAGTGCTACAACTAGAGCGTTGATCAGACGGATTACTTGAGTCACACGAAGACACAGTATATTGTCGACGTAGGTAGACTATCGGACTCGTAACTTTCAAATCGTGGTTTGCATATCACTGCGGGTTATTTGCAAGCAACCTTGAGCAAGTTGCTAACCTACTGTGTGATTAGGTTAACTCAGCCTCCTACCCTCAGCTGGAGGGAAAATGAGTAGTAGTTTACGGCTACGTAGTGAAGGCGTGGTATGGCTGATTGTGGCGGTGGTACGTCAGCTGACTGCTCCGCGGATCTAGTGGTCGCTGACGCGGGCATTGGATGGCCGCATAGTGCGTTGCGGTATCATTAGCTCATGCCAATCACTTCCAAGATTGTAACGCTTCTGGCATAAGTCCCGACTCATGTAAGTAGAACTATAGCAAGTAGGCTTAGCTGACCTTTACCTTTTACCTTTTGCTGTTAACGAACTGTTTGTACTAGCGTTTTTTCATCTGCTGCTTGTTTTGAACTCGACTCTGCCGAGTAAAAAAAACCATGCCGCCGGCGCCTGTGGAAACAATGTACTGATGCTACGTTACCGATCAAACACCACGACCAACTATGTTGTGACAGTCGAAACACCGGTATAGTTTTACGTGCCTCGTCATGCCGCAGAGATGATCGATAATGTATAGGTAAAGAATCGGTTACGGCAAATGAGCCAGTGTTGTAGGCACTGTCGTCCGACCTTCATCGACATAACATGCATGATTGCGATTATTACATAATACTCCTTCACATAGCCTTTTATTATTTTGTTTACCTAGTAATTATCACGAAGCTAACTCAGCTAAGATCAGTTGATCCATTTTGTGTGCTGCTGAATGGTTTTTACCGTAAGTCTCGGCCAAGGTCTCCGGAGCTGCAACGTCTCGGTCTCAGTCTCGGTCTCGGTCTGAAATGTCTCGTGCACATCCCTGGCTGTGTGTGTCGCGTGCATGGAAGCTAGAGCCGTTGTCTCGTCGCTAGCCGATGAAGTACGCGCAAAGAGCGCCGATAAGCTGCTTACGCTGCACGTTTGTAGCTGAAACTGAAGCTACAGATGCTGTCAAGAGACACGCAATCCACAGAGTCGTAAGATCTGCGTACATGACATCGCCGTTATCTGATCAGTCTTTGAGCCACACGCTCCATTTACGATTCGAGTCGCTAGTGACGTTCCATTTGCGACTTGCTTAAATCTTGCGCATATCAACTTAAGACGACGTTATGCTTGGCGCTAGCAATCACTCAGGCTACAACCCCGCATTTATTCGTATGTGGGTTGTTCGCTTCGAGCTGAGCAGCAAAATTGGAAGTAAGAAAAAATAAAAAAAATAGCAAGTTTATTACGAACAATCTGTTATTGTTGAACTACTTGGTCTTTGTAATTCTACACATCGTGACTTGTTCTTTCACCTGACGTCTTCAAAATTGAATATTAGTTAATAGCAATAGTTGCCACGAAAACAAAGTTTCTGTATAGCTTCTCGATCGTGTACGAAGCGAAGTCTCTCAAGGGATGTCCCGAGAAAGGCTGAAATCTGTACAGACAAAGTTCAGAGAACAAAGAAGCAACGAAGGACAACGTGGATGAGATCGGGAAGAACGACGACCAATAATAACGTTCTGCCGCGGATGCTGATAAGAGAAAACGGAGGACGTCCGCAGAACTAGAGATCGATAATGATTAATGTCGGATGGTTTCAACAGAGACGAATGAGACAGACAGACGGGATAAATCTGGACTGGACTGAAGCACGCAGTGGCGCTGGTGAGTTAAGATCGTTCCGCCATTTCTTGCATCTGATGCAGGCTATTGCAATGCTGCTGCTGCTTAAGCCGAATGACGCGATCTCGACGAGACTTCAAACCAGCGGCGTCGCGAGCAGATGCAGCTGCAAATTTCTGACAGCTGAGATACGGTTGCTTAAAATTTTGAGTTCGCTTTTAAATATTTCCAAAATTGTGGATTTTCGGCCGCAAATTCTGTATTTTTTAACAAATTTTTTAGACAGGTAAACAATTTTTCGACGGGCTAAAATTTAGGGAGGGCATCTGCTCTGACGCTACAACCTGAAACCCGAAACTAAAATATTAGACCTTAACTTTGTAACAACTTCTGACGTTGTTAGCAAAACTGCTGACAGCAGATGCCATTAGGTCCGAATATAGCTCTTAATGAGCGAACCTATCTCAGAGCTACGGAGCGTCACTTGTCATATGGGATCACACAGTGTTACCTGCCACCCGACAGAGGTGAACGCGCCCCGCCTTAACCCCAGCCAGATAGGCCGGTACTCGATTTACCTA